>Ga0364887_10254_pt1 | contig 34605 bp, 48 predicted proteins | sample ExccelJu500001D4_4_FD_206924 | JGI IMG/M metagenome (GOLD analysis project Ga0364887, IMG submission 206924) | Enriched cells from Trout Bog Lake Hypolimnion, Wisconsin, USA - BchlTB.July23.5000.01.D4 | ecosystem: Environmental > Aquatic > Freshwater > Lake > Hypolimnion/Profundal zone | place...
AGAGCAGAAACTTTTTCCGGAGATTATATAATAAAATCTGCAGAAGGAAAAGGATGTGAACTGATTGTAACAATTCCTGTTCAGTAATAATTATAGAAATATAAGGATAAAAAAAAGCTACTGACTAAAATCAGTAGCTTTTTTGATATTTGGTGGAGAATACCGGGGAGCTCACATCCTTCGACAAAAAGCAGGTTAACGGCAACTACATCATTAAGTTTGATATTACTTTTGGAATAGGTAAAGTACACCGGTATTTTATGTTGCACGATGTAGATAATTTTTTTCTGCATCATGCTGAAACAAGACCGGAACTGAAAAACGTTGATTTTAAATTCAATGGTACCCTATACAGATACGATGAAACCGAAAATAAATGTATTATCCGTATTCCTTCCAGTGCTGAACATTATTTCAGGGTAGGGGATGATTATTTTGAATATATAGAGATACCGGATAAACATAACAACCTTACAAAGACCTACCACAAGCGGAAAAAGGAAACCATCAAGGATGATAATGGTAAGGATATTTTCAAGCACGTACCAAAGTACAAAGCTTTCTGCAATGTTCCCGATCACATTAATTATCAGCTGGTTATCAATAACTGTTTCAATACTTACCATCCATTTGTTTACGAACCGGAAGAAGGGGATGCAAGCAGAACGATTGAATTTATAAAACACATTTTTGGGGAAGATGAAATAGTACTGGATGAAAACTTTAGTGTAAAACGGTACGAAATAGCGTTGGATTACCTTACCATCCTGTACAAGCATCCACAACAGATTTTACCGATACTTTGCCTGGTATCCCGCGAAAGGCAGACAGGTAAAACAACCTTTCTGAAATGGCTTAAGCTGATTTTTGTAGAGAATTGCGCTATTGTTGGTAATCAGGATTTTGAAAACAATTTCAATACACATTGGGCTTCAAAGCTGATTATAGGATGTGATGAAACCAAAATTGAACGGCACGTGGTAATGGAGCGGATAAAAGGAATGTCCACGGCTTCTACCATCATGAAAGAAGGTAAGGGAGTTGACCAGATCAGCATGGACTTTTTCGGTAAGTTTATTCTCCTATCCAATAACGAAGATAATTTTGCCACCATTGACCGTGAGGAAATCCGTTTTTGGGTAATCAAGGTACCTGTAATTAAAACCAAAGATGTTGACCTGATAGACGATCTGTTCAATGAAATACCATCCTTTCTGAACCTGCTTTCACAACGTAAAATAATAACACAGAAAAGAGAAAGGCACTGGTTCGATACACGTTTATTGAAAACTGAAGCATTGGATAAGATTGTAGCTAATAGTGCACCAACGATGGAAAAGAATATTAAATATAATATGGCTGCATTGTTTGAAAAAACATGTTACGACATGATAACTATTACCCTGGATGATGTAGTAAAATACATAGCCAAATTTAATAATGATGAAAAGAAAAACTATGTGAAGCAAACACTTCATACCATGGGATACAAAACCAATCCACCTAAAAGAAACCTGTTTACACCAGTGATAGAAGAGGTAAGAGCGGAAAACAGGATAGAATATAAGATACTGGATAAAAAGTGTGTAGGCAGGTACTACGAGTTTAATAGAACTGATTTTATAACACTGGAAGATGATATTGAAAACAAAGACACTCTTTTTTAATCATGGAAAATAAAATAAACTTTAGTTACAACTGGAATAAGAAGCTGTATACACACTATTTTACTACTATCAGGCTGAAATCTGATAAGTTTAAAATAGGTAATCCATACAAAATATTTCTTACCGAAAAGTTTTGTTATGAGGGCCTGTGTATAGATATAAGAAACTGCAAAATTGATGAATTGCCAGAATACACCTGTTATCTGGATACCGGATACAGTAAGCATGAAACTATAAAGATGCTGAAAACCATGTACAGCAAGCATGATATAGACTGGACTACACAGCAATTGTCAGTAATATTAATTCAGAATTTAGAGTGGGAAAAACCAAAAGATTAAGCCATGCATACTATACATACAAAAGATGTTGTTTTCCTGCTGGTACTGTTCATCATATTTGAGATGTGTTATTTCATTGCTATAATACTTCTGGCACGTATGGCAGAAAGGAATAATAGGAAAACAAAAAAGAAGAAATATTCTTAATTTTACAACATGAAAAAGATGCAATTACTTTCAACGGAATATTTGCCATACTATATAAAGAAGCAAAAGTTTACTTTAAGAAAGCACCTGAATACTATAGATAAGAAAAAGTATAATCCTGAAAACTTTGAGTTATTCAGTGGTGAAAGCAGTGTTTTCAGTTCTCAAATAGAAGGCAGCACCGTTACAGAGAGTGACTGGCTTAATTATAAAATTTCTGGTATTGGCAAGGGAACAGAAAGAATAAAAGAAGTACAGGATTTACAAAATGCTTATACGTTCTGCAGATCAAATACAATTACTAAAAAGAACGTACTGGAAGTTCATAAAATAGCAAGTAATACCATACTAAAGGATAAAGCCTATAAAGGCAAAATCAGAAAAGTACAGGTATATGTAGGTAATAGTTTTAAAATTATTTATACATGTGCTTCACCAGAAATAGTAGAACAGGAATTTAATAAGCTGGTATCTGATATTGAATATTTGAATACACAAAAGCTAACAGTAAATGAAGTATTCTACTTTGCATCTTTTATACATCTGATGTATGTAAAGATTCATCCATTTGCGGATGGTAATGGCAGAACAGCAAGACTACTTGAAAAATGGTTTTTAGCACAACATCTGGGTGCGGTTGCATGGTATATACGATCTGAAAAGCATTACCGGATTAAAAAGGACAATTATTATAAATACCTGAATGATTGCGGCGATAATTACAACAACCTTGTTTTAGGCAATAGTTTACCATTTTTACTGATGTTGCCTTTTGCTTTACGAAATAGTCATTAAGTAAATAATATGAAAACATGCAAGCCTCTCAATTTTGAGAGGCTTTTTTATTGCTTAAAATTTAATTATTTCGGGAACGCTGAAATCAGTGGTAATAATTGTTTTTCTTTCTCTTTTTTCTTTCAATAAAAATATTGTTACAGTTTGTTACATTGTTACAATGTTGATAATCAAGGACTTATGTGTAATATTCTATTTTCAAATTGTTACAGTTTGTTACAACTATTAATACTGCTTTAAGGTTCATTAATTTTTTCTTAATCCAATTGTTACAAATTGTTACACCTAACTAATTGATAATCAAGCTTGTAACAATTGTAACAAAGTTTTCTTTGTCAGTTTTTTTTGTGTAAAAAATAAAAAGTAAACAGAGGCCAAAAGCCTCTTATAAATGGTGGTTTAAGTCTCAAATAGTTAAATTTTCTTTGCATTCAAATTAATTACAATGCCAGACGAGACTTTACAGGATAATTCAATTGAAAACAAAGAAACTGTAGAAAGTACTGAAAATACAGCAGCGGTTTTGCATATTGAAAACATTGAAAACGAAAACAATGAACAGATTACAGTAATTGAAAACGAAAAACAACAGGAAACAGTTGCTGAAAACGTTCTGAAAACAGAAAAAACCGAAAATGAAAGCGGTAAAACAAAGAAACGCTTTTCCATGACAGTCAATTTCACCAGTGAAAACGAGTTTAAGCACGTAGATAAAATAGTACAGGAACGTATTGCTGCTGGTGCCACTATTAACTACAATCATTTTCTAAGGCAATGTATAGATTTCACAATAAATCATGGTAAAGTGTTCGGAAAACAGTATTTCGGAATACCGGAACATGAACATAAGCTATTGAAAGATGCTTATTTCACAACTGAAGAAAGTAAAATACCTACTATAAAATAAATTATATATGCACTCACATATTCCTTTCATTATGGGTATGGCCAATCCATACGAATTACCACATCAAACATTTGTCTGGACTACAGTATATCCATCCAGGTTACCAAATCAACGTCAACGCAGAAAGCTTGCAAGGCAAACAAATAATTTCAAAAGGAAATAGTATGATTAGTTGGATTAAAGTAATATTCATGTTTTTATATTTATCTGTTTTCAGACGTAGAATTACATCATATCATATTTCTGTAGCTGATGGATATGGAACAGAAGAATTTTTGCATATATCTACAAGTGAATTTTTCAGTAAAACAAAGAAATATATTACACAATTCAGAAGGTATTCCATAAAAATTGAAAACATTTACGGGTACAACCATATCACTTTAGCATTTTATAATTAAAATAAAATTTATGACAGAATTAGAGGCATTACGTAAAGAGAATGCAGAAATGAAAGCAGACATCAAATTGCTGAAAGAAAGCGTACTGGAAGTAACAGACGTTTTAGAGATCACGGAAAATGGTGTTCTGAAAAAGGGCTTTGAAATGTCCGATATTTTTGGAGTGCTTACCTCACTGACTTAAGGCTTCATGTTCAATAAAGATAAGTTCATGAAAAAGTTCGAACCACTTAAAAAGCTGATGCCAATATTAGCCAAATACAATAATATATAGCAATGATAAACGACATAACTACTGTAGAACAGGACCAGGAACTTGATAAGGTAATAGTCGATGTATCGCAACCAACTGAAGAGGTTGCCGAACCGGCCCCACCACCGGAACCGGAACCGGTTCAAATTGAACCGGAACCGGACGAACCGGTAGAAAAGCCTGCCAGTGCAGCCGCTCAAAAGTTCGGGGCTAAATTCTGTTTATCCTTAATCAATTCAGCTACTGAATTACCACTGGCATTTGCAGCTGATAGAAAGCTGAAGAAGAAAGCAAAAGCGATAGGAGGGGAGAAAGGCGAAATAATGTACAACAGTGCCGTAGAAAGGTACAATGTAACTAAGGAGGTAAAAGACTTTACTACAGAAGAACAAAGCCTTATTAATCTACATATTAAAGTAGAGAAATACCTTGCCGCTCTTCCATACTCTAAAGAGGAAAAAGCAGAACTGATGGAACCATTAATGGAAATGATTAAGGATAATAATTTCCAGATACCTGCATGGCTTGTTATCACTGGTACCATCATCATCAATACTACTCAAAGGATTATCAAATTATCTGATATTTAAGCAAATGGCACGTTATGAAAATTATCTGATATTAGTAGCCGGTAAAAGGTTTAGCGGTAAGACAACAACATCTATGAAGCTTGCTGAAGCAACAAAGAAAAGAATAATAGTTGTTGATCTTAACGACCATCCAACCTATAAAGACTGGCCAAAAGTATCAATGGAAGAACTGCCAAAGTTTAAGGGACAAAAGGGCTATGTAGTAATAGGAGACAGTAATATTGATGAAGTTTGCGAAGTTATCAATAAGTACCAGGTAAATGCTTTTCTGATATTCGAAGATGCAGCCAGGTATATTCCGCAAACTGTCAATAAAGGTGGATTGATGAACCTGGTAATTGATTTAAGAAAAAGGAATTTCGATGTACTGTTTATGTATCATGCACTTTCCTTTATACCTCCGTTCTTTGCCAAAATGTACAATATACTGGTAGTACATAAAACGAATGAGAATATCAATAGTAATAAGCTACAGGATAAGTTTAATAATTGGGTGACCACTATACAGCCCAAAGCAATTGCAGTGAATAACAATAAGAACGAACACGCAAAAGCCGTAATCTATAGCCATGAATAATAAAATACAATCTGTTACTACATTCGGTAAGCTTGCCAGGTGTTATGGTCTGCAACCAAGAACACTTATGTCGATGATTGAACCTTTCGATGAACTGAAAAAGGAATTAGATAACTATCTTAGATTATCAGGCAAAAAAGGTTTAAAAGCTTTGCCACCTGCTATTACCAAAAAAATAATAGATGTATTAGGAGAACCATAAATTTGCATAACTATGATACAAAAGAAAAATGAAACATACTACCATAGCGGTTGTATTACTTTCAGAAAAAGAAGTATAGGTATAGTATTCAGCGGACAATCTGCAGAACATATTATGAACAACTTTCTTACAGATCCAAAGTCGCATCCTATTACTCATATAAGGATACAGCAACTGGCAAAACAGATAAAGGACTGGGATAAAAGCGGCGATAAAAGATATTTTGGTACCATTACCGACAACAAAAATGGTGTAAGGTACAGAATTGTTACAGAAATTTATCCTACATTTGCATTGATAATAACTTGTTTTAAATATTAAAAAAGGAGGCACTATGACATGGAGGGAAAAATTAGTTAAGATACTAGGGCGTGAGCCTGTAGAAGGTAGCCTGGAATACAACCGTAAAATAATGGGCTGGCGTACACTGGAACAAAGTGCAAAAGATTTGTTTGAAGGTGAAATAAAGCAAGTACCAGGGCAAAAGGCAAAAGCCAAAAAGCTAGGACTTATTTAAAATTGTTTTGTAAGATTAAATAGAAAAGCCACTGCATAAGCAGTGGCTTTTTGTTTGGGTGTTATCCCGACGATCTTTGCTGCTACATAGTAGCCCCATCTCTTAAACGTCCTAAACGACTTCGGCACCCGTTGCAAATATAGTATTGTAAAATACATTTTGGCACAACATTTGTTATATATTTGCTTTGCAAACACAATTTTTCGTTCAATGAAACAATTTATCAATTACATCTTTCCCGGCGTATCGGTGCAAGTCCGTAGCTTTTCTTTCTCTTTGAAAGATTGTGTTTGCAGCGACCGGGATATTTTTAATTTTATTTTGTATGCAAACACAAAAAGCGACATTCACTGTACCTACAGCAGCTGAATCATTAGACATCGTAGGAAAATTTGTACACTTTGCCTCCTTTCAGGAGTACCAGGAAGATTTATTACAATTGTCCGAATGGGCAATGAGTAGTAGTGAAGCTGATTATGCAGCATTAGACAGGTTAAATACTATACACCTGATTAATAAGCTTCACAAACTTTTACCGGCACTGTATGTACTGTATCACGGTGAAGTGATAGAAGACTAAAAAAGAATAAAAAAAGCCTCCGTTCGGGGGCTTTTTTATGTATGTAAAATCCTTTGAAACCCTTTAACTGCAAGTATCAGCGTGTATAGACCCTAACTGTATAACGCTACCAATATCCTTACCACTTTTACATCCTCAAAATACAAACAAAAATTCTCGTTATGGAATTAAGTAAAAACAAATGGGTTAATGTAGTAATCTTCTTAGCACTAATCATAGTAGGGGCAATGGTTGCACTGGCTTGCAGTTCTCTTATTAAAGATGGTTCTGGCAATACACGACTTTCTCCATTCGGTTTAGGTGCAGTAACGCCTACACCACCAGCTCATTAGAAAAAATAAATAATGGAAAAAAATAAAACGACCATTTTAATTGTTCTGTTTATACTGATAGTGATTGTGGTAATGTACTTCATGACTAAAAAGAGTACAACAACATCTTCTACAGTAAAGCTAAAAGCAGCACAGGCAGCGGCTAACAATGGCGGTGGCAAACCAAGTCTGTTTTCTTCTATTATGGCAGCACTTAATCCGGCAAAGCCAGCGGCTTCATCTTCGGGTACACCATCCAAATCAAGTGGTGGTAGTAGCGGCGGTGGAAGTGGTTCGGGCGGCGGCTCTGGAAGTGGTGGAGGTAGTAGCTCCGGTAGTGGAGATGACAGCGACGACGACGACGACGACGACAGCGATTTAGACCCGTATAATAGCAGCGATGACAGCGGTGATGATAGTACTGATGATAGCAGCGATGACAGCGGTGATGATGACGGCGGCGATGATTAAGTTTTTTTTTATTAATTAAATATACATTTTATGTATCCACAAAAACAAGGTAATCAGGGTTCTACCTACACAGGCAAAAACGACCCTACTATTGATTTCGGCGATGCTAATCATTTCGGTGATGCAGATGCCAGTAACAATAAGTTTATTATCAAAATCACTAACACTAACGGTGCCGATAAGGTTATCGCAATTAACCAGGCCTTCAATGGTGGTGTTGCCGGTAATACGGTGGACGGTGTTGTAACTGATGGTGCGATAATCGACGGTGTTACCGGTGCAGGTTCTCCAAAACTGATTGAAGATTTCAAAGATTTCATCAAGACAGGTAAGGCTATTCAGATTACGAAAATGAAAATCGTTTCTACTGTAGCTACACAGCTTCAGAGTGCGTTAAACCTGGTTCGTAAAAGTCCGTTCAAGAACGAACAGAACAGAATCATCACTATTGCAGATCACACTTCACAGGGTGACTTGAATACACTGATGGTAATGGTAAACGAAGAGTTTCAGCTGGACACTGATACCGACTTAACTGTTCCGGTTGTGGCCAATTCTACTTTAACAATCACTTTGTATGTAGGTGGTATCCTGGATACAAACAAGTCATTGTTAAACAAGACTGCAGCGGCTTCTTTGAATCCTGCTGTAGCTGGTTTAAAGGCGGCAAGAAAAACAAAATAGTAGTAGTAAATTAAACTATGCAAGACTTACAACAAATACTTTCGTTATACCGCTATAGTGTAGCGAAAGTATTTTGTTTATATGGTCTTACCGGCGTGGCCGAACAGGATTTATTAACGGGTGTAATCTTACACAGACAGCCGTTTATTAATGACCTGGTTAATCAGATAAACACTGATAGTTTAACACAGCTTCCACAACAGTACGGCAACGGATTAGTAAGCAAATTTTGTACTGGTGAGGACGTAGGCAACTACTTGAATAACGTACTCGGTTATATCGATACGTTAAGCCTGGAAAAGGCAGAGCAAAAATTAAAAGATTACACGGTTTTCGCAATTGCGGGAGTGTTTCTGATACTGATATTATTTATTATTTTAATCACACGTAAATAAAATTACAATGGCAAAAGGTTTTAAAGCAAACGGTACATTAAAGAAAGGCTTTAAGTACAAAAAGGGTGGGGCAGTAGTTGAGGTGAAAGCTAAAAAGACTACAAGACACAAAAAAAGAAAATAGCCTATGCACCAAGAAACAGTTAGTATTTCTATGGAACAGATTGTAACATCATTTGGTATTATAATATCGTTCCTGCTTGCAATTCTGGCTTTCTTTCTTCGTATGTTGGTTATGGAGTTTCAGGATTTTAAAAAGAGCGTGACAACATTAAAAGTTGATGTTGCCAGGCTTAACGAAAAAGTATTTGATAAGTAAAAAATAAAAAAATTATGAAAAATTTCTTTGCTAAGATTTTCGCATTTCTCCATGTGTTATTTGGAGGTGGTTTAGAAACATGGATTTCTGACAATGTACAGCCGGCTATTGATTTCGTAGAGAAATTGAAAGCCTTTTTGAGTTCACCAGCAGCGGATATTATTGCCGCTCTGATACCAGGTAATATTGCCGAGGAGGTTAAAACACTTCTACTGGCTAATATAGGTAAGGCTCTGGATGCCTTAGAGATAACGGAAGAAATAAACAATGCAGCAACAACAGCTGATAAACTTACACTATTAACGCAATATCTTCTTACGCTCTCACCTAATATCAGGAATGCAGTGTTTATGAAGATAGCCAGCCAGTTAGCCAAAACAACCGGCAATACCGATACTATTAAAGGTTTTTCAGTTGACCTGTTAGTTCAAAGCCAGTATGCTAAACAGGCCGCTACTGCTGATGGTACCATTACCGCTGATGATAATACTGCACCAGTTGCTGATGTTGCACCTGCACCAGTTGCTGATGTTGCACCTGCACCAGTTGCTGATGTTGCACCTGCACCAGTTGCTGATGTTGCACCTGCACCGGTTGCTGATGTTGCACCTGCACCGGTTGCTGATGTTGCACCTGCACCAGTTGCTGATGTTACACCTGCAGCAGTTGCTGATGTTACACCTGCAGCAGTTGCTGATGTTACACCTGCAGCAGTTGCTGATGTTGCACCTGCTGCCACCGCTCCTGTTGGCGATACTTCAGCAACAACTACAGCGGCTGCAAGACCTGTAAATACGTTCATGAACCACTAATTGTAAGCTATGACTAATCCGATTGATTTTACAAATGTTAATGCGCTGAATGGTGACATTTTCGGTGACTGGGGTTTAGGTGACGGTTTAAATACAGTTGAAAGTACCTTACTAAGTGGAACTTCTGTACCAGGTACTACAGCCAATGCCTCTGCAAGTGTAAAAGCTGTAGGCAAGTCAACATCTACTACTGCACCGGCAAGTAATACCATGTATTATGTTGTAGCAGGTATGTTTGTTTTATTGGTTTTACTTTACTTCATGTTAAAACATTAGTATGTCATTTATTAAAGATATAACTACAAAGGGGAATGCTAAAACTGGTGGATGGTTCGGGCTAATTGTCGGAATTATTCTAATCCTGATAATCATCATTGTATTATGGAAAGTATATACTTCTGTAGTAACAGCAGCAAATGCTTTTGGTGATACTTTGGGCGATACAGTAATGGCTGATACTTATGGAGTTGATGCAGCCAGAGTAACAATAATTAAACAGGCTGCAAGCGATTGTTATGCTGCATTATATCATGTATGGCCAACAAAAGTAATTGGTTATGTAGATACAGATAAAGTAATTACAGCATTAAACACTTTAACCAGTGATGCTGAAGCAAAATTATGTTGTGTTTATTATAAACAGCTTACAGGTGAAAGTTTAAAATTATTACTAGATAGTTGGATTAGGTTTAATGATTCAATGAGAGCTCAAATAACATGGTATAATTCAATCGTATAAAATAAAATAAAATGAAAAAAAAGACAATCTTTATTATCGTAGGAATTCTGATAGTTATTGCTATAGCTGCCTACCTGTATTTTAAAAACAATGCCAGCAGTAGTACTTCAAATACTAATGCAAAAACAACTAGTGGCAATAATTTATCTGCTAATACCAGTAATCCATTGGCACCTGTTGTGCCATTTTCGGCACAAAGCTTTTTAAGTGGCAACTGGGTATTTGCATACCAAATGCAAGGTGCAACCGGCACAGAAAAAGCTACAATATCGAACAATGTTTATTCTATTGATGGCGTGCCAACTTATAATCTACAGAATGTAGTTTATAACCAGGCAACCAACACTTTGACACTTACCAAAGTGAGAATAAGTGATGGTACAGTTTTTCCTACAGAAACATTGACAGTGGATACTGTCAACAATCAAATGAAAGGTTCACAGGGTTCCGCTATTACAGTAACTTACGTAAAAAGCTAATTATGTCGAAACACACTTTAATTATACTGTTTATTGTTCTGATTGTTTGTGTTATGGTATTGTTTTTCTTTAAAGCAAAAGCACAACCTACAACTAATACGAATAAGGGCGGAAAGGGCAATCCTGCACCAGTAGTAGATAATTCTAAAACAGACCTTAGTTATTCAAGAAACACTGTATGGCCATTACAAACAGGTAGCCAGGGAGCCGCTGTAAGAGTTATTCAGATATTTTCAGGAGCTACAATTGATGGTCAATGGGGGCCAGGCACCGAAACAGCAGTAAATACTACATGGGCAGATGACAATATAGGTCAGGATGATTTTATAAAATACTGTATTACACCTGCATCCGGTTTTAGTGATTTTCCTTTAAAACCTGGTTCAACAGGGCTTTTCGTAGAAGCATTACAATCTGTTTTGGGATTGGATGAAACAGGTACATGGGATGCAACATTAGCAACCGCTTTAAATGGCATGACGGATAGTAATGGTACAATATCGGTAGGGACATGGACCAATATCATGAATAAACAACTAAGTTTAGGTATTACACCAAATACCACTCCGAGCGATGGAACACATTGGTGGAATATGTTCTTATAATTAAAAATAATTTTATGGATACTACAAGCGGCGGCGGTTTATTACAAAGTCTATTAGGTACTGCACCTACTATCAGCACTTCTGTAAATATTACCATGGACGACAGCACCATTATAAAGCTGTGTGCGGCTATACTGATTGTAGCCTCGGTTATTTTACTGGCTCATAAACTTATTAAATAATGAAGAAAAACAAAACATTTATTATTGTTATAATCATTTTAGTAATCGCTATTGCTGTTTATGTATGGTACAACAAAAATAAAAGCGTTGCTTCAGCTAACACAGACAATAAAACCAATAATCCAACATCAACCAATAATCCTACAGTAGCGCAATCCGGTTCAACGGGTGGCTCTTATGGTGTGGTTACTCCAAAAAAAAAATCTAATGTTATAATAAGTGATATTAATGGTAAGCCAATGTATACTGAAGTTGGTACTAGTGGAATTTTTAAATTAGATACCAAAGGGGGAGGAGGTAAAGTAAAAAAATCAAAGGGTGGGTCTTACGGTGTTTTTGATTCTTTTGAAGGTTTAAACCCTAGTGATGATGACGAAGGCGATGACGACGATTAATTATGAAAGTAGTTTGGAGTGCTTATAAAAATAATATTGAAAAGCTTTGTTTGAGTGAAGTAGAAATACTGATCTTAACTAAGGGAGTTGAATTATGGAACAAAATAAATAAAGATGATACAACCATACTTTATTGCGATTTTGAACATTACAACTACTACAGTCAATTAGGTATTTTAGATTTATGGGATAGGATTATCTGTATAGATATAAATATTCCAGAAATTGATAAAAATGTTTTTGGGGCTTATTCCAAATTAGTTGTTCTTAGAAATATTGAGGCACCTGTTTTGCACCTGGATAACGATTTTCTTTCTTTCGTTTCCTTGAAGGATATAGGAGCGTTTGACTGCGATGTTCTTTCGGCAATCAAAGAAGATACTGTAGATTATTATCCGGTAGCAGAAAAAGAAAAGGATTGTATAGGCTATACTTTGCAGGATGGGGCTTACAACACTTCTGTATTATATTTTAAAGACGAAACAATAAAGAATAATTATTGTGAAATGAGTTTTAAATATATGCGGAACAGAAGCAAATCATTTGATGAAAGTATTTGTGATCGGGAGGGTGGACTATATATGTGTTTTGCCGAACAGCAGTTGCTACATGACTATTGCCAACGCAATAACCTGGTAGTAAAAACACTGATAAAAGAAACGCTGATTACCAAAACTGGCCAATACGATAAAGAACAGTCTGATAATGGTTTTATAGCTTTAGCCGATGCCAGTAATAAATGTGTTCATTTAGCCAACTATAAAAACATATATAGACAGGATAAAGACAGTGCCGATAATTTTATTCAACAGATTAATAATACAATAACTGATTTAAAATTTTAATATGGAATTATTACTTACAAGAGATACCAGAACACTAAACAGTACTACAGGCAAATTGTCGGTAGATGGTGTATTTTATTGCTTTACACTGGAACCTACAGACAGGGGTTTAAAATCCAACATGGATTTAGCCGAAATTCAGGAACGTAAATTATACGGCAAAACCTGTATTCCAGAAGGTAGGTATGAGGTTACACATTCTTTTAGTGGTATATTCAATACCGATATGCCATTGCTGATGAATGTACCGGATTACGACGAAACAAGGATACATCCAGGCAACACAGCAGCCGACACTTTGGGCTGCATACTGGTAGGACAAAGCCGAAGTGCTGATATGATACAAAACAGCCGTCTGGCATTCGCTCCATTATGGGAAAAGATGCAGGCAGCATGGAACAATAACCAACAGGTATTTATCACTATTCAAAGAGCACAATAATGAGTTTCTTAACAACACCAGAGAAAACAGTTTATGATATTGTAAGGCAGCAAGTGCCCGGTAATCCTTATCTGGCTATTCTCGTTGTTGCACAGGGTAGATTGGAATCTAGTTTTAATAGTCTATTATTTAAAAACGGGAATAATCCCTTTGGAATGAAGTCACCAGGTGCTTATAGTAATTATGGTGCTACACTTTATACAGGGCAATCCGGTAACTATTGTCAATTCCCATCTTTAGAAAATTGTACATTAGCACTTATTCAATATTTATTCAGACCTGACGGGCTATATCCCGGTATCCTTAATTCTCAAAGTCCAAAAGAGTATTTGGATATACTTGCCAATGCTGGTTATTGTGTGCCGATGGATGGTTATTACGCTCAGTTTCCCACATTAGTACAGGAAGTCATAAGTGATCATCCTGAAGTAGTATCTTTTGACTCATTAGTAACTAATGGGTCGGGAAAAAAAATCAGCTATATACAAGCTTTCTCGCTACTGGCATTAATAATATGCTTGCTATTCGCCATCAATTCTTTGGTTTCTAAAACATAAACAATGCAGGTTGTTCTACACGGTAAATACATCACAATAACAGGGGAACAAAGCCTGCAAAGGCCGTTCAATTCTGCATCGGTAGTTAAAACTACAGATGGTGTACAGCTATTATGGCAACCACTGGACACTGTAAACATTTACCTTGCTTCTATTACTACAAACTTAGATGGTACAGCCTTAACCTACGAAACTGTAGATGATATGTACAACGATTACATTACAAAACAACAGGCACTATGACAGTAATACTATATAATAAATATGTAAGTGTTATTGGTGGTGACAACATATTTCAAAGAGACTTTTCCACCTGCAGTATCATACAAACAGCTGATGGTGTACAACTGCAATGGTCTTTATTCGACACTGTTAATTTATACCTTGCTTCTATTACCACCAACTTAGATGGTACAGCCTTAACCTATGAGACTATAACGGATATGTACAATGATTACATATCAAAACAACAGGCGTTAAGCAGTGGGGGAGGAGGTGCCACCGGATGGGATACCATGTTAAGCCAGAACCAGGCACAATCACAAGATCAGAATATTAATCTGGCAGGTAATGCATTATACTTAAATGGTGGTGAAATATACTTTACTGATAATGAAGGTAATGTTAACCTTTGGTTCAGTGGTTCTGCACAAACAACGCAATTAGGTAATGAGACCAATATATTTATAGATGAGAATGCAGGTAGTATAAGCTTCAGTGCTAATAATGGCTTTCATTTCACAGGGGGTTCAACTATAAGTAGTGATGGTGATTTATCCCTTATGGGAAATAATGCAGGGATATTTGGAAATGGTGATATAAGGGGTTATGATTACAATGACAATGAACAAACATTTTACGCTAATGGGGTTACAGGGGCTTTATACGTTGGTTCACCAAGTGGTTTACCTTCTTTATATACTGATGGTTTAGGCATGATCTATGTTCAAGATACTAATTATGGTGCCTCCAAAATGACATTCTATGTTGATCAATACGGTTTACAAACAGTAGATGCAGCAAATGGCTTTGGTTCCATGTCGCCAAGTTGGTTATTTGGTGATGTTGTGGATGGTGGAGTAAGTTTAGACACTACAAAATCTATAGCAATTAGTATAGGTGGTGTTCAATACAATTTAGCTTTAGCAAACGGACTTTAATTTTTTTATATTTAAACAATAATTATCATGTCAACATTTAATGGCAAAACAGTAAAACAGGTAAGCTTTTCACCAGTGCAAAAAGCAGGAGCAACCAACGACACAAAGGCTGTGATCGTGGTATTTGAAGATGATACACAGTTAGTAGTTAACAGTGGTGTAACGGCTTTGAATAATCAGGCTTCATCCATTACGGCTCAAATAACTCAAGCTACAGGTAGATTGCAGGAAATTAACGACTTAAAAACGTTGATTGCTGCTATTCCAGCGTAGGAAAGTTATTGACTATACCGGTACAATCTTCCACGCCTAAAGATTTAAGATACTCATCAAACATTTTCAAATCGGAGTGACCTTTTTGTATTTGCAATTGTTTGATAGGAATGCCGCTTAATGCGGCTTTTTTTATGCCGGTATGTACCCAACTGTATAGCGTATAACGGGGCAAATAATTAAGTTCCCTTAATATCTTAGTCATACGAGCGCAAAAATTATTGGTAGATAACATCTTTGGACCTGGTAAACCTTTTGAACTGAAAATGTAATAATCAGCAGGATAATTGCGATACTTCAGTATGTGGGCTTCCATTTGCACCGGTATAGCTTTCAGATAATTGTCATCATCTTTTATAACGTCGTCAGCTGCTATCAGTTTCTTTTCGTGAAATAAAATATGTTCTATTTTCAACTTACGTACTTCACCAGGGCGAAAGTATAAATAGTAAAGGAAATCTATAACATCCCTCAATTGCGGGTCTTTTTTCTCAATAATGGGCAATAGCTCTTTAATCTGATTATCATGGAATGGCAGCTTGCTTTTACCCCGTACTTTCTTTACTTTGATTGCTTCAAATGGATTTCCGTACCATAATTGCCGGCGGTTTAGTTCTGCAAACATTTTACGTAATACAACAACAACTTTTCTCATGTGGTTGTTGCTATGGCCGGTATCAGCTAAATGTCTGATAAATAAACCAGGGTTTATATCACTATCCTTTTTATACAATGGAAAATACCACCGGTTAAATACTGTCAGTATGCTATAATAAGTCTGGTATGATTTTTTTGCCAGTAATGGTTCCCACTCATCCAGGAGAAAACCAAGATCACTTGAAATATCCTTTCGTATCGTATTTTTTCTGTATGCCGGATCCGTGAGTTCGTTAATTATCCGTTCGCCTTCCATCAAACGTTCTTCCAATGTAGTAAAACTTCTGAATTTGCCGTATTTCTTTTGTGGATTACCGTATTTGTCGTAGTACTTAACAAACCAGACTTTTTGCATATCCCTATCCAGGGGGTACAACGTTGGCGGACAAATTTTTTTTATCATACTTGTTTAACTTCTTACCGGACGTACCGAAGAAAAACAAGTATGATTTAGTCTATGAATGGTCTATGAAACTTTTTCCTTAAACCAAAACCCTTAATTCTATTGACTTTCAGCCAATTTGGTGGAGAATACCGGATTCGAACCGGTGGCCTCTTGCATGCCATGCAAGCGCTCTAGCCAACTGAGCTAATCCCCCGAATGAGGCGCAAATGTATAGATGTAACATGTGTGAACAAAATATTTCTTAATATAGATTATCTACATTTAATGCTAACTCATGGTTAGTAATAAATTTGTAACGATAATTACATATTGACATATCAATTACCATATCAGTTAACAGATGCTTTGATGCATGTGAAAGGGTTTAATAAAGCTACTTTCGAGGCTGTGCATTTGTCCGAAGATAAGCTTACATCTATCAGGATTAATCCTGATAAAATAAGCTCTGTAGATCTGCTGGATTATATTACAGAACCGGTAGCCTGGTGTAAGGATGGATATTATTTAAGTGAACGTCCGGTATTTACATTTCATCCTTTGATACATGCAGGTGCATTTTATGTACAGGAAGCGAGTAGTATGTTTTTGTGGCATATACTAAACAATATAGATGTAAATGAAAATGCTAAGGTGTTGGATCTTTGTGCTGCACCTGGTGGAAAATCTACTTTGTTATCTTCTTTTTTCAAAGATGGAGTGATAGTTTGTAATGAGGTAATACAATCAAGGGCGGCAATACTGGTGGAGAATATTGTAAAATGGGGGAATGACAATACTATAGTGACCAACAACGATCCAAGACAGTTTGCGGACTGTTATCAGTTGTTTGATGTAATTGTACTGGATGCACCTTGTAGTGGCAGTGGTATGTTCAGAAAGGATAATGCAGCCATAGGAGAATGGAGTGCCGAAAATGTATTGCATTGCTCACAAAGACAACAAAGAATACTGAGCGATATATTGCCCTGTCTGAAAACAGGTGGTTATATTGTTTATTCTACCTGTTCCTATTCAAAAGAAGAAGATGAGGATATTGCGGACTTTATTGTAAAAGAAAATCCTTCACTTCAGACTGTACAGATTCCTGTAAAGGAAGAATGGAATATAGTGGAGACAATCTCTGATAAAGAAAATGCATGGGGATATAGGTTTTTCCCGGACAAAGTAAAAGGGGAGGGGTTCTTTGTATCAGTATTTAAGAAAACAGATAATACAGACTTTCCTGCATTTGACAGGCCCGTTAAAGAAGATAAGAATGTTGTGGTTACCAAAACAGAGAAAGAAGTAATCCATAGCTTTATTGATATAGCTGCTGAATATGAATATCTGCGTAACAGAGATTCGATACTGGCTTTACCAATGGCCAACATTGAGTTTATCAGATTGATAATCAGCAAATTATACATTAAACGTGCTGGAATAGAATTAGGAAGCATTAAAGGAAAGGATTTCATTCCATCACATCATCTGGCGATGAGTAAATTGTCGGGATTGATTGAACAAAAGGTGGAAGTTGATAAAGAAATGGCTTTGAATTATCTGAGAAAGAAGGAAATGAATCTGATTGCACCTAAGGGATGGAATTTAATTCAATACAAAAATTTATCTTTGGGGTGGATTAAAGGGTTACCCAATAGAATTAATAATTATTATCCTTCGGAATGGAGGATTCTTAAATCATAATAAGATTAATATAGATTGACATGAGAAATAAAAAAATCGTAGTTTGTTTAAGTATAGTAACAGGCTTTCTGTTTACCAATACTTTGAAGGCACAGGAAATACATATTGTAAAAATGAGGGAAACCTTGTCGAGTATCGCTCATGAGTATCATATAACTGTTGGTGATTTGATGCGCTTTAATAATCTGAACAGCAAAAGCAAACTTCAGATTGGAGAAAGAATAAAGATTCCATCGAAACATCAGGTGAAAGAAGTTGTAAAGGAAGAAAAGAAGCCTGTGGAAAAGCAGGCAAAGGTTGTAAAAACTAAGGAAGAAGTATTGCCACCACCTGCACAGACTCATATTGTGGAACAGGGAGAATCGTTGTTCAGAATATCGCAGAAGTATAAAGTACCTGTGGCTAAGTTGAGAGAATGGAATAATCTACCGGATTATACTATAAAAATAGGACAGGAACTATTTGTAACAAAACCTACGGATGATGAAGTAAAAGCTTTACAACCGGCTAAACCTTCGGTAGAAACAAACGAAACAAAGACTGTAGTAGTAAAAAAGATTGAAAAACCTGTAGAAGAGACTCCAAAACCAGTTGAATATAAAATAGAACCGGATCCTGTGGCGGTGACACCAAGCGCACCAACTAAAGCTGTTGTGGTAGAAGAAACCAAAGTTCAGCCTGTGGAAGTTAATAAGGCTGAACCTATTGTAAAAGCTGTTGACGTACCAAAGCAAGTAAAGACAGGTGTACCGGTTGCGGCTACAGATCAGGGATTTTTTGCTAAGCAATTTGTCAGTTCTCAACAGGAAGTTACGGGTACTGCAGGAATACTGAAGACATCGAGCGGTTGGTTGGATAAAAAGTATTATGTACTGATGAATAATATTAATCCAGGTACCATTGTAAAGATTACCTACAACAATAATTCAGTTTACGCTAAAGTACTGGAGGCTTTACCGGATGTAAAAGAAGATCAGGGATTGGTACTGCGTATCAGTAATGCAGCAGCATCGGTATTGAATATTACGGATAATAAGTTTCCGGTTACGGTTGATTATTAGTATATAATAGCCAGTTTTTTATTATTCATACATATTTCGTAATTGATTGATAATCAATTAGTAGTATATATTGTGTAACAAATATGCATCATATTGATATTTTATGTTATTAATATAGTCAAATCAACTTTGAATCGGATATTTATTAGTATGAAATGATTGATTTCAGATAAAAAATCCATATTAAAAATTTTGAAAGTGTTCCAAATCGTTTTGAAAATGATCTAAAACGTTATGAACGTGCCAGAAGTTGTTTTGAAAGTGCCAGAAGTTATGTTGACTGTTTCAGAAGTTGTTTTGAAAGTATCAGAAGTTGTGTTGACTGTGTCAAAAGTCGTTTTGAAAGTGCCATAAGTTATGTTGACTGTGTCAGAAGTTGTTTTGAAAGTTATCCGAAGCGTTATGAACGTTCCCAAATGGATGATGAACGTGTCAGAATGGATGATGAACGTGTCAGAATGGATGATGAAATTAATAGAGATAAATCAATACATACAATCAATATTTTCATTTTTTAGCAAATAAAAAGAAACCGAGCAGGCTTGCATTGGTGGGGCCCAAAAAAAAAGTAAAAAGTCAAAAGTTAAAAATCAAAAGAATACGACGGTGATTGTTTTTATTGATTATCTTACCAGGAATCCATTAAGAGTTTTTAATTTAATTAGGTAATCAGATATTTGATTGAGTTTTTAAATTAAGCTGTACAGCTTTAATATACGATAAATGTATCTGTTGTTGTTTTACTTAATGAGACCGATAAAATAAATTCCTAGAAATTTAATCCTTTATATTTATTGTAATATCTATACAATCGAATTATATCATTAGCTTATGAATTAATCATGATGAATAGTTAATCAGCTTACTTAACATAAAAACAAAATATACTAATTAATACCATAATTTACATTATGTTAAGTAATGTATTCAAAAAGAAGAGGGATATTACACCCTCTTCTTTTATATTATCTGATATGATCTTATTCAAACTTCAAGTCAAGACCTAAACCTCTCAATTCATGAACCAATACATTGAATGATTCAGGAATACCTGCTTTAGGAATATTCTCGCCCTTTACAATAGCTTCATACGTTTTTGCTCTACCAATGATATCATCGGATTTGATTGTCAACAATTCCTGTAAGATATTGGAAGCTCCGTAGGCCTCAAGTGCCCAAACCTCCATCTCACCAAAACGCTGACCACCAAACTGAGCTTTACCACCTAATGGCTGCTGCGTAATTAAACTGTATGGTCCGATAGAACGTGCGTGCATTTTATCGTCAACCATGTGGTGAAGTTTAATCATATAGATAACTCCCACAGTGGCTTTCTGATCGAAACGTTCGCCGGTTTCACCATCATATAAATATGTGTGACCGTTTAATGGAATTTTAGCTTCGTTACAATAGTCTTCAATCTGCTCGGTGCTTGCACCATCAAATATCGGCGTAGCAAAACGAATACCTAATTCTTTACCAGCCCATCCTAAGATAGTCTCGTAAATCTGTCCAAGGTTCATACGGGAAGGTACCCCTAGTGGATTCAATACGATATCAACCGGTGTTCCATCTTCCATGAAAGGCATATCTTCGGCACGAACGATTTTCGCAACGATACCTTTATTTCCGTGACGACCCGCCATTTTATCACCCACTTTCAGTTTACGCTTAACTGCCAGGTAAACCTTAGCCAGTTTAAGTACTCCTGTAGGAAGTTCATCTCCGATAGAAATATTGAATTTCTCTCTTTTGAATCTACCTAATTCTTCATTAAACTTGATAGTATAATTGTGTAATAAGGTATTTATCTGATCATCAACAACCGATTCGCTTGTCCATCCCAAAGGATTTACACTTTGGAAATCGATGGCTGCAAGATTCTTTGCATTGAATTTAGATCCTTTTCCGATTAAAACTTCACCGAATGTATTGGATACACCATTAGAAGTTTTATTGTTCAGTAATACCTGAAGTTTACTTAACAAAAGATCTTTTAGAATTTCAACACTTGCATGGTGCGCTTTTTCTACTTTTTCTAAAAGACCTTTCTCTCTTGTTTTAGAGTTCTTGTCTTTCTTGGCACGTTGGAAAAGTTTCTTATCGATCACCACACCTTCCGTTCCGTTTGGAGCTTTCAGAGAAGCATCTTTAGCATCACCGGCTTTATCACCGAAGATAGCACGAAGTAATTTTTCTTCAGGAGTTGGATCAGATTCACCCTTTGGAGTGATTTTACCAATCAGTATATCGCCTTCCTTGATGGTTGCACCAATACGGATGATACCATTTTCGTCCAGATCCTTAGTAGCTTCTTCCGAAACGTTAGGAATATCCGGAGTCAATTCTTCTTCTCCTAATTTAGTATCACGAACTTCCAGTTCATATTCATCGATGTGAATGGTAGTGAATAAATCTTCTCTAACCACTTTTTCATTGATAACGATGGCATCCTCGAAGTTATAACCTTTCCAAGGCATGAATGCAACCTGAAGGTTACGTCCGAGAGCAAGCTCCCCTCCTTTTGTGGCATATCCTTCGGTTAGGAAATCGCCTTTTACAACCTTCTGTCCTTTTGTAACAGCAGGGCGTAAATTGATACAGGTAGATTGGTTAGTTTTCATAAATTTAGTCAGCTTGTACACCTGTAAATCTTCGTTGAAACTAATTAATCTGTCCGTATCATTTCTATCGTAACGAATATGTATTTCTTTAGCATCTACAAATTCAACCACACCAGTACCGCTTGCGTGTATCTGAATTCTTGCATCACGGGCAGCCTTTCCTTCCAGACCAGTACCAACAATTGGCACTTCAGGACGGATTAAAGGAACAGCCTGACGTTGCATGTTCGATCCCATCAAGGCACGGTTGGCATCATCATGCTCCAGGAACGGAATCAGGGAAGCACTCAAACCAACAATCTGATTTGGCGCCACATCCATAAATTCTACATCCGCTTTATCCAAGATAGGGAAATCACCTGTCTGACGGGAGATAACCTTATCCTGTGTGAATTCGCCTTTATCGTTCAAAGGTGAATTTACCTGTGCAATTTTAGCCAGATCTTCTTCTTCAGCACTCAGGTAAGTCAATTCTTTTAATTGAACTTTACCATCTACTACTTTATGATAAGGAGTTTCGATGAAACCCATATCGTTTACAGTAGCGTGAACGCAAAGAGTAGATATCAGACCAATGTTTGGTCCTTCCGGTGTTTCGATTGTACAAAGACGACCGTAGTGAGAATAGTGTACGTCACGAACCTCAAAACCAGCTCTTTCTCTGCTTAAACCTCCGGGTCCAAGAGCGGAAATACGACGTTTGTGCGTAATTTCACTTAAAGGATTGGTTTGATCTAAGAACTGAGATAACTGAGAAGTTCCGAAGAAGGAATTGATAACAGAAGATAATGTACGTGCATTGATCAGATCTACCGGAGTAAATACTTCATTGTCACGAACGTTCATTCTTTCACGGATAGTACGAGCCATACGTGATAAACCTACTCCGAACTGTGCATACAATTGTTCACCAACAGTACGAACACGACGATTGCTCAAATGATCAATATCATCGATGTCGGCCTTGGCATTGGTTAAACGAACAAGGTATTTAACGATCTCGATAATATCCTGTTTTGTAAGAACTTTCTTAGTTACAGGATACTGAAGATTCAGTTTCTTATTAATTTTATATCTACCAACTTCTCCAAGATCATATCTCTTATCGGAGAAGAATAATTTGTCGATGATACCACGGGCCGTTTCATTATCCGGAGCATCGGCACCACGCAACTGACGGTAAATATGCTGAACAGCTTCCAGTTCTGAGTTGGAAGTATCCTTATTTAAAGTATTGTAGATGATAGCATAATCGCCACCAAGATCTTCACGTTGAATAAACAGGCTTTTCAGTTCCATGTCTACAATAGTATTCATGGCGTCTTCGTCCAGAACGGTATCACGTTCCATAACGATTTCATTTCTTTCGATACTTACCACTTCACCGGTATCTTCATCAACGAAATCTTCCACCCAGGTTCTCAGAACACGGGCAGCTAATCTTCTGCCAATAAAGTCAGCATGATTATCTTTGGTTAATTCCAGTTCATCAGCCATTCCGAACAACTCCAGGATATGTTTATCGGTTTCGAAACCAATAGAACGTAATAAAGTAGTTACAGGGAATTTCTTTTTACGATCGATGTAAGCATACATTACGTTGTTGATATCGGTAGCAAACTCCATCCATGCTCCCTTGAAAGGAATAACACGGGCAGAATAGATCTTTGTACCATTCGGATGCACCGACTGACCAAAGAATACTCCCGGACTACGGTGTAACTGTGATACAATCACACGCTCGGCACCATTTACCACAAAAGTTCCTCTTGGGGTCATGTACGGAATGTTTCCTAAGAAAACATCCTGAACAATGGTCTGGAAATCGACGTGCTCTTCATCGTTACAACTTAAGCGAAGCTTTGCTTTTAAAGGAACAGCATAAGTCAATCCACGCTCCATACATTCTTCAATAGAATAACGAGGCGGATCGATGAAATAATCCAGGAATTCCAGTACGAAAATGTTCCTCGTATCAGTGATCGGGAAATTCTCTTTAAACACACGGAACAAACCTTCATTATCACGTTTGTCGGGTGTAGTTTCTAACTGAAAAAATTCTCTGAATGATTCTAACTGAATGTCAAGTAAATCAGGAGTTCCTGCTAAATGTTTCGTTTTGCCGAAATTAATCCTGTTGTTCAATTTTGTTGTAGACATATATTTAGTAAACCGGTTTGTAATTAAAATTAGATTGTGTTTCACCACAATAGACTCCAATAGCTAATTAACCCTAATATAAAAAAAGGATTGCAAAAGTAAGGAATGAAGGGTAATAACAAAAAAAACATTTGCAGAAGAAGAATATTTGGTCTGAAATTTGTTGCGAAATCAGAAAGTTTCTATTTTATTTATGATAATACGGGTGGCTCCACCACGATTTAACACAAATTTTTGAGCCTTTTCGGCCGTCAGGGCATAAAAAACAGGGTTGGAATCCAGTTTGTGGAGTAAATGTTGTAGTTGTATTAAATTATCCACAGAAAACGCACCACCCTCCTTAATCATCTCTTCTGCTTCTATAAACTGATGAAACACCGGTCCGAATATAACAGGCTTACCAAACACTGCCGCTTCCAGAATATTGTGTATTCCATCCTTTCCCCATCCACCGCCAACAAAACATATAGTGGCATAACGGTATAAAGCCGACAGCATTCCTACGTTATCTATTATAATAGTATTAGTGGAAGCTATAGGCGCCTTTTTCCAGTCGGAGTATAATTGTGCATTATTATATATAGAAAGGCATTGTTCCAGTCGTTCCTTTCCAATATCGTGAGGGGCTACTATCATTAAATAGCCTGCTTCTCCCCCATTTATATCCTTTAATATCTTATCGTCTTCGGGCCAGGTACTGCCGGCAACAATAACTTTTCTGCCGGCAATAAACATTTCTATTTCATTGATAACCAGTTGATTAGATAAGTTGTTAATTACACTGTCGAATCGGGTATCGCCGCTGATGAAGACATCGTTTAAGCCGTTTAATTCGTTTAAATCGTTTAAGCCGTTCAATTCGTTCAAATCGTTTAAGCCGTTTAAGTCGTTTAAGAGGTTGAGGGAATCCTGATTTTGCACGAAGATATGTGTAAAGCATTTCAGCATTTCGCGGTGTAAACCACCATACCATTTAAAGAATATCTGATTCGGGAAGAATACGGCTGAGATGATAATGGTTTGAATATTGCGCTTTCGGGCTTCCTGCAGATAATAATACCAGTACTCGTACTTTACAAATATGACCAGTAAAGGTTGAACAATATTGAAGAAACGGATGGCATGGCTGTGGCTATCCATGGGAAGATAACATACTATATCGGCACCTGCATAGTTTTTTCTGACTTCGTAACCTGAGGGCGAAAAGAAGGTGAGCAGTATTTTGTGTTGAGGATATTTTGTTCTTAATGCTTCCAGCAAGGGTCTCCCCTGTTCAAATTCGCCTAAGGAGGCGCAATGCATCCAGATCAGCTTTTGGGTGTTATTCTTCAGCTTCTGTTCCAGCAGTTCAAATATATTCTTTCTGCCGGCAATCCATAGCCTTGCTTTTGGATTGCGTATAGCAGCCAGGGCAATCAGCCTTGGATACAGGTAGATAAATATATTGTAGAATAATCTGAGCATGAGCGCAATAAAGTAAATAAGGGCAAAAATATGTTTAATGAAACAAAGTTGGGAGGGAATTGTGGGATTGGTGTTGGGTTGGATAGGATATTTCGGTTGGTGAAGACGACAACAGGTTGGGAATAGTAAAAAAGGATCGCAAAGTCAAATTCACAATTTGACAATATAGCTATGAAAACAAAAAATAAAAAACTAAACACTAAAGATTTTAAAATTAAACAATTACGACCATTCGCGATTGGCCTTTAGCTTAAATACAGAAATCCGTCCATTTCTGCTGTTTTTTTTAGGGTTCTATTGGTTATTTAAAAATGATTTCCTTATCTTTCCACTCTAAAAATTGCAATATGATAAAATTGAATAAAGTAAAAACCGGCGATTATGTACTGGTGGAATATGAAGGTGAACTAAAAGAGGGAATTGTAACCAACGTGGATAACGATGAACAAAAAGCCTGCGTGGAAACCTCAGTACAGGAATTCTGGTACGATGTACAACATTTGTTTGCTATTCCGCTGAACGATGAACAACTGTTGAAACTGAACTTTGAAAAAGAAGTACTTAGCAGCGGTGCCGTGAAATATAAGAAGGGCGCATTCAGACTAATGACGAGAAACCCGAAAGACTTTACCAATATTGAAATGTGGTACCGTGAAGACAGAAGACAAAATCCGGATGTACATACGGTGAATGAACTGCAGAATCAATACTTAGATATGACGAAGGTACACCTGACGAGAGAGCCGATTTAATTAGCTAATTAGCTGATGTGCTAATGTGCTAATGAATACAAAAGTAATTAGATAATGTGCTGATTAGCTGATGTGCTAATGTGCTAATGAATACAAACAGCCAGTTGTATTCAATTAATAATTATTAATTCATAATTATTAATTGGTTAGTTATTTCCAGATGAGGATGAACATGCCTATGAGGATGAAGCCGGCACCGAATAATATCTTTGGGGTGAAGGGTTCCTTGAGTAATAAAAAGGATAACAACAGGGTGATGACAATACTTGCCTTGTCGATGGCGGCTACGTAGGAAACCAATCCATCTTTCATGGCACGGTAATAAAATATCCAGCTAACGGTGGTGGTTATTCCGGAGGCTATTAATAGTATCCATTGACGGGGTGTGATTAACCCAAAGTCTTTGTATTTTGTACCTATAATATTGATGACCGTTATTATCAGAAAGATAACGGTGGTGCGGATTCCGAGACCAAAATCGGGATTGATATTGGCTAATCCATACTTTGCCAGAATGGAAGTAAGACCTGCGAAGACCATTGATATAATGGCGTAAATAATCCAGGTTTGCATATTATAAATATGTTTAAAGTTCGTTCATTCTCTTGTCCTTGTGATTGTGATACTGAATATTCTTTGGTTCGCCAATCATCTGCTTGTGGTAGATACTGTTGTGACCCGATAACAGGTAAGATACCACACAGGCAATAGCTACATAAATACCACAATCGGCACCAAACAATTCAATAGCCATGATAGTACAGGCTAAAGGCGTATTGGTGGCTCCGGCAAAGACTGCCACAAATCCCATGCCTGTTAAGAGTGCCATAGGCAATGGAATGAATAAAGATAAGGCATTGCCGAGAGCTGCCCCTATAAAGAACAATGGGGTAACTTCTCCCCCTTTGAACCCGGCGGCTAAAGTGATAATGGTAAAAGCCATTTTCAATGCAAAATCGTAAGAAGGCAATTGATGCTGAAAAGAATCGACAATGGTAGGTATACCAAGACCTATATATTTAGTAGTACCCATTAACCATACAGCCAGCACTATAATGACACCTCCTATAACGGGACGAAAAGAAGCATTGCTGATATATGTTTTGAAAACAGTAGTAGTGCGATGAATAATACGACTGAAGGCGGCTGCACAGATACCAAAGGCAATACCGGCAACAATAGCATACAGTATATTGGGGAAGGAAGCATTGGGAATAATACTGATATGATAATGCGTATGATTGACCTTCCAGGCTTTAGTAATCAGATCGGCCATGATGGCGGAAGCAAATGCAGGAAATATGGCATCGTATTTTAATCTTCCTATCAGGAAAACTTCCAGTCCAAATAATGCACCAGCCAATGGAGTACCGAAAACAGAACCAAATCCGGCAGCAATGGCAGCAATCAGGAGAATCTTACGTTCTCCTTCGGATAAACGAAAAGGTTTGGTAAACTGATCGGCAATAGCGCCTGCCATTTGTAAGGCAGTTCCTTCCCTACCGGCAGAACCTCCTAATAAATGGGTAACCATGGTACCTAAATAAACAAAGGGTGCCATGCGGAAAGGAATGGTCGCTTTTGGATTGTGGATAGTATCGATGAGCAGATTATTGCCCGCTTCGATGTCTTTGCCTAAGTATTGGTATAATAAACCAATCAACAACCCTCCTACCGGGAGAAAGATGATGATCCATTTGTGTGATTCACGGTAATCGGTGACCCAGTTGAGCGAAGAAAGAAATCCTGCTGAAGCAGTACCAACGCAAACCCCTACAACAGAACTGATAAACATCCATTTAATGATGTATAACAAGGCAGGATAACGCCTTAAGAAAGTGATGCGGAATAAAGACAGTAAGCGGAGACCTAATGACTTTTGTTTTTGAATGTGTGACATAATAATCCTGATAAAATGTTTGTTATACTTAGCGCAAAATAAATGGTTCCTTAATTATCGTGAGACACGTGACACATGAGTCGTGAGACATGAGCTATACAACGATAAAATACAGAACAAATTTATACTGCTAAAGTATATATTAATAATCAGGCGCCATCAGCTTGTTAAAGCGGTTCAATCAGGAAGACACCATTTCCTTTATACGGTGCAAATCTATTGGGTTAAAAGTAAAAAGTAAAAAATAAAAAGTAAAAAGACTGAAAAACTAAATACTAAAAACTGAAAAACTAAAACGTACCGGAAAAAGTATATTGCTAAATCTATTTTAAAGACATCAGGAGTTCAGTCTCTAATTTAGACTCATCATTTGACCAATGACCATAAATCTCAATATAAGGCAAACATGTTTCGAAACCTTTTTCCTTTAAGTGATCCCTCATATTTTGTCCAGCCTGTTTGATAAGACTATATGGGCCAATATGTTTGTAATAAGCATAATGTGAAAGAACAAGTTCTTTATGCTCCAGGCCTATAAACTGATCGGGGATATTATCCAGCTCCACCCCAGCAAATACTTTTTCATCGGATTCATATACCCAGATATTGATACCTTTATGCTTTAATTGCTTAGACCTGACGGTTTGCCACATTTTGTCCATTAACTTGAATGCCATACCTGTATAATCTTTGTTGATGGCAGTACCTGAATACCCATAAATATCAAATACCAAATCCTTATTGATGATTTCTACTTTCATTGTTTAATAAAATTTGAAGTGGATCAAATAATCATTATTGCATGAAGCAAATTTATGATATCGGAGATGTTATACAAAAAAAACCGGAAGGATAATCCTTCCGGCACATCATATTTACCTACACACACTCAAACTTCGTTTTTTTTATTTGATTCTTCCTGCTTCACTCTCTAATCCTGTCTTTCTCTTACGGGCATCCTTTACCTGATTGTTGCCAAAGCGATAACTAACACTTAAACGGAATGTTCTGCTTTCCCAGGTTCCACTTCCATCGATATAAGTTCCGCCAAAGTTGTTGACAGCTCTCCAGGGACTCATAGTGCCAAGAGCATCGGTAAAACTTATTTTGACTGTTGCTTTCTTCTGAAGGAATAGCTTCTGAATACCAAAATCAAGACCTCCCTGAGGTTTAGAACGCCATGTAGCACCCCATACGCCAGGACCATTATACCAACCACTTAATTCAGCAGTATAATCTTTTCCCAAAGTAAAAGATTGTTGCAGATAAGCACCATAAGCAGGTACAGCAACCGAAACATGATTAGCTCCTATTGCTCCATCGAACATCAGGTAACTATACCAGAAATTAGCATAACCATTCCACCATTTCTTAATGGGTGTAGGAGCTCCAATATTGAAACTGATAATCTGTTCGGTAGCAAGATTCTTTTGTTGTACATAAGTTGCATTGTTGACAGTATCGGTAGCTTCGGTAGTATAATCCGCCACGTGACTGTAACCAACACTTGTATTCAGAAAGCCCATAAAGGTGTGAGTAAGTTCTACATTGTTGGTATATTGAGGACGAAGGAAGGCATTACCTTTCTGATAAGTCAGTTCATCCAGTTTGTTCTCGAAAGGATTCAGATCCTGATAGCTTGGACGATCTATTCTCCTGCTAAAAGTAAGATTCAGTGTATTTTTGGTATTGATAGTCCAGGTAAGTGCAGCACTTGGGAATAAATTGAGATAACTTCTTTTTACATCATCATCGGGCTGAGCAATTCCATCGGCCCGGGTCAACTGACCTTCGCTATTGGTTTGCTCTAAACGAACACCTGCCTGAATACTCCATTTAGTATTCAACTGACGATTGAAATTAACATAGGCTGCATTGATGTTTTCGGTATACAGAAATCCATTGCTCTGTGTAAGATTCTTCACAGTTATACCAGAATCAACATCATAGAAATTGAAACTATTGGCCGTTCTTACATAGGAAAACTTGGCGCCATAACTTAGTTTACCTTTCCAGAACTTATTCTCCACATCCAGTTTCGCAGTATAGATATCTATATCGGTAGGTGTATAATTCTTATTGATGATAGAATAGTTCTGTGCAGGATCGGGATATATAAAATAATTAGGCTGATAACTATGCCCTACTCCGCGGAATAAACCATAATCTGCATCGAAATTAATCTCCTTACCGGAAGTATCGGCATAACGGTAATTCATATTGAAATTAGCATTGGTTCTATTGCCCGGAATACTATTCTGAGCATTCAGGTTTTTGATATAGGTATTCGTTGGATTGTAGGATATAGCAGTATTGCCATTGCTATTGTTTGTTTTATCATTAAAGTTGGCATTGGCCATTATACCAATGGTATTTTTATTGTCGATAAAGTAATCAGCTCCTGCCTTGACATTGGCAGATTTACCGTCGTTATAACTCTTTGAGTGCTGATTGTATAAAGTATCGTTTTGAATACGGTAAAGATTCAGATCATTTTCCCAAATTCCAATATCCCCACCCAGATTGCTGAATACATTGATCTTCTTATCGCGGTAATTCATACTCACCGAGCCATTACCCTTGGGTGTAATGCCCTGAATATATGTAGTACTTGCACTGCCATTGGTGCCATATTTCTTATTCTTCTTCAGTCTTAGATTGATAATGCCTGCATTGCCGCTTGCATCGTATTTTGCGCTTGGATTGCTGATCATTTCTATAGCTTCTATATCATTGCTGTTGATACTCTTCAGATAAGCAGCAAGGTCTTTGGAATCCAGCTGCATCATTTTGCCATCTACATATATTTTCACACCGGTCTTTCCTTTCATGCTGATGTTATCGTTGTTATCCACTGTTACACCGGGGCTTTTCTGCAACAACTCCATGGCATTGCTGCCGGTAGAGTTGATACTGCTTTCCACATTAAAGACAGTTCTGTCGGCCTTTACTTCTATCATAGGTTTGCGTGCAGCCACCATTACTACATCGTTCAACTTTGTAGACTGAATAACAAGGCTAACAGCAGGAGCAGTATAGGTTTCTGAATCTTTCAGTTCAAAGGCAGCAGAATAAACAACACTATGCCCTACAGCACTATAATTCAGGATAAGCTTACCATTCTGAAAAGTGGTTAGTTCATAATGCCCGTCAGCATCTGTAACGCAGGCTTTTTTAAGACTGCTATCTTTCGCTGACAGAAGCGATACTGTAACGTTGGGCAATCCCTTGCCTTTATCATCTTTAACATTGCCGTTGATGGTGTTTCTGGTTTGTGCAGTAGCAGTGAACCCCATAGCAATTAAAATCACTATTGTGTAAATTGTTCTAATCATTAATTTTGTTCTTTATTTGCAGTGCAAAAAAGAGGTATTAATTGTTCTTATCAGAATACTAAATAGATAAACAAACTTTTTAACAGGATGAATGGTAACGTAGAACTAAGACATAGTGATAAAAGGGATAATTTGGCAGTTAAGGTATTTGCCCGTATATGGGCGTTCTGGGGAGTATTTACATTTGCATCTACTTTCTTAATCATGTTTCTGCCTACTATGTCAAGCTATCTGATAAAGGGGAACAGGGGACAATACTTTTTTATTCAGGTATCCAGGTTCTGGATGAATTGCTGGCTTTTTCTGGTGGGATGTCCTTATAAAGTAAGTGGCAGAGAAAACTTTATTAAAGGGAAAACCTATGTTATCACCTGCAATCATACTTCCTTACTGGATCCTACGGTAACCTGTCCGTATATACCTGGTGCAAACAAGACCATTGCCAAGGCTTCTTTTGCAAAGGTTCCTATATTCGGATTGTTTTACAAAAGAGGAAGTGTGCTGGTGGATCGTCAGGATACTAAAAGCAGATTAAAGAGCTTTGAGGATATGAAGAAGGTGGTAGAACAGCAGATGCACATGCTTATTTATCCCGAAGGCACCCGCAATACTACAGGAGAGCCTTTGAAACAATTTTATGATGGCGCTTTTTCTTTAGCCATCCGTACCGGGGTTGATATTATTCCTGCCGTATTAAGCAATACTGAAAAGGCTGCACCTGCCAGTAAACCATTTTTCTTTTTACCGCGCAGATTATCTTTAGAATTTCTTCCGGCTATTTCTTCTGCAGGCAAAAATGCTAAAACATTGAAAGAAGAGGTGTATACGGTAATGTATAATAAGATTCAGGAGAACAGAAGCAAGAAATCGTGAGATATACATCGTGAGTAACGTGAGTATCGTGAATCGTGAATCGTGAGCAATACATTATGAATTGTATTTCCTCACGATTCACGATGTATTTCTCACGATACTCACGATTATATATCCTCACGCCTTAACATCCACGCTTATATAGCCTTCACCTTTATTACTTCATCCAGTCGGGTAGTATAGCGTGGTGATAGTTTTTCCTGTCTCATTTTCCAGTCTCTTTTTACATCCTGCGAGGCTAATTTCACTTTAGTGGTTCCTATGCTTCTGTTAATGCTATCCATCATCTGCATCAGTGGCCTGTGAGCCGGATTGGCATTGGAAAATAAAGAAGTCTGCACTACGTTGTCCGGTGTAAAGTCCATGACTATTACACCCGCCTTTTTATAGGCATATCCCTTTCTGAATATTTTCGTCAGACCTGTTACGGCAAACTTAGCCAGTTCAATGCTGGAGTTGGTAGGGAAAGGTAATTTCACCACAATATTCTTAGAATACTGTTCCATATCCTTACGATGACTATTGGTATGCACAAATACCATCAGAGAATTGCAGAAAGAGTGTTGCCTGCGCAGCTTTTCGGCACAGGATGAGGCAAAGGTGGTTACCCTTTCTCTTATCAGATCAAAATCAGTGTAGTTGCTATCGAAAGATCGGGTAGTGGCAATGTTCTGTTTTGCTTTTACCGTTTCCATACTCAGGCAAGGTATTCCCTGCAATTCCCTCTTCAGTCTTAGCCCTACTACACTCATTGTCTTCAGTACCCATTCATCAGGCATTTCGGTAAACTGCAGGGCTGTTTTAATATTCAGGCTTACCAGCCGTTTAGCATGTTGCCTTCCAATACCCCACACATCTTCCACCTTTGTCCAGTTCAGTGCCTTTATTCTTTTCTCCTCGGTATCTATCACATACACCCCTCCTGTTCTGTCGGTAAATTTCTTGGCAATCTTATTAGCCACTTTTGCCAGTGCCTTGGTATCGGCAAAACCAATACTAATAGGTATGCCGGTACCCTTTACCACCTTATAGCGCATATCCTTGCCATAGGCGTTCAAATCAAAGTGATCTTCAAAGCCGTCAAATTTCAGAAATGCTTCATCAATACTGTATATTTCAATAGAGGGCGAATACTCTTTCAGCAGACTCATTACCCTATGGCTCATATCGCCGTACAAAACAAAGTTGGACGAGCAGACATGAATGTGTTCCCGCTCGAAGAGTTCTTTAAACGAAAAGGCAGGAGCACCCATAGGAACACCCAAAGCCTTTGCTTCGTTGCTACGGGCTATTACACAACCATCGTTGTTGCTGAGTACCACAATAGGTTTACCCCGCAGCTTTGGCTGAAAAGCCCTCTCACAGGAGGCATAAAAATTATTGCAATCAATCAAGGCAAACATGCTGTTTTAATTATGAATTATGAATTATGAATTATGAATAAATACATCAATAATTCACAATTAACTAATGTATCTGTTATTGTTTTTACGTAATCGAATCTGAACTGTATTAATTCATAATTCATAATTTTTAATTCTTAATTTGTATTAATAATGTTGTTGTATAGAATATGTAACCATTCCCCATATCTCAAAGTCGTTACAATCGGTTACTTTCAGCGGTTTATACTGGTTATTTTCCGGCATCAGCCAGATACCCTCTTTATCTACTTTCAATCTTTTCAGTACAAACTCTCCGTCCAGCACACATACTGCTATTTTACCATCACCGGGTTCCAGCGATTTATCTATAATCAGCAGGTCTTTATGACCAATGCCGGCACCGGTCATGGAAAACCCTTCGGTAACGGCAATAAAAGTGGTAGCTTCTTTCTTTATCAGGTATTTGTTCAGGTCTATCTTAATATCCATAAAATCGGCTGCAGGCGAAGGAAATCCTGCACTGATTCCACAGTCTATCATCACCAGTTCCATTTCCGTTGCGGTGGACAGTTCGTAGATGGCAAGGTTAGTATTGGTAATAAGCTTCTTCATAAATGCTAATATATTTAGCAAAGCTAACGTAAATAATGATTGGAAGA
>Ga0364887_10256_pt1 | contig 34453 bp, 27 predicted proteins | sample ExccelJu500001D4_4_FD_206924 | JGI IMG/M metagenome (GOLD analysis project Ga0364887, IMG submission 206924) | Enriched cells from Trout Bog Lake Hypolimnion, Wisconsin, USA - BchlTB.July23.5000.01.D4 | ecosystem: Environmental > Aquatic > Freshwater > Lake > Hypolimnion/Profundal zone | place...
TGAAATAGGTGGAGTTCAGATGGGAGTAAAGATCGCCCAGTTCCGCCTTTGCCACAGCCGCGCACCATTTTGTATTGCCTATACCCGCGAGAGGTTGGAGATGGTGCTCGATGCCCATATTCGTGCCTTCGAGTTTTTTGGAGGTGTTTGCTGCCGGGGCATCTACGACAACCTGAAGACTGTGGTGAGCAAGGTGCTGATAGGCAAGGATAGGGTGTTTAACCGCAGATTCCAGAATTTGGCTTCCCATTATCTGTTTGACCCTGTGGCCTGCACCCCTGCCGCCGGATGGGAAAAAGGCCAGGTGGAGAACCAGGTCGGGCTGGTCCGAAAGCGCTTCTTTGCCACGTGTCGCCGCTTTGCCTCTCTTGAGGAACTGAATGAATGGCTGGCGCAGGAATGCCGAAATCATGCAGCCACCGCAAAACATCCTGAGAGTAAAGAGCAAACCGTAGCCGAGGTCTTTGCCGAGGAGAAGAGTAAACTCCTGGCCCTGCCGGCCTCACCATTCGACGGCTACCAAGAGATCGTTAGCCGGGTATCGCCGCAACTATTGATCAACTTTGACCGTAACCGCTACAGCGTAAACGCCATGGCGGTTGGCAATATGGTGTCGGTGCGGGCATATGCCGACCGGATCGTGATGGTGATGGATGGCGTGGTGGTTGGTAGCCATCGCCGTCACCTCGGTCGTGACAAGGTTGTCTATGATCCCTGGCATTATCTGGCTGTCCTGGAGAAGAAACCAGGGGCATTGCGGAACGGCGCCCCTTTTAAGCAATGGGCTCTGCCGGAAGCGATGGTAGAAGTCAGAAGAATCCTGGGAGATCGGCCTGGGGGTGATCGCCAGTTTGTCAGCATCCTGTCCGTGGTAAGCCGTTATGGTTTGGAGCCAGTGGCCGCTACCTGCGCCCAAGTGATAGACGACCAAACCGTCAGCAGTGACGTTATCCTGAGCATTTTATCCCGGGCGAACGATCAGGAGCCATCGTCAGAATCGCCACTGTCCTTATCTCAACTACCTCCTCTTACGGTAATCCCAGTGGTAGATTGTCGCCGCTACGACCAACTGCTCTCGGGAGGTGCATATGGTGCTGCGTGACAGGATAATGGAAGCGATCGGAAGCCTGGGATTGTATGGGGTGAAAGCTACCTTTGACGAGATATTGGCGGCAGGCATCAGGAGCAGGGCGACACCCGATAAAATTCTTTGTGATCTCCTGGAGGCGGAGTTGGCGGAGCGGCAGGTCAGAAGCATCCGTTATCGTATGGGCCTGGCGAAGTTCCCTGCGGACAAAGACTTAGACCGATTTGACTTCATGGCCACGCCGATCAGCGAAATGCAGGTGCGTAGCCTTTATGGAGGCACCTTTCTCGCTGATCACACCAATGTCATCATGGTGGGCGGCACTGGCACTGGCAAAACGCATCTAGCCATTGCCATAGCCAGGCAAAGCATCAGAAATGGCAGAAAAGCCAGGTTCTATAACGTAGTCGACCTGGTAAATCAACTGGAGCAGGAGAAGCTCAATAACCGGGGTGGCCGGATGGTGGAACATTTAGCCAGACACGATCTGGTCGTGCTCGATGAACTGGGTTATCTACCGTTCTCCAAGAGTGGCGGACAACTTCTGTTCCACCTTATCTCCAAGCTCTACGAACGGACATCTTTGATGATTACCACCAACCTGACATTCGGAGAATGGCCTCAAGTGTTCGGTGACGGTAAGATGACCACCGCCCTTCTAGACAGGGTCACGCATCACTGTGAAATAATCGAAACCGGTAACGAAAGCTGGAGAATCAAAACAAGGATTAATAACTAAAAAAACACTGCCTGGGGTGGGTCAATATTGGACGCCGATGGTGGGGCAATTTTCAAAGCCGATTGACAATTAAGCCGTTGTAGCAAGGTTTTTTCACTGCTATAGCGGTATCATATAAGCCGATTTCGAACCAATATCACATCGCAATTTTCCAACCGGAAATCGAAATAAAGCAATCAGAACCCCTCTTCCTTCACCATGAACTGTGATGTCATTTTTCTCCTCGATTATGGTTGTGCTGAGAGTAGGTAGTCGCCGGAGAACACCTACAATAACAATTCCGATTAACATCCCACCTACTCCCTTCCAGAAACCAGCATTATTGCCTTACGATATCAGCAGGTTGACAGGATAAGCAGGGATTTGAGAAGAACCGTATCCATTGATGTGTGGAGGTCTGCCCTGCTTACTGCAGCTTTTCGCAAGGTAGGTTCCCCATTGGTAACACCGTTTGAAAACCACATTATCATACGGAGGACCATCTCTATTGATCATGAACCCACCAGACGGTGGAACATTATACTGACTCGGATAAACCAGGTTTTGTCGGCATTGAACTTTGAGACATCGTTGCCAGTACTTATCAACCATTGGCGACAACCCTTTAATGTCTTGGACCCTTTTCCCATCGACCAACAGCATGAGGTGATAATGAGGATTTTCCGAACTCAACTGTTCACGTGCCCAAACGAACATAGAGAAGATACCTTCAGCCCGAAGAGCACGGGTAATATTCCAGCAGCATCTTGAAATTGGAAGATTGCTCTCATTTTCCTGCTTACTTATGTCAGCCGGATACTTCAGAGTGAATTGAGCCATGAATACGTTATCGCAATTATCGTACATATAGGTCATCACTTTGTATATGGTAGCCAGAACCTCTTCATAGTAACCGTCGTGTCCTTTCGCTGTGATGTTCAAAGGTAAACCGTTGTACAAGCTGTCATATATTCTTGTCCTCATGGTATAAACCCTCCTATTGATTAGTGAATTGTCATAGATGCTCCAGCCACCCGCTAAAGATGAGTTGAAGATCTATGTTGTGAGAATAGAGATGTACATCAGCCACTCTGATGTGCTTATGATCGGAGTGATCTTTTCTTATATAACGATCACCCGTATAGTCTGAATGCTTAGATTGATCAGTAATTATGGAGCATATATATGAGTATATATAACGTTAGGTCCATACTTTTAGGATTAGTTATAAAGATGATGCAGATAATGCAGATGATTTTTGAGATATATGCAATCCACTATTCTTTATGGAGATAGATTGCATGACTCAGAACAATATAGATATTCATCATTATTGTTCTTATTATTGTAATTGTTATTGTGAAATTAATAATATATATAATATTAGGAGATCCACCAAATCGCGCTTTATCAGACCTCATATATACAGGCTTTCAATTTACGATTTGCCGTACACACGATGAATCATGTTTTGCGTTAATGTTGCAATCTTTATACAATCAAACCAGTCTTGATTACGTTAGGAATTTGCCAGATAGAAATAGAGGAGTTCCGATTTTCATTGCCATCGCAAAGTTCCTTCACCTCGTCATATTATAGTTGCGTTAATGTTGCAGACTCTGTGCATCTTGTTTTAAATGTTTGTTAAATCAGCCAGGTATCTATTGGAGCAAGAATATTCCTCGTCCAAAGTGGGGGAAAGTTTGAAGACATGAGCATACCATTCAAAGAAAAATCGACTACTGAAGAGATTCGCCTCAAATTTGACAATGATGTTGAACGCTTCTCACATCTCGAAACCGGACAGACTGCGACTATCGATGCTCCTCTCGTAATGGATCTTCTCACCAAGGCTGCCTTCTCATGTACGCCAAACATCCGAAGAGTGCTCGATATAGGATGTGGGGCAGGTAATAATACCCTTAAACTTCTGGAACTTGTCTCACCGTTTGATTGCGATCTTATCGATTTAAGTGAACCGATGCTTTCCAGAGCGCATGAGAGGATATCAGCGGTAAATAACGGAAAGATCAGATTGTTGCAGGGGGATTTCCGGACCCTTGATTTGCCAGAACAAGGATACGACGTTATCCTGGCAGCAGCTGTTCTGCATCACCTCCGTGACGACCAGGACTGGGAATCTGTTTTCAGAAAGATCTACCGGTTGATGGCCCCCGGCGGCAGCATCTGGATTTCTGATCTGGTTGCTCACAACATCGGACATATCCAGACCTTAATGTGGAATCGATACGGGGAATATCTTTCGGCATTAGGGGGAGATAACTATAAGAACAAGGTGCTTGCGTATATCGAGCATGAAGATTCACCCCGTTCTGTCACCTACCAAATGGATCTGCTTCGAAAGGTAGGCTTTGACCATGTTGAACTGCTTCATAAAAATGCATGTTTCGCTGCATTTGGGGCAGTTCGGCGAAGCTGACAGCAATATAGCTGAAGAGGACTACCTGTTTTGGTTTTTGCTTAGGGGCGGATATAAACCCAGAAGGCAAATTCCGCCCCAATATGGAAGCAGCGTGTGACACTTACCAAAGCAGATCCTGTTCAGTATTATGAACCAACCTTATCTCCAGTGGATTTTTGGCATCTTGCGTTCCGGTAGCCGATAATAGTGAACTTTGGAGTAGCCGATCATCAGCGGGAAGTGAAACGGATAATCCTCTGGAATTCCCACTTCCTGTTTCAGAGATGGGTTGGCGAGCATCGCTCCTTGTAGTAACCCTGCCCAGCACGTTCCCAGCCCATATTGGGGTGCGGCTAATTCCAGGTAGCTGAGCGCAAGAGTCAGATCGATCATTCGGACAGGTGCCGGAGCAGGGGCCATTGCCACCACCAAACAGGGGGCGGAGCGTAGGACTGAATCGACACCGTCTTCCCATGCCTTCACCAGCGCGGGATAGTAAGGCATCACTGTCGATTTCGGATCTTGCAGTAAAGAGCGCATCCAGTCAATCACTTGACCAGCGACCGCATGCAACCGCTGCGGATCGTTGATGACCAACCACTCCACCAACTGAGTGTTGCTGGCCGTCGGGGCATAGCGAGAGATCTCGATCAACCGCTGCAGTGTGGTCCGCTCTACCGGCTTGTTTGTAAACTGCCGAACAGAGCGACGCGAGCGCAAGAACTGTTCGGTCTGGGTAGGCGAGATCGCCAGCGCTTTGTCGATAGCAGAGCATGAAGCTAACGGCACATCGGTATGATCCAGGGCACCATGTGGGCAAATCGCTACACAGTGACCGCAGCGGATGCACATCGACTCGCCTTCGGATAATATTTCCGGGTAACTTCCTTTTCCTTCAAACCGAATTATTCCCATAGGGCAGTCGGCAGCGCAGAGTCCATCCTGCTTGCATTTCTCTTGATCGATAATCAATAAGCTCATTTAAATCTCCAACTTAATTTTACTTATAATCTCAAATGTTTACGCAAACACCGCCTCATGGGGGATCTAATCCGCTCTTCAGAAGTGTGTATTTTTCTGCCACCCCTGATCGTCACAACTTTCGGGTCAAGGAACTTGATGCGATTCTCATTTTACCGGTGGATGATGTTGGACACACGAACAACTCCCTGGGTCTTTCTGGCAGTTCGATTCTTTCCGTTTCTCAGCTAGTCTCAGGGAACGGCGGGCCATCGCCTCACGGTTTCTCCGGTGATCTTCATCAGTGATTAGTTCCAGCGGCGGCACTTTCATCGGACGATGGTTTTCATCCAGGGCAACGAAGGTCAGATAGGCCGAGGCGAGGTGGGTGATCGTACCGGCAATAAGGTCTTCGGTTTCGACTCTGACTCCGATCTCCATCGAGGTCGTTCCAACCATATTGAGGCTGGCTTTGACTGTCACCAAGTTACCGATGAATGACGGCTTATGGAAGTCGAGCCGATCTATAGAGGCAGTGACGCAGATTCGCCTGGTATGCCGGACGGCCACAACACCGGCAGCGTTATCGATTTCCTTCATGATCACCCCACCATGTACGATACCCGCAGGGTTGGCATCCCCAGGCTGCATAACCCTGGAAATGATAAGACTTGAATTGCTGGTACTCTTTGTGTCTTGCATTGCCCAAACCTCTCGATAAAGTCTTCAGTGAAACCAGTGGAAATGGCATTAAGAAATCCGGCATTTATTCAATCGAATCTTGATTCAGTATGATTTCATCGTAAATTTCAGGATATAATTTCTTCATACATTCAGGGCACATTCCATGAGAAAATTTAGCTTCGGAATGTTTTTGAATATAATATTCCATCTGCTCCCAACTACCTTTACCATTCTTTATCCTTTTACAAGAAGCACACGTGGGGATCAACCCCCTCAGGGTCTTAATATTTGACAAGGCTTCATTGAGGTCGCGAATGAGATCTTTTGTTTCTTTTTCCATCTTCTTACGCTGATCAATATTACGGATCACCATTATTCCGGCGATTATTCCTCCGGAGGCATTTCGTAACGGTGAGGTTGTGACTTCGAAAGACGAGCCACCTCTATCTTTATTGGGATGGGTTATCTCAACAGTACGTACTGCACCATCTTTGAAGGTGGCAAGAACAGAACAGGGGTTACAGGGGGAATCGGAATGATTGTATGCTTGGTAGCATTTTTCTCCCCTATGATCCCCAAAAGAGGAAATCAGGCTTTCGTTTTGATAAACTATGGTGAGATCCCGGTCTTGAATGCTTAGCCCATCTCCGATTGCTGCGATGATGGACTCAGTCTTGGCACGCTCTTCTTCAGCTTTGGTCTTTTCAAATTTCATTGCCTCTTCAGAATGACGAATTGAGAAAAAAAGCGGTGCAATCCATGCTACACCGATGAGGCTGAAGAACGAAATAATACAAGCAAGCACTTCATCAGGGGTTAGGGAAAGAAGCTCAGTTCCTGTCAGCAGATACCAAAAAGAAATTAATCTTCTAACAAGCTGAATGACGATAGCAAGAGTGATGAAAATCCAGGCTGTCTTATGACCTGTTATTTTGATTAATCGAAACGCCAAAATAGAGGCAATAGAATGGAAAATGACAGAGAGACATAGAATAAGGATTGTGAATGGCATTTATTCCCCGATGACTTTGAGTTACATCTTATGTATTAAAGGGGGTATTCGTTTTGCATCCGAACCTGCCTCTCGTATGCCGATGATAACAGACTAACTTTGGACTTGAAAGCCTTATCCGTCCAACTATACAGTCTCCCTGTCATTTTGCCCTTATCGTGGTGTTTTTCCCCGCTATAACGGCTTCGTACACAGCATTTCTGAAACCCACTGAATTGGCCTTATGCTCTCTCCAGATCACCATGGCATTTCTATCCTCTTTATGATCAGGATGTCTTCTTCCTCTTTCCTTACCAGACAGCCGTCCGGGAAATGCTTCCTGCCGATTACCTGGAAGGTTGTTTTGCATCCCCCAGGCCCCTTTGAAGAACGGACACACCGCGCCCGGGTCTAAGACTATCTCGTAACATTTTAATATGATTAGACATCCACAAAAAACGCCCCAAAACATCGATGAAAATATCGCCCAAATCGATAATTTTCCAACGATATATGCAGGCGGTCGGAGATTAAACCAGTGATACATTCAGGTGGTCGGAGATATTTCGGATGGTCCGGGGATACATCTCAGTTTCACCAGGATATCATCATTTCCCAGGAACAAATCAACAAGATGTTGAATTCATGTAACATTCAAAGTAATAGAATACGATGCCACATTTTCCTGCAGTAAATCCATTCTGAGGCCTGAAATGAAAACACCGCGCCAAAATATCCCGACCAGCGTCCTGGTACTTGGCTTGGTGAGCATGCTCATGGATATCTCCTCCGAGATGATCCACAGCCTGCTGCCGATGTTCCTCGTTGGTACTTTGGGTGCGAGCACCTCCTTCGTCGGTCTTATCGAAGGCCTGGCCGAATCAACCGCTCTGATCGTCAAAGTGTTTTCCGGAACTCTTAGTGACTACCTGGGTAAACGCAAAGCCTTGGCTGTATTCGGCTACGCTCTGGGCGCATTGACCAAACCGTTGTTTGCCATAGCCCCAACAGCCGGAATAGTGTTTATGGGGCGGCTGCTAGATCGGGTAGGAAAGGGAGTGAGGGGTGCTCCTCGTGATGCTCTGGTTGCTGACATCGTACCGGTTGGAATGCGCGGTTCGGCATTCGGCCTGCGGCAATCACTCGATACAGCGGGCGCACTCTTTGGGCCGCTTCTGGCAACCGGTCTTATGCTCCTTTGGACTGATAACTTCCGAAAAGTGTTCTGGGTCGCTGTGATACCTGGTCTGCTCGCTGTCCTCCTTTTGGTATTCGGTGTAAGTGAACCGAAGCGACATTCCGGCAAAAGGCATACCAACCCTATTCGTCGTGAAAACCTCGTACTGCTTAGTGGTGCATACTGGTGGGTGGTCGGTATCGGTGCCGTGTTTTCGCTGGCACGATTCAGCGAGGCGTTCCTTGTACTGCGCGCACAGCAGGGCCACATCCCCATTGCTTTGGTTCCACTGGTGATGGTGGCCATGAATCTGGTCTATGCCGCTACCGCCTATCCCTTCGGCAGGCTTTCCGATCACCTTGATCATAGAATACTGCTGTCACTGGGATTGATCACCCTGCTAACTGCCGATCTGGTATTGGCCACCAATAATCATTGGCTCACCGTCATTCTGGGAGTGTCTTTGTGGGGCATTCACCTTGGTATCACCCAGGGGCTCCTATCGGCTATGGTTGCCAACACGGCTCCGGTTGATCTGCGGGGGACAGCTTATGGCTTCTTCAATCTGGTCAGTGGCATTGCTCTACTGATCGCCAGTGTCGTTGCCGGACTGCTGTGGGATCGTTTTGGCGCGTCTTTCACCTTCTACGTCGGGGCGGGGTTTGCAACACTTGCTCTGATCGGCCTTCTCTTCAAGAATTATCGAAGTGACGTACACTTTCCGAGTTGACGTGAGGGCACAAGTATCACATCCAATCATTTCCAATCATCTCCCTTCATGCAAATCGTGGGGGACAATATGGGGGACAAATTCCCTGCAAAAGAAAAAGGGGTTAAGCATTTTCGGCTTAACCCCTTGATTTTATTGGTGCGCCCGCCGCGATTCGAACGCGGGGCCTACGGATTAGAAGTCCGTTGCTCTATCCAGCTGAGCTACGGGCGCATAATTTTTATATTGAGCACGCCATAATAATCAAAACGAGGCAAAATGCAACTGCATTCTTGCGGGTCAGTCCACCTCCCGCACCCGTTGCCAGACTGGCCCGTTCTCTGTGTCAATGACAACAATACCCATCTTGACGAGTTGCTCCCTCGCGGCATCGGCAGCCGTCCAGTCTTTTTCGGTTCTGGCCTTTTCCCGTAATTCAATCAGCGTATTGGCCTCAGGAATAAGCGGGCAGCCCTGCAATCTGAACACCTGCAGCACCTGATTCATCTTGGCCAGACTCTCAAGAATATAATCCTTCTGATCCCGGTCCAGGTGATTGACCTGAAGGATCGGATTCATCTTTTTGATAAACCTGTAAATGGCGCTCATCCCCTTGGAGACATTCAAATCATCATCCATGGCCTCAAAAAACTGTTCCTGCATTGATGAAACGAATGTTGCAACCTCCGGATGGGGTTTGCCCGAAGGAAGACAGAACAGCTTGCAGGTGAATTCATCCAACCGCCGCAAGGCGGTACGCACATTCTCCAGCCTCTTGAAAGAAAACTGGATCGGTTTGCGATAATGGACGGTAAGCAACATAAACCGGATCTCACGGGCCGTGAATCCGCGAGCAAGGATATCCCTCAAGGTAATGACATTGCCATGCTCTGCGGACATCATCTTGCCGTCAACCAGAACCAGTTCGGAGTGCAGCCAGCAGCGGGCCAGCGGCTTTCCGGTCAGAGTTTCGGCAATGGCGATTTCGTTCTCATGATGCGGGAAGATGAGATTCCGGCTGCTGGTATGCAGATCCAAAGTGGCCCCCAGATGCCTTGTTGCCATGGCAGAACACTCAACGTGCCAACTGGGCCGCACATTCCCCCAATCAGTCTGAAAGAAAATCCCCTTCTTCAACTCCGCCAGTGTCGACCTTTTTAATAATGTAAAATCGCGAGGATTATCCTTTTCGTAATTATCAAGGTCGACGGTCTTTCCCAGCTGGATCTTACTGAGATCAATGCCTGAAAGGCGCCCATAATTCTTGAATTTAGAAATATCGAAATAGATGGAGCCATGCTTCTCATAGGCGTATCCTTTGTGGATCAGTTCATGGGCAATCTCGATCATGTCCTGAACATGCTCCGAAGCCTTGGGGTATCCGGTCGCGCGCTTCACCCCGAGAGAATCGATATCCTCCATAAAGCTCTTAATGAATCTCTCCGTGAATTCCCGGAGCGGGACCCCCGCCTTTTCAGCCCCGGCGATGGTGTTGTCGTCGATGTCGGTAAAGTTCATATACGACTCGACGGTCAATCCTTTGCTTTCAAGGTACCGGGTAATCAGGTCGGAAACAATGAAACGTCTGCAAAGCAAGAGGTTTGCCGGCTCAAAGGCCGTGGGACCGCAGGAGTAGAAGGTCACATGCCCGTCTTTCTGCGGGACAAAGACCTCCTTTTTTTTGGTCATGGTATTAAAAAAAGACAATTGCGATTTCTTTTCTCCCGCAGACTGGGGCTTCTTGGAGAAAAGCGGCGTGCTCAGATACCGCTCACCGCCATCGGGAAGAATGACAACCATCAGGCATTCCTTCAGGCTGGCAGCATAGTCCAGGGCGGCCGACATCGCGGCGCCGCTGCTCATGCCTACCAGCAATCCTTCTTTGCGAGCCAGCTGCCGAGCCATACTGAAAGCATCTTCATCCTCAATGCTGACGATACAATCCGGCACCGTCTTATTGAAGATGCCGGGCTTATACGACTCCTTCATATTTTTCAGGCCTTGGATCTTGTGGCCCAGATGCGGTTCCACCGCGATGATCTGAACATGGGGCTGAAATTCCTTGAACCAGGCGCAAAGCCCCATCACCGTTCCGGACGTGCCCAGCGTCGCAACGATATGCGTTACCCTGCCGTCGGTCTGTTTCCAAATTTCAGGCCCGGTCCCGTTGTAATGGGCCATGCAGTTGGCCTCATTGTTGAATTGGTCCGTAAGATAATAACGGTCGGGAAACTCCCTGGCCATGGCATAGGACTTCTCGATAGCCCCGTCTGTAGCGCGGTTGGCTGGAGTCAGCAAAATCTCAGCCCCGTAGGCCTGCATTATCTTCCTGCGTTCAATGGATGCCGACTCGGGCATGACCAGCGTACACCGGTACCCCTTGGCCGCGCAGACCATCGCCAGGCCGATCCCGGTGTTGCCGCTGGTGGCCTCAAGGACAATTTTATCCTTGGTCAACTCCCCGCTTTTTTCCCCCGTTTCAATCATGGAAAGAGAGACCCGTTCCTTGATTGACCCGCCGGGATTTCTGGCCTCAATTTTTGCGTAGATCAGCTTGGATCCGGGCTCGATCAGTCTATTTATCCTGACCAGCGGTGTATTGCCGATCGCCTCTAAGACATTGTCAAATAACATTGTATTCCGGGCATTATGTGGTCTCTCTGCTGTCTGTGATCAGCAAAGAAAGGTCTATTTCCTGGTTATCGTCGAACAACGGATTATGAGGATACCCCGTTCTGTAGTATGGTCAAGATATTTCTAAAGGCTTCGCGCACCGGGGCAAACTTACCCGCGCCTGCAGGCCCTGGACAGGTACCAAAGCCTGACCAGCGCCTCCCGGCTCTCTTTATCATCAATCAGACTGACTTGATATTCGAAGGCAGCCAGCTCGGCGGCGTCCACAGGTACAAAGGTCACCGCCTCTTTCTTGGGCTGAGGCTTCTGTGATTCGCCTTCAAGGGTGAATTTAATGTCTTTGAGACGGGATAATTGAAGGGCTGCATTCAGGCCTTCCAGCATCTGCAACTTCTCATACTGGAGTTGATGCATCCACGAGGAATTATCCACCTCGACCCAAAAAACGCCCCGGACTATTTTCAAAGGCCAGGCATGCAGGGCGGTCTCTTTGCCCACAATTTTTTCCCATTCGCCAAACAGGGAATAGAGATCGAGCTGTTTTTCCCAGCCTTTATCGCGGATCAGACCCGGCAGAGCAGCTGCAAGCGTGTCCTGTCTTTTTTCTGGATTGAATTTTTTCATATCGGAGACAGTGTAAAACATTTGTATCGCTAATTTCCATCTCAATCAGCAGGATCGGGAAAAAATACGGCCCGCAGGGTGCGGTAAACAAAAAGAGGTCCGCACACCTCCAGGGGCGCGCGGACCTCTTTTATTGTATAGGGACGTCTCGTTTTGATGCTGGCCGGGCCATGCTGGTCAAACGAGCAGGACGGGTATCAGAATACGCGGAGGTAATTCTCAATTTCCCAATCGGTTACCGCGGTGCGGAAGCTGTCCCATTCCTTCTCTTTGGCTTCGATATACTTCCCGAATATATGGTCGCCCAAGGTGCTCCTGGCAATCGGATTGGCCTTCAACTCCTCAAGGGCCTCCTTCAGGCTTGCAGGCATAACGATGATGCCGACCTCGTCCATCTGCGCCGCGGTCATCTTGAAGATGTCCTTGTCCACGGATGCCGGAGGCGCCAGTTTATTTTTGACGCCGTCAAGACCTGAGTTCAGCATCATGGCCAGGGCAAGATAGGGGTTGCAGGTCGGATCCGGGCAACGGACCTCGGTCCGGGTCGACAGGCCGCGGGCGGCTGGAATTCTCACCAGCGCCGAACGGTTGGAAGCGGACCAGGCGGCATAGACCGGAGCCTCATAGCCGGGAACCAGACGCTTGTACGAGTTGACCAGCGGATTGGTGACCGCTGCAAAACCGCGGGCGTTTTTCAGGATGCCTGCGATGTAGTTGTACGCCACCGGAGAAAGCTTCAGCGGGCCGTTGGCCTCGAAAAACGCATTGGTGCCATCCAGATTGAAGAGCGACTGGTTGGTGTGCATGCCGGAACCGTTGATGCCGAAGATCGGTTTCGGCATGAAGGTGGCATGCAGCCCGTAATTGGCAGCAACGGACTTGACGACCCACCGGAACGTAACGGTATTGTCGGCACAGGTCAGGGCATCGGCATACTTGAAGTTGATCTCATGCTGTCCTTCGGCCACCTCGTGATGCGAGGCCTCGATCTCATAGCCCATCGCCTCCAGGGTCTCGATGATCTCACGGCGGCAGTCGTTGGCCGCATCCTCCGGGTCAAGAGAAAAATACCCGGCCACGTCGCTGGTGATGGTGGTCGGTTTTCCTTCTTCATCCTGCTCGAAGAGGAAGAACTCGCATTCGGTGCCGACATTCATCGTATAGCCCAGGGCTTTTGCCTCGGCCAGGACGCGCTTGAGGTTGACGCGGGGGCAGCCGGCAAACGGAGTCCCGTCGGATTTATAGATATCGCAGATGATACGGGCGGCGGCAACGCCGTCCCTATTCCGCCACGGCAGCAGACAGAAGGTATTGTAATCAGGCTTGAGATACATATCGGATTCGTTGATTCTGACAAATCCGTCGATGGAAGAGCCGTCGAACATGATATCTCCGTCAAGCGCCTTGCCGATCTGGCTGCGCGGTATGGCGACATTCTTCATCAAGCCGAATATATCTACAAACTGGAGGCGGAAATAGTGGACGTTTTCCTCCTCGATAATCTTCATTATTTCATCTCTGGTCATTGAAATGATTTCCTTCGGGTATGAATATTAGAATTTATAAGCGGATTCGCCGTGACTTGCAGTATCAAGCCCTTCCCGTTCTTCCTCTTCTGTCACCCGCAGGCCGATAACCATGTCTACCAGTTTATAGGCGACAACCGAGACCAGGCCGGACCAGACGATAGTGGTGCCGACGGCCCACAGCTGACTGAGCATCTGGGCGCTGGTCGAATACTCGGCAACCTTGTTGGCTACATAATCATACACGCCTACACCGCCGAGAGCGGGATTGGCAAAAACACCGGTCAAAAGGGCACCGAGGATTCCGCCGATGCCATGGACACCGAACACATCGAGGGCGTCATCCGCGCCGATCATACGCTTCAGGCCATTTACGCCCCAGAGGCAGACCATACCGGCCAGCAGGCCAATAACCAATGCTCCGCCGATGCCCACCCAGCCGCAGGCCGGAGTAATTGCAACCAGACCAGCCACCGCACCTGATGCGGCACCGAGCATGGACGGTTTTCCTTTCAGCTTCCACTCCGTGAAGAGCCAGGACAGGGCGGCGGCGGCTGTTGCGACCATGGTGTTGCCGAAGGCAAGCGCTGCCATGCCGTTTGCTTCAAGATTGGATCCGGCGTTGAAACCGAACCAGCCGACCCAGAGCAGAGAAGCGCCGACCATGGTCATGGTCAAGCTGTGCGGTGCCATATGCTCCCTGCCGTAACCAACACGTTTACCTGCCATAAAGGCGCCGATCAGACCGGCAATAGCGGCATTGATATGGACGACGGTACCACCGGCGAAGTCAATCGCGCCTTTCTGAAAGAGAAAGCCTGCCGTTGCCGTTGCTGCTGCTCCGGCAGTGGGATCCGTGTAGGCATCCGGACCAGCCCAGTACCACACCATGTGCGCTATGGGCAGGTAGGCGAAGGTGAACCACAGACCGATGAACGCCAGCACGGCGGAAAATTTCATACGCTCGGCAAAGGCGCCCAGGATCAAGGCAGGAGTGATGGCCGCAAAGGTGGCCTGGAAAAAGACATAGATGAATTCCGGAATGACAACACCTTTTGTAAAGGTGGCGGCCACGGAATCAGGGGTTATGCCATGGAGGAGGATCTTGCTGAAGCCGCCGACAAAGGCATTGCCTTCGGTGAAGGCAAGACTGTAGCCATAGATGACCCACAGCACCATGCAGAGTGAAAAAACGGTGAATACCTGCATCAGCACCGACAGCATGTTCTTGGTCCGGACCAGGCCGCCGTAAAAAAGCGCCAGACCGGGAATGGTCATCAGGGATACCAGAACGGTAGCCACGATCATCCAGGAGGTGTCCCCTTTGTTGGGAACAAGGGCATCCGCGGCGAAGGCGGTGCCTGAAAAGATACCTGCGAGCATCACCGCAACAAGGGTGAAGAAAAATGCGAATTGTTTTTTCATGATGTTTCCCCTTCTGGTTTCAGATTGCATCAGAACCGGTTTCACCGGTACGGATACGCATAATTTGCTCAAGATCGAACACAAAGATTTTCCCGTCGCCTATTTTTCCGGTACCGGCCGCTTTTTTTATTCCTTCAACAACGTTATTGAGCAGGTCATCGGTAATCGCAATTTCTATTTTTATCTTGGGCAAAAATTCCACAACATATTCCGCGCCGCGATAAACCTCGGTGTGACCTTTCTGTCTGCCAAACCCCTTGACTTCGGTCACCGTTACGCCGGTAACACCGATCGAGGTCAGGACATCACGCACACTGTCCAATTTGTATGGTTTAATTATTGCCGTGACAAATTTCATTCTCCCTTGCTCCTTGTAATGTCAGTTAGGTTTTCAATGTCTGTTTTCCGAGAGACCTATTTTGTAGGTTTCTTGTAGGTTTCGCAATACAAAGCAAAAGCAGTGCCAGGCTTGAAATTTTAAAATTAAACATGGTATTACGAACTCTTAACTAACATTTTATAATCAATTTACCCCGAAAATAATGTAATAAAAAAGACAAATACGTTCTTTATTTCAAGTTTTTTTTACATTTATGTAATTTATTAAAGCCTGCAATCACCATCGCCCGCCCTGGCCCGAATTCTTCCATTCTCCCCTTTTACCGGATTGCATCCGATACATATTTTCAAGGGGATACATGAAAATCATCCCGTCACCGATGGAACCGGTTCTGATATTTTCGATAATTCTTTCTACAGCCATATCGGCCTGATCGTCGGCAACTATGATCATGACCATAATTTTTGGCACAAAATCAAACTCATACTCTATCCCCCGGTACATCTTTTTGAAACCTTCCTGGTAGCCTTTCACTGCACTGACGGTTATATCCGTGATCCCCAATTCAACGAGACCGGCATGCAAGGTTTCAAATTTGTAGGTATTAATAATGGCTTCTATCTTTTTCATACGGGCCTCAAGAGGTCTCATCCTAATCCAGGGATACAGTATGAAGAGTTTTCAGGCTCTGGAGTTTTTATGGGCGGCGGATACTCGATTTTTGGAATTTCGTGCTTTCTGACGGCAAGCTTGCGGCCATTGCCAAAAAAAATGGCGAGGAAAACTGATGGCGGGAGGAGAGGCAGACCGGCCGGTCCTGAAGCGGCAGACACTAATCGACAGGCGCAACTCACAGAACTGACAGTATTGTACACTTCAGGATGTGCATATCGCAGGCATTGCGCCTGATCAAAGAACGGTAAAACCAAAGAGGAGAGATGGTTCAGCATCTCCCCTCTTCCTGTGCAAAACCCGTTTTTGCAATCTAATCAGTATGTCATCGTAACGGTCACCCCGCCATAGAGGAAGCTGGAATCGCCGCCGACACTGTTGGCCTTGATGAAATCGTCGGCCTCGCTGGAAAGCGGGAAGGAATAGGCGACCATCGGCTTGACTGCGAAATAGTCTCCGAACGGAATTGTAAAGCCGGCGGAGATCAGTCCGTTATGCAGCGCCCGGTATTCTGTGGTGGTGTTGGGCTCAACCAGGCTCTTGCTGTTCGAATAGTAATATCCGGCCGATGCGGCCAGGTCGAAGGTGATCTTGTCCACTACCTCAAGCGACTGCGAGACGCCGAAGTTGACATACCATCCCGGATATTGGGATATATCCCTGTACAAGGTGAGGGTCGGGGACAGCAGGACGTTCAGGGTTACCGCGCCGAAGAGCTCCTGGGTGTCAGAGGAGCTCGGTATGGCGGGTGTCTTTGCTGTTGCCGCCACGGCAGGCTGTTCATTGAGGCCATAGTAAATATAGCCGCCGGTCAATTTTGTGATGCCGACATCCTTCGAGTAGGAGAGGGTGTAATCGGTTTCGTTGTATTTTGCGCCGTTGTAGGCCTTGCTGTCGGTATCGAAATTGCCCCAGATGTTCAGGCTCACGCCCTTGTAGCCAAAGGTTGCCGAAGGCTCAATGACCGCGCTGTCCTTGCTCAGCGCCTCGCCGCGCCAGATATACTGGGAAAGCACGCTCATATCGAGCTCCGCTGTCGGTTTGTCGGCATCGTCGGCATAGGCGACTGCCTGCCCTGTCATGATTGCCGCTGCGGCGATTGCAATGTACACTTTTTTCTTCATCGTTTCTTTTTAACTCCTGTATGATTTTCCCCTTGCAAGACCACCCTGAACGCCCGGCAGTCTTACGTTTTTGTCTTGAAGGTCGGCTCGAAACCGAGCCGTATCTCCCGATAACTCTGTACTGTGCGGCCGCCGTACCTTGATCATCCGGTAACCGTTCCCCAAATGATCAAGGCAGACGTTTTTCAGACAATACCGTACAGTCTGTCAGGATGGATTGCCATACCGTTTGCACAATTCGAGATTCACCTCCAGCACGTTTATGAACTTCTCTCCCGCAAGCCCGTTGAACGGCGCCGAGGCGTTCTTCTGCAGTATCTGCTCGATTTCCTGGCGGACAGCGGCAGGATCACGTTTAAGATCGTCGGCCCATTTGGCTGCAACGCGATCAAGTTGAAACAGGGCATTCTCCATGGAGATATCAGGGTCCAGACCGGAGGCCGATGCCGTCACCAGATCGCCGGGGACATCCTGAAGAGCGGCATCTGGATGCTCATGGCGCCACATTTCAAAGAAAATTGACTGGATGTCCGTACCCTCCTTGACCGGTTCTATGGCAGTCACCTGGGTTCCGTCCGGCTTGGTCGTTGTCACGGCGGAGGGGAATTTCCCTGGGTACTTGCTGGAAAAATCCGTAAAGAACACCACGGCCAGATCCGCCGCCTTGGGTGTCGGCGTAGCCGGGTTATCCTTGATCCACTGACTCACGAGGGCGGGATTGTTCTTTGCCCATTCATCGACATAGTCGCTGTTTTTCGGATCCGCACCCACCCAGGCCTGGGCCAGGGCGTTGTGCTGCCCTGCCCATTGCGCGACAATATGCGGCTCTCCCTCAAATTTATCTTCATCAAACCATTGCTCCACATCCGGGGCCGCCAGTTGGCCCGCCTTTTCCCCTTTGCTGTATTTCACAATTGGCCCAAGGGTTCTGGCCACCCTGTCGCGCAGGGCATAGTTGGAAGGGGCCAGAGCCGACGAAGCAGAGGCCGAGGCATCATAAGACGCTGCCGATGGCCGGGGCTGAAAATATTCATCCTTGGTAAAGGGCTGGGCTATGAGCTGCGACCCTACGACGGTGCCGTCCGGGCCTTTCAGCAAGCTGCCGTTTGCCTGAAAAGGAAACACAGTCTTCCCTATCACCCATACTACAAGGGGATAGACGATACAGCAGACAATCACCGAAAAGAGCAAAAGCAGAACGCTTTTTGAAAAGTATCGAAACATGGTAATTCTCCTTTAAGAACTGAAAGATCAACTGACCAGATGCAGTCCTGTCATAATCATGTCGATCAGTTTAATACCGATAAAGGGGATGATAACCCCTCCCAGTCCCCAGATCAGAAGGTTCCGCCGCAGGATGGCGTCAGCACCGAGGGGCCTGTAGGCAACTCCCTTGAGGGCGATGGGAATGAGCACCGGAATAATAAGCGCATTGAAGATAACCGCCGACAGGATCGCTGAGGTCGGTGAATGCAGGTGCATGATGTCGATCATCTTCAACCAGGGCAGCGTCCCCGCAAAGAGCGCCGGTATAATCGCAAAATATTTGGCCACGTCGTTGGCGATCGAAAATGTGGTCAGCGAGCCGCGCGTCATCATCAGCTGCTTGCCGATTTCGATGGTCTCGATCAGCTTGGTCGGATCGCTGTCCAGATCGACAAGGTTTGCCGCCTCCTTGGCCGCCTGGGTACCCGCGTTCATAGCCAGGGCCACGTCGGCCTGCGCCAGGGCCGGAGCATCGTTGGTGCCGTCACCGGTCATGGCCACCAGATGGCCTGCCGCCTGCTGCTCCCGGATATAGGCAAGCTTCGTCTCCGGTGTTGCCTCGGCAACGAAGTCGTCGACACCTGCCCGCGCCGCAATGGTCGCAGCTGTAAGGGGATTATCCCCGGTAATCATGACCGTCTTAAGACCCATCTTCCGCAACCGGTCAAAACGCTCAGCCATATTGGGTTTCAGGACGTCTTCCAAGGCAATGACACCAACAGCCTCGGCGCCGTCGGCAACGACCAGGGGAGTTGCTCCCTGGGAGGCCACATTCTTGACGATTGTATCAAGGCCATCCGGGATGCGTCCCTTACAGGCTTCAACAAACTTGATGATCGCATCGGATGCGCCTTTGCGAATCTGCCGTCCTTCGGGCAGATCGACCCCGCTCATGCGTGTCTGGGCGGTAAACGCCACAGTAACCGCGTCGGCAGGCACGCTTATTTTGGATTTACTCCGCTTTTCGTATAAGGTGACGATGCTTTTCCCTTCAGGGGTGTCATCGGCACAGGAGGCCAGGGCAGCCAATCTGCCGACATCATCGGCGGAGTATTTGCCCACAGGAATGAACTTGGTCGCAAACCGGTTGCCTATGGTTATCGTGCCGGTCTTGTCCAGCATGATGATATCGATGTCGCCGCACAGTTCCACCGCCTTACCGCTCTTGGCGATAATGTTGGCCTGCATCGCCCGATCCATGCCGGCAATGCCGATGGCGGCCAGCAGAGCGCCTATCGTGGTGGGGATCAGACAGACGATGAGTGCGATCAAGGTCGGTATATCAGTTCCCAGGCTCTTCAAGGGTTCCGAAATGCCCAGATACCCCATCATGTATTGCTCGGCGTTCCAGGCCATGGGCCAGAGCGGCACGACGACAATCAAAAATACCAATGTAAAGGCGGAGAGCACCAGCGTAAGGGCGATCTCATTGGGAGTGCGTTGCCGGATGGCCCCTTCCACCAGAGCGATCATCCGGTCAAGGAATGAATTGCCGGGACCGCTGGTGATCTCGATGACTATCCGGTCAGACTGGACCGTGGTGCCGCCGGTGACGCCGGAACGGTCGCCGCCCGCCTCGCGGATTACTGGCGCGGATTCGCCGGTAATGGCCGCCTCGTTGACAAAGGCAACCCCTTCAATGATCTCGCCGTCGCCGGGGATCATCTGCCCCGCTTCCACGACAACGATGTCGCCCAGCTTGAGATCCGCCGATGAAACCTGCTCGATGGCGCCGTCGCTGTTTTTACGGTAGGCCACGGTTTCCTGCCGGGCCTTCTTCAGTGAATCCGCCTGGGCCTTGCCGCGGGCCTCGGCCAGGGCCGTTGCAAAATTTGCAAACAGGACGGTCAGGAACAGCCAGATGTCCAGGGCAATAAAGTAGGTGATCGGTGTCTGGCTGACCGCGCTCCCCAGTGTAGATTTGATGATGAACAGAAGAGTCAGAATAGCGCCGACCTCCACCACGAACATGACCGGATTATTCCACTGGAGATCGGGGCGCAGCATGATGAAGGCCTGCCGTAAGGCCGGCCAGGCTGTTTCTGCATCCAGCAGCCCTCTTTTTTTTACACGGTTTGACGAATGCGGATGCCCCGAACTCGATCGAACCTGATTCCTGGTATTTTCAGGTTGTGATACCTTATTCATAGTACACTCCTTTAGGTACTGTAATTATAGCAAATCTTCCTATCATAACGAGCATGCCCTCAGGCTTCGATCAGCCTCCGAAAGGAATGGGGCCGAAATGCTCCGCCACCGGGCCGAGAACAGCGACCGGCAGAAAGAGGAGGGCGCCGATGATGAGGACCGTTCCCAGCACGAGAAAGCCGAAGGTTATGGTATCGTCACGCAGGGTCCCCAGGCCGACCGGACTCGCCTTCTTTGATCCGAGATAGGCCGCCATGGCGATCGGGGCAATAATCGGAAGAAAGCGGCTGAAAAGCATGACCATCCCCGTGGCGATATCCCAGGGGATGGCCTCGGGAGAAGGTGTCAGGGCATTGGCGAAGCCATAGGTGACGCCCAGGCCGTCGAAGGCTGCGCCGTTATTGGCTGAAGCCGAGGAAAACTGGAAGAGCATCTGGGAAAAACCATGGGCGCCGGGATTGCTGACCGCCTTAAGCCCCCAGTCCAGGGCCGAGAAGAGTCCCGTAGGCATAAGGATCATCATGGGATGGACCAGAAGGGCGATGACCGCGAGTTTGACTTCCCGGGCGCCGATCTTTCTTCCCAGATATTCGGGGGTCCGCCCCACCATCTGTCCGGCGATGAAAATGCCGACGATGACATAGAGCAGCATGTTGATCATGCCCACGCCTTTGCCGCCGAAAAGGCAGTTGAGCCACATCCCGGCCATGGGAGAGAGGGCCGCAAGGGGGTTAAGGCTGTCCATTTCCGCATTTACCGCACCACAGGTCACGTCGGTTGTCAGCGCAGCAAAGGTCGCGCCCGCCGAGGTGCCGAAGCGCATCTCTTTTCCTTCCAGGTTGCCCAGATGCTGCTCCACGGGCAGACTTGCGACCACCGGTATGATGACGTCCTGTTTGCCGCCAGGCGCGCCGGGGCTGTTAATCTCATATTTCTGTTCCACCGGATTACCGGTGAAGGCCGAATTCGGCTGCAGCGTATCAAAGCAGATCGACCAGACGACGGTGCCTGCCATCAGGAGCAGCATGACAGAAAAGATCACCCATGCATGCCGTGGACGCAGGAGCATCCGGCCGTACATCAGCACCAGGGCGAACGGGAAGATCATCATGGCCAGCGTGACGAAAAAGTTCGACAGGCCGGTGGGATTTTCAAAGGGATGGGCGGAGTTCATGCCAAAGAACCCACCGCCGTTGGTCCCCAGCATCTTGATCGACTCAAGCGCCGCCACCGGACCGACCACGATGGTCTGTTTTTTGATCTCGCCCTTGTCGGTTGTCCCCATGGCCGCAGGCTCAAGAGTTGCAACCTGGTACGAGCTTTCGAAGGTCATCGGGCTTCCCTGCGACAGGAAAATGACGCCGAAGATCAAGGCAGCCGGAATGAACATGTAGATGACGACCCGCCACATGTCCACGAAGTAATTGCCGACCGTTTCCCTGCCCTGAAAGGCACGGATGATCGCCACCAGGGCGCACAATCCGACGGAGGCCGACAGGAACATATTGGAGATGCAGAAGAAGATCTGGCTGAAGTTCGACAGGTGGACATCGCCCGCATAGTGCTGGAGATTGGTGTTCGTCATGAACGAAATGACGCTGTGAAAGATGGTGGAGGGAAACAGCATCCCTTTGCCGTCCGCATTCAGCGGCATCCACGGCTGGACGGACAGGACCAGGTAGCCGAAGATGAAGAGCACGATGTTGAACGAGAGCAGCGCGCCGGTATACTGCTTCCAGTTCTGCGGACCGCTGTCCAGACGTCTTTCCAGCCAGCCTATGCCGGGCAGATGGCGGAATTTTCCGTCCAGTATCCACGCCATATAGCGGCTCAGGGGGATCGCAACGACCGTCGCAGTGACGAGAAGTGCGATGGGAAGTAACCAGGTTTGAATAATCATTATGTTGACTCCTTTGTATGTTGAAGCATCCGCTATTGTATCTGGTCAAAACCATTCAGGCCGGATCAGGGCTGTAAACAGATAGGCGAACAAGAAAACGACTGTTGCAACGGTTAGAACGATCATAATTTCCTCTCCCGTGTTATATTTTTTCGCATGCTTCCAGAAACAGGAAGCAGAGACCCATTGCTGCAATTCCCAGGACGAACAAAACCGGTAGCCCGATTATCACATTCATTTTTTTCTCCTTATTGGTTGTGGATAGTAACCGCATCCTCCTTCGCTCTCAGATCATGCTCTCTGACAGTAATTCTACACATCATGGCATAAAAACGGGGTCAATAATGACACTGAAGGTGTCAAGATATCGTCAAAATCTGAACTATTTCTGCAGAAAGAGGCGGCATGTTCAAAAGCATCACAGATGCTGGCTCTTCAGGGTGTCCTTCAGTTGATGGTGTGAACGGCATTAAATCGCCGCACATCGGTATCGATCAATCTTCGCACCGATCGCACATACCCGTTCTGCGCAAAGGCGTTGCCATTTCCCGGCGAATGGGAGGAGCCGGTATTATAACTCAACACCGCCTTCTCCCATTGCTCAGGACCGGGGTTGAGGGAGAGCAGGTATTTGAAATATGACGTGGCGATCTTGACATTGAAGACATCGTCATTGCGTATTTTCTGCCGAAGCTGGCTGTCGGAGAGCCGATCGGATTTCGGGACGCGCCATATGTTTTCCAAAACAAATTTGGCTGTATCAAGCCTGATCTGCATGACGCCATAGCATTGATTGCTGCGGGCGGCCTGGGAGGACCCACGATACCTCCCCCCGTTTGTCTCGCGCAAAAGGATTCCTTGGATGGTATCCGGGTAGCCGATTTTTTCCCCTTCCTGATACGCCACATGCATAAGCCTGCCATAAGGAAGAATGACGGGCTTTCCAGCAGCCAACCCTTCTCCAGCAGAAGCTAATATCGGGAATACAACAATATATAAAACTATCATCAGTATACTTTTACATCGCATACAGTAACCTTTATCGGGATCCTGATGATACATCAGGCCCTGGCAGATGAATCCGTCTTGCTGAAATCCGGCAGTTCAGTCAGCAACTGCCAGTCAGGCTCGGGACGGCTTTTGAAATCCGGACTTTTACAAAAAAATGCCTCGGCGGGGTCATGACACGGCGCAACGTATCAAAACCCTTTCCGCATTAATGAGGACTCAGCGTAAAAGCTATCAGAGAAAGGGCAGACAAGAGAAAGAGTACGGAAAAAACAGATGCCGCGTCGGGTTGGGGCAATACTCTTTCCATGATCGGGAAACGGGACAGGCGACGGGGGAAAATACATCTGGCAGGCTGCATATGGCTCACCTCAATAATGCGATTATTCATTAAGGGCACAGCCAGCCGGAATTTCCGGCACAGACCATTGCCCTTCCAAATGCCTACGAGGTTAGCTGACGGGCTCGGGCTTGGAAGTGCCCTATCCTGTGGTCCAGGAATACGCCCCGAATAATGGGTCCCCCGCATCCGCTTTTGGAAGCGAATCTCGGCTACAATTCATTCCCGATACGGTAAACCAATCCAAAAGGTATTGCTATATCTTTTCTTTAAAAAAAATTTTATCAACATATTACGGATATTTAAATAGAGATAAACTCTGTTTTCGATGCGATTTCATCCCGTAGTATATGTCAGGAAAATATTTCCCATATTTGTATAATGATACAATATTGACGCCTTTCGCCTCATTATTGACCACATCTTTATATGGTAATGTGTATGCTCTTTCCCAGATACCACGGAGAGCCGGGAAACATCAGGAAACCGGGCGCCACTATCAAAAACTGCTGCTTAAGGGTACCTTAAAACAATGCCCAGCAAGGAGATGAGGTATGGAGACTACAGAGAGTGGAACAGCAGGTATTCGGATTCTTGTGGTTGACGATGAAATCGCCATCCGCAGATTTTTGAAAACCGTTCTGGATTCTGAAGGATTCTGTACATATAAAGCAGAGAACGGCACTATGGCCATCACGACAGCGGCGGCTGTCCGGCCTGATTTGATTCTCCTTGATCTCGGCCTGCCGGATATGGACGGCATTGAGGTCATCACAAGGATTCGGGACTGGTCCACGGTGCCGATCATTATCCTGTCAGTCCGGGACCGGGAGAGGGACAAGGTGGCAGCCTTGGATGCCGGCGCCGATGACTATCTTACAAAACCTTTTAGCGTCGCTGAGCTTTTGGCCAGAATCAGGGCTGCCCTTCGGCATGCTCTTACGCAGGTGCCCGAACCGGTGTATACAATTGAAGAGCTCGAGATTGATCTTGTTCGCAGGAGAGTCCTTCTGGCAGGCAATGAGGTGCAGTTGACGCCGACGGAATATGACCTGTTGCGGCTCCTGGTGACCAATGCAGGCAAGGTTTTGACCCATGAGCATATTTTCAAGCAGATCTGGAACACGGGATATGCCGATCCATCACATATTTTACGGGTCAATATCAGCAATCTGCGGCGAAAGCTTGAAAAGGATATATCCAGGCCCCGCTATATCGTAACGGAAATAGGTGTCGGGTATCGCCTGAAGGCCGATTTTTCTCAAAAGACGAATATCACAGGAAAGAATTCAGGATGATGTCTCTTTGCAGCATTGTGTGCACCAAAAGGGTGCAGTTCTGATTTTCAACCTCACAAGAGTTAAAAACCGATGACCGATATTCTTGAAAAACGCCCGACACCTGAGGCCATGCTGAAGCTGGCCCACGCCGAGGAAAACAAAGCAGCTAAAGGGAAGATGAAAATATTCCTTGGCTATGCAGCCGGGGTCGGCAAAACGTACTCGATGTTGACGGTCGCCCATCAATTGAAGAAAGAAGGGATCGATGTTGTGGTGGCGTATGTTGAGTCCCACGGCCGTGCGGAGACCGATGCTCTGCTTCATGGGCTTGAGGTCATGCCGAAGGCAATGATCGAATACCAGGGGGTGCTGCTTCCAGAACTGGATATCGATGCGGTTCTTGGGCGCAAACCTCAGGCAGTGCTGGTCGATGAGCTTGCCCATTCCAATGCCCCCGGTTCCCGGCACGAAAAACGCTGGCAGGATGTGCAGGAGCTCATCAATGCCGGAATCGACGTGTATACCACAGTAAACATTCAGCATTTCGAAAGTTTAAAGGACACCGTCGCCCAGGTTACCGGTATTGTTGTCCGGGAAACCATCCCCGACCTTCTGCTTGATCAGGCTTCCGACATCCGTCTCGTCGATATTTCACCCGATGAATTGCTGCAGCGGCTGCATGAAGGAAAAGTATATATCGCCGCCCAGGCAGCCCAGGCCATCGAAAGGTTTTTTCAGCCCGGCAATCTGATCGCCCTGCGTGAACTTTCGCTCCGTCATACGGCGATCCGGGTCGATGAGCAGATGCGCGCCTACCTGGAAACCCGCACCCTTCCCGGCCCCTGGCCAACGCGGGAGCGGCTTCTGGTCTGCGTCAGCGGAAGCCCCTTCAGCGAAAAACTGATGCGTATCACCCGCCGTCTGGCAAATGAGATGAAGGCTCCCTGGAGCGCCGTCTATATCGAAACCCCTGGCGGAGGTGCGTTTGCCCGTGCCAACCGCGAGCGCATCTGGCAAGAGCTCCGGTTAGCGGAAAATATGGGGGCGGAGGTAGCGACCGTCGCCGGAACTTCGGTAGCGGACGCCCTGATCGATTATGCACTCAAACATACTATCACTAAAATAGTAGTGGGAAAACCTGCGAAATCCAGACTGCGGGAACTGTTGCGGCCACCCATCGTCGATCAGATTATCCGTAAAAGCGGGCAGATTGATGTGTATGTGGTCAGCATCGGCCCTACGTATACCACGACAAAAGAGCGTCCGGATAAACCTAAAAAGACTCCCCCCTGGAAAGACTATGTTGCCTCGTGCGGGCTTGTGGGCGGAGCGTCATGGCTTTGTTCGATTATGGCGCCTTTTTTTTCCCGGACCAATATGGTGATGGCCTATCTACTTGTCGTGGTGCTGGCGGCAGTCTGGTTGGGACGCAGACCTGCTATTCTGACCACTCTCTTGAGTATCCTCGTCTTTGATTTCTTTTTTGTTCCGCCTCTCCATAGTTTTGCCGTCGCAGATAGCCAATACCTGCTGACCTTTGCCGTCATACTTGTTGTGGGGGTCGTCATCAGCACCTTGATTGCAAGAGGACGGGAGCGTTCAGAGGTGATGCAGACTCGCGAAATTCAGACCTCAAGTTTGTATTATGCCAGCCGCGATCTGGCCGCAGCCGCAGACTCGTCCACGATCATGAAGGCCATATTTAAGAATATGGGCGAAAGTCTCAAAGCGGAGCCCTTCTTTTTTTCTCCCGACCAAGACCATCTTCGATTCGTAGAAATCGATGCACAGCAGGAGCCGGACCAGAAAGAGCAGGCAGTCGCAGCCTGGGTCTTCCGGAACAGGCAGCCGGCCGGTCATGGAACCACGACCCTCGGGTCAGCGAAATATCTCTATCTTCCCCTGAAAACATCGGTCAACACCCTGGGCGTTCTGGGAATCAAACTGGCCGATGAAACAGGCTATACATCCCCGCAAATTCGCCTTCTTCTCGACGCCTTCGCCGGACAGACCGCGATGGCATTGGAACGTGTAGAGCTTTCCGTGCAGGCCGAGCAGGCTCAGATCCTTGCGACCAGAACGAATCTCGAACGGGCCCTCTTGAACTCCATCTCCCATGACCTGCGATCGCCGTTGGCATCCATCACCGGGATCTTGAGCGGGCTGAAAGAACAGGCCGCAAAATTAAGCAGACAGGCGAAACAGGAACTTCTGACCACCGCATTCGAGGAGGCGGCCCGTCTCAACAGGTTTGTCACGAACCTGCTGAATATGACGCGCCTGGAGGCTGGGGTGGTCAAATTGAAAGAGGAAGCATGCGATGTCCAGGATCTGATCAGCTGCGCCCTCTCGCAACTTGACCGGCAGTTGAAAAATCGATCCGTGAAGACACACCTGCCGCCTGATACGCCCCTTGTTCCAATGGATATGGGGCTGATGATGCAGGTTCTGGTCAACTTGCTGGAAAATGCAGCGAAATTCTCCCCGCCCGCCACTGAAATCAATGTTATCGTCCGGAATGAAAAACAGTTTTTGCATATCGAGGTGGAGGATCAGGGACCTGGAGTTCCTGAAAACGATCTCGAGGGGATTTTCGATAAATTTTTCCAGGTTCCTGTCCCTGAGGGAAGGGGGGGGACCGGACTTGGACTTTCAATTTGCAAAGGGATTGTGGAAGCACATGGCGGCAAGATCAGGGCGCAAAACCATGCTGGCCAGGGCTTTACAATCATAGTGAAACTGCCGCTGACAGGCCTGGCCTGAAGGAGGGAAGATCGTAACGGGAATGAATGGGAAACTTCATCGCTGAAACGCCTCTGGTTTTCTGCGGGTTACATACCTGTATCCCCATCCGCATTTGACATCTCTGCAAAGTTTGCATACGATTAATACTCATACAAACTGGATGGTATCCCGATAACCACTATATTAAAAATCTTCCAAGCTGACAGCCCTATGAGTAACAAGACCAACCGAAGGATTTACGTTCGCGTGCCTTTGCAAGCGGCGGCTATCCTTGTAAGCAGTCCCGCTCAGACGATTAAAGCCAAAACAATCGATATCAGCCAAGGAGGGGTCGCAATCACGGCCTTCTCTGAAAAGTTTTCCGGCACTGAATACCACATTGAGATTCTAACCGAAGCAGGGCAACGGATCGAGTTTTCTGCCAAACTTGTACGGGCTGATGACTCTATCGCTGGTTTTCAGATTCTGCAGATAGATCCGGAGGACATGGAGGTCATCAAAGAGTTGGTTTTTGAATACCAAAAGACCATAGATTTCATAATCCAGATAGATGAATTCAATCTTCTCGAACCGGTGGACGAAGAGGGGAAAGAGATCGAGATCACCTTTGAAAAAGGTCCGAATCTATCCGACTGACCAACATGGCCAGACAGGACTGACCAGCCTCAGCGAGGCCTGAAAGCTCGTCCTTTCACGAGGGCATGGCCAGGTTATGAAGAGACCTTCATAGAGATATCACGGATGCTGCAGCCGGAGGTAATGATGCATACAACGCTATGAATTATTGAGGAAAATGAAATATCCATGCCGTCCCATAAAACTCCACATACCCTGACTCAACGCTATGGAAAGCATACTCGCAAGCAGCAATCAATTTGCTATCACTGTGGAAGTCGTTCCAGCCGCAGGACCGGATCCTACACCGCTCCTGCAGCAGCTGTCGGACCTTGACGCACTTTCTTTTTACGGTTTCAGCGTAGCCACCAATCCCGTGGCAAAATCTCGGATGAGCGCCATGGCCACCTGCCACTTGATCCAAACCAAGGTGGGAAGACCGGCTATTCTGCACTGCACTATCCGGGATCACAACAGGATCGCGGTTCAAGGCGAATTGTGGGGAGCCAAAGCCTTGGGGCTCAAGACGGTTATGGCAGCCACTGGGGACACGATCGCATTGGCAGACCGAGGCATGGTCTCCTCTGTCTGCGATATTCATGTCTGCGACCTGATCGGCATGGCCCGAGACGCGGGTCTTTTCACAGGCGCGGTCTTTGATGCCAAGCCCGAATTGTCAGGAGGGTTTGACCGTGCCGTGCGGCGCCTTGAGGAAAAAGCCAAAGCCGGGGCCCAGTACGCAGTAACCCAGCCGGTATACAATGAGGCCGGAGCCCGAGCTCTCTCCGATGCCGTTAAACATATCGGTATTCCTGTTATTTTAGGGATTTTGCCTTTAAGGACTTACCGTCATGCTCAATTTCTGCACACCAAAGTATCGGGCATCATGATTCCGGATGAGGTCCTGGCCCGCATGGAAAAGGCCGTTGATCCGGTATCCGAAGGCGTGGCCAATGCTCGTGACATGCTTGAAATAGCCAAAGCACTGTTTCGAGGGGCCTGCATCATGCCGCCTTTTGATCATTTTGAGGTATTGGCTGACATTTTATCCTTTTGATGTGTTGTGCAGCTCAATGACCTCTCCTTAACACTTGACGCATAGACCCATTATGAAATAAGTTGTTGAAGAATCGTTTTTATGAAACATTGTTTCCGGCAGTGATCTTCTTGAAGAAGACTCCGGGAGCTCTTTCTGCCGCTCTTCTCATTAAACCCTGATACAGGAGTACACACATACGGTCATGCTGCCGGGCTCAGCTTCAAAGGCAATGTGTCCCGATAAAAACGGAAGGATAAAAATGGCGCATCGATTCGGATTGAAAGCAAAGATCACTGCTGCTGTCTCTGTACTCGTCATCTTTTTGATGTCCACTGTCTCCTCTCTCATGTTTTCGTATTTTGAAAATCAGCTCAAGACCGCCATTACGCAAGACCAGTTCGTTATGGTGACCTGTCTGGCAGACGAGATCGATAAGACACTGACGGCAGCCCATAATCAGCTCATCGATGCAGCGCTCAGAATTCCGCAGGAGGCACTCGGTAATCCGGACAAGGCGCAGGTCTTTCTCGAAAGCATGACCGGCCTGCAGCGTATCTTTGATAACCATATTTCCATCCTCTCGCCTGCGGGGAAGGTGTTCGCCGAAGCGCCGTTCGTCGCCAATCGCCGGGGGACCGATCTCTCCTACCGGCTCTATTACAAGAACACTGTGACAAGTAAGGCGCCTGTCATCTCCGATCCCTACATATCATCCCTTGTTCAAAAACATCCTCTTGTCATGATGACCGCACCGGTTTTCGACAAGGACAAAAACATCGTTGGGATTTTATCAGGGGCCATGGACCTGATGGGTGAAAACGTCCTTAAGGATATATCGCACGTAACCCTGGGACACGCAGGCTATCTCTTTTTAACAACCCGGGAGAGCAGGATAGTGATCATGCACCCCGAGGCTGATCGCATCTTTGAACACATTCCGCTCGGCGCAAACCTCTTCTATGACAAGGCCGTTAACGGTTTCGAGGGGACCGGGGAAACCGTTAATTTTTCCGGTATTCCCATGCTGACCTCGTTTAAACATCTCAAGGTGAACGGCTGGATTCTCGCCACGGATTATCCTGTTTCCGAGGTGCACAGGATGATTCTCGATCTGGAGAAAAAAATTCTTGCTGCCGCACTTATTGGAATCGTCTGCCTCTTGATTGCGATCTTTTATCTCATCAGATACCTGACCTTTCCCCTGGTAACCTTCACGCGTCACGTTGAAGCGCTTCCTGAAAATGGTACTGCAGACACGCATCTCGACATTAATACGCATGATGAAATCGGCACACTGTCCAAGGCCTTCAACGCGATGATCGCCGATCTTGACCGGCAGAAAAAAGCCCTTACGAAGAGTGAAGAGAAGTACCGGACAATTTTTAATTCAGCGAATGATTCTCTTTTCATCCAGGACGTGCATACCGGCGCAATCCTGGATGTGAACCAAAAGATGTGCGAGATGTATGGATACAGCAGGGAGGAAGCGCTGCAGATCGACGTCGGGGAGTTAAGTGTAGGCGCCCCTCCGTATACAATTCAGGATGCGCTGAAGCTGATCTCAAAGACGGCGCAGGGAGACCCCCGCAGCATTTTGAATGGAAGGCGAAGGATAAGTCGGGACGGCTGTTCTGGGTTGATATAAAGATGCGGCATGTGGAAATAGACAGCATGGATCGCCTTTTAGTCACTGTCCGGGATATCACCGAGCGCAAGCAGGCGGAAGAGGCCCTGCATAAAGCAGAAAAACGATTATCCCACATCATCAAGGCAACAGCAGTAAGAAGGTAGCCGTACAATGCTGCTTGAATGAGCAGGAAGTTGAAAAGGTCCGCACACCTCCAGGGGCGCGCGGACCTCTTTTATTGTATATGAACGTCTCGTTTTGATGCTGGCCGGGCCATACTGAAATGACGGGCTTTCAGGTTTCGCCCAGGCCGGTCATTCCGGACCGGCCATGCTGGTCAAACGAGCAGGACGGGTATCAGAATACGCGGAGGTAATTCTCAATTTCCCAATCGGTTACCGCGGTGCGGAAGCTGTCCCATTCCTTCTCTTTGGCTTCGATATACTTCCCGAATATATGGTCGCCCAAGGTGCTCCTGGCAATCGGATTGGCCTTCAACTCCTCAAGGGCCTCCTTCAGGCTTGCAGGCATAACGATGATGCCGACCTCGTCCATCTGCGCCGCGGTCATCTTGAAGATGTCCTTGTCCACGGATGCCGGAGGCGCCAGTTTATTTTTGACGCCGTCAAGACCTGAGTTCAGCATCATGGCCAGGGCAAGATAGGGGTTGCAGGTCGGATCCGGGCAACGGACCTCGGTCCGGGTCGACAGGCCGCGGGCGGCTGGAATTCTCACCAGCGCCGAACGGTTGGAAGCGGACCAGGCGGCATAGACCGGAGCCTCATAGCCGGGAACCAGACGCTTGTACGAGTTGACCAGCGGATTGGTGACCGCTGCAAAACCGCGGGCGTTTTTCAGGATGCCTGCGATGTAGTTGTACGCCACCGGAGAAAGCTTCAGCGGGCCGTTGGCCTCGAAAAACGCATTGGTGCCATCCAGATTGAAGAGCGACTGGTTGGTGTGCATGCCGGAACCGTTGATGCCGAAGATCGGTTTCGGCATGAAGGTGGCATGCAGCCCGTAATTGGCAGCAACGGACTTGACGACCCACCGGAACGTAACGGTATTGTCGGCACAGGTCAGGGCATCGGCATACTTGAAGTTGATCTCATGCTGTCCTTCGGCCACCTCGTGATGCGAGGCCTCGATCTCATAGCCCATCGCCTCCAGGGTCTCGATGATCTCACGGCGGCAGTCGTTGGCCGCATCCTCCGGGTCAAGAGAAAAATACCCGGCCACGTCGCTGGTGATGGTGGTCGGTTTTCCTTCTTCATCCTGCTCGAAGAGGAAGAACTCGCATTCGGTGCCGACATTCATCGTATAGCCCAGGGCTTTTGCCTCGGCCAGGACGCGCTTGAGGTTGACGCGGGGGCAGCCGGCAAACGGAGTCCCGTCGGATTTATAGATATCGCAGATGATACGGGCGGCGGCAACGCCGTCCCTATTCCGCCACGGCAGCAGACAGAAGGTATTGTAATCAGGCTTGAGATACATATCGGATTCGTTGATTCTGACAAATCCGTCGATGGAAGAGCCGTCGAACATGATATCTCCGTCAAGCGCCTTGCCGATCTGGCTGCGCGGTATGGCGACATTCTTCATCAAGCCGAATATATCTACAAACTGGAGGCGGAAATAGTGGACGTTTTCCTCCTCGATAATCTTCATTATTTCATCTCTGGTCATTTTCTCTAGCTCCTTACATACTGTATTTAGATAAAATTACGTTTCGTTATTAAGGATTACCGCATCTGCAAAATCAAATTTTCATTTACAATCAAGGTCCCTGCTGAAATTGTACCGGCGGCAGAGGGTTGCTGCCGGACCCACCCTGGCCGCATGGGATAAGGCAATCTTCCAAAGCCGCCCAGAAAGGCCCTGCTCTTTTTACCATTTTCTGTAAATATTGCAATAATCATACTTTTCAGGACCATTGACAGGTCGTGCAGCAGTCAGGCAACCTGCGAATGCCCACGTGAACCTTGGAGCGGTGGCGGCTGAAAATTTTGTCTATCAGCCGCAAAACAAAAAGGCCGCCCCTTTTGCAAGGGGCGGCCTCGGTTGCGCCTGAGACGTCTTTCAGACTTACCGGATGAACAGCATTTCCTGGTAGGAAGGCAGCGGCCACAGATCGTCAGCCACTACGGACTCCAGGGCGTCGGCACAGCTTCGCACCGCCAGCATAGCGGGAAGCACCTTCTCGCACATGAACTTGGCGTGGGCCAGGGTATCGCCGCCCTGATGGGCTATGAGCTTCTCCAGCTTGTCCACCTCGGTCTGCATGGTCCGAAGCTGAGCGGTGACCTCCTCGAGGGTGCCCATCTTGAAGTCGTGGCCGATGACCTTGAGGCTGGCGCAGGTCTCGGCAAGCTGACCCTGGTAGCGCATGGCTGCCGGGAAGATCACGGTGCGGGCCATGCGGATCACCAGGTTGGCCTCGGTGAGGATGGTCTTGACATACTGCTCCAGGTAGATCTCCTGGCGGGACTTCAGCTCGGCTTCGGAAAGGACGCCGTACTTGGTGAAGAGGGCCACCACTTCCTTGCTGGTGAGCACCGGCAGGGCTTCGGGGGTGGTCTTCAGGTTGGGCAGTCCGCGCTTGGCCGCTTCCTTGTGCCAGGCTTCGGAGTAGCCGTCGCCATTGAAAACTATGGCGCCATGCTCCGTTATCATCTTCTGGAGCAGTTTCTGCACGCCTTCGTTGAACTGGGTTTTGTTCACTTTGCCCAACTTCTCCAATTCGGTTGCCACGTAATCGAGAGATTCAGCCATCATCGTGTTCAGGGCCACCTGGGCGCCGGCGATGGAGTGGGAGGAGCCCACGGCGCGGAACTCGAATCGGTTGCCGGTGAAGGCAAACGGGCTGGTGCGGTTGCGATCGCCCGGATCCATGGGCAGAGGCGGCAGGGTATCGACGCCGATATGCATGATGCCCTTGGTCTTGGATCCCTTGACCTCGCCCTTCTTGATCTGCTCAAACACGTCGGTCAACTGCTCGCCCAGGTAGGCGCTCATGATGGCCGGCGGGGCCTCGTTGGCGCCCAGGCGGTGGTCGTTGGAGGCGGAAGCCACGGTGGCGCGCAGCAGGGCAGAGTATTTATGCAGGGCCCGGATGGCTGCAGCGCAGAATACCAGGAACTGGGCATTGGAATGGGGAGTGTCGCCCGGGTCAAACAGGCTGCCCAACTCCGCATTGCCAAGGGAGTAGTTGAGATGCTTGCCCGAGCCGTTGATGCCGGCAAAGGGTTTCTCATGCAGCAGGCAGATCATGCCGTAGCGCTTGGCCACGGAGCGCAGGGTGGTCATGACCATCTGGTTGTGGTCAGTGGCCAGGTTGCCCTGCTCATAGATGGGGGCGATTTCGAACTGGGCGGGGGCCACTTCGTTGTGAC
>Ga0364887_10213_pt3 | contig 34368 bp, 33 predicted proteins | sample ExccelJu500001D4_4_FD_206924 | JGI IMG/M metagenome (GOLD analysis project Ga0364887, IMG submission 206924) | Enriched cells from Trout Bog Lake Hypolimnion, Wisconsin, USA - BchlTB.July23.5000.01.D4 | ecosystem: Environmental > Aquatic > Freshwater > Lake > Hypolimnion/Profundal zone | place...
GTGAGATAGAGATCGACATCATAAGATTTTACCGCATGAATAAAGGAACTTCCTTTGCCAGGGGTAAATGCAATCGTCTGAATTTTTTTAGGGGTGAGTCGATTTGAAATAAAATGCTTAATTTTAAAAGTGCCTTTCACTTTTTTAGCAAAGAGCTCAGCACTCATCGGTTTTTTTAACCTTGCCACAAATCCATAGCCCAGTCCCCAAACAAAGCCGCGTTTCACCGGACTTTGCTCAACAGGATAAAGATCATAGGCGACTTCTTCGTAAGGATGAGCTTTTTTTAAGGTTTGAATAGCGAGTTTTTCCATCCCAGAAACCACAATCGTCTCTAAGCGCACTTCTTCCACTTCTTCAAGCGCTCCCACTTTTCCAAAAAAAGGAGACGCACCTTGTAGCGGTCTAAAATTTCCCAATCCAGGGATCGCAAATCCACAACAATCATAGTTTCCAATATGTCCACAGCCGACCATATAGAGTGAATCGCGAACTTTCTCGAAATGATCCGCGGGCACATAAGTCACAAGTTTTTTAAGCAGACGCTCGCCTGCTTTTGGTTCTTCCCAAACTCTTGCGAAAGGTTCGGCTAGAAGTGCTCGCGAAAGAGCGATCATTCCATCCAGCGCTCCTCGATCAAAATTAGTGTGTGCTACATACACTACGATTTTCTTCTGAAAAGCTTTGAGCAAAAGAGTAGATAGCTCAGGCCCATTTCCTAAAGTGAGTTTCGTGATTCCTTTTCCTTTTGGAAAAAGGGGCGGATGATGGATCACGATCAAATTCGCTTTCGATTTTACCGCAAGCTCAAGCAGGGCTTCTGTCAAATCAACCCCCACCACTGCGGCTTTGAAGTTTTGATTTGCATCTCCGCAAACCACTCCGACTTGATCCCAGGATTCAGCGAGGGTTACTGGAATCCGCGTCTCGATCTGATTTAATAGATTTCGAATTTTCATTTCGCCCAATCTGGGAGTCCAGGCATTCCTTGAATAGCTCTTGCCACATGGGTTGCATCTGAAGCAGAGAACTCTTTGCCCCTACTCGATGGTCCCAATTGATCTAAAAACTCCCTATTCGAATCTTGCACGATTCCTAGCTCGAAGTCACGCTCAAGAGCTGGCTGTAAGCGCTTTTGAGCATCAAGCATCGTCGTTTTTTTATGCGCTACCGCTGCACACTGAATCCATTCTGGACTCTCAAACGACTGAACGATTCCAAGATCCTTCATGAAATCGATATTGATTAAACCCTGTGGAGAATCATTTCGTACCGTTAGTGCCCATGCCACTTCCGGCGCTTTTCTTGCGCTGGTCACCATTTCAAGGATCGATTCTGCGATCACGAGTTCAGATAAAATTTCGAAAGCCGAGAGCAAACGGATTTTAAAAATACTTTTTTTAGTAAATGCACTCGCTTCAGTTAAAATTTGCTCACCCTGAAGCGCCTCACCGGCCTGATAGGCATCGAGATTGGCTTGAGCCACCTTCAGTTTTTCAAACTGGCTTTTCAGCGCTTCATCAAAATAGTTTTCCGTCAGTCTACGATCAGCCGGGTCTTCAATCTGCTCTAAATAGCGAGCCATGCTCTTTTTGAGAGCCTGATAGCTGATTTGATCTTCCTGTAAACTCAGACTGAGAAACTCACTTTGTCCTTCTTTTGCGAGTTGAATTTGTTTCGAAAGTGAACCTTCAATGTGCTGAAGAAGCTTACGCTTCATCATGTTTTTAGTGATTCGAGCAGTGATGAACCGAATCCCGCCATAGCCCATTCGAATGGCTGGGTTTTTGATCGCTTTTTTAAGCCCTTGCTCTAGCCTCATCAGCTCCGACTCATTTTGCTGATCTGCGATTTGAAAACTTTTTAAATTAAAGTTCGCACATTCTGCAAGCTCAAACGTGTCAGAATAACTGTTTTGAAGAAAACCTAAAAAAAGAATAAATAGCCAGACACTTCGCATTTCGGGTGAGGATAGCTGATTTTACTAAATATTTCAATTTGATTTATTTAATAATTAATTTGTCATTTTTGGCCCTTTCGGGTAGATTCGTCCCACCATGAGTGCACCCCGTACACCGCTTACAAATGAAATCGTTTACCGAGAAGCCATTAAACAATTTCTCCCGACCAATCGTGAAGAAATGGAGTGGCGTGGCTGGGATGAACTCGATGTTCTTCTGATTTCAGGTGATGCTTACGTCGATCATCCTACCTTTGGAATTCCCTGCTTAGGACGATGGCTTGAAAAACTAGGCTTGAGAGTCGGAATCATTTCTCAGCCCAAATGGAAAGATACGAGTGATTTTTTAAAAATGGGCCGCCCCCGACTTTTTGTCGGCGTCTCAAGTGGAACCGTGGATTCCATGATCAATAACTACACTGCAAACAAGAAAAAGCGAACCGATGACATGTACTCCGAAGGAGGGCATGGTGGAAAACGCCCCGATTACGCTTCCATTGTTTATTCCACTCTCGCCAGAGAGGCCTTTCCTGAGACTCCCATTGTGGTCGGCGGTGTTGAAGCATCTCTCAGACGACTTGCGCATTATGATTATTGGCAAAATCGGATTCGTCCTTCCATTTTAACAGAAATCAAGGCCGAATTCCTGGTTTTTGGAATGGGTGAGCGAACGACTGAAATGATGGTCGAGCAATTTAAATCAGCTGAAGCAAAAATCGGTGGACCCGTCAGTTTAAATCATCCCGCTACAACCGAAGCTCTCGATTATATCAAAACTCAGCGCGGAATTGCTTATGTCGCCTCAAAAGATCACGCTCGAACTTTAGACAGCAGGCTGACCATCCCTTCCTACGAAGAGGTTCGTGACGATAAGAAGAAATTTGCAAAGGCAGCCTACTTTATTGAATACGAGGCGTCGCCTTATAACGGTAAACGGCTCATTCAATATCACGGCGGAAAAGCAGCGATCATCAATCCTCCCGCCCTTCCCTTAAGCACCGAACAAATGGATACCATCTATGAGATGCCTTTCACCAAAGAACAGCATCCCATGTATAAAAACCGCATCCCGGCTGCTGACATGATTCGTTTTTCTGTGAATTCCGTCCGAGGCTGTTATGGCGGTTGCTCTTTTTGCGCAATCACGCTTCATCAAGGACGAATCGTTCAATCCCGTTCTTCCGAAAGTGTTTTAAAAGAGGTCGAAGGCTTAACTAAAATCTCGGGATTCAAAGGCATCGTCTCTGATATCGGTGGCCCGACTGCCAACATGTTTCAAACGAGCTGTAAAAGCACCGAAATTCAGAGCAAATGTCGAAAGCTTTCTTGTGTTCACCCTAAAGTTTGCCCGCAACTTCAACACGATCACTCCCCTCAAGTCGACATGCTGAAAAAAGCGAAAAAGATCCCGGGCATTCGAAAAATTCATATCGCCTCAGGTTTACGTTACGATCTCGCTCTTTCGGATAAAAAAGCTGGGCATGAATACTTGCGAGAACTCATCACGCATCATGTGGGTGGACACTTAAAAGTCGCGCCTGAACATCTCGATGACGACGTCTTACATCTCATGAAAAAACCCGGCCTAAAAAATTTCGATGAGTTCGTCGATTATTTCAAAGAGGTTTCTGCAGAAGCAGGCAAAGAGCAATATGTTGTTCCTTATTTCATCTCAGGATTTCCAGGCACCACCCACGATAAAATGGAAAAGGTCTATGACTACTTAAAAGACAAGGGCTGGAATCTGCAACAAGTGCAGGCCTTCATCCCCACTCCCATGACTCTTGCCACAGCGATGTACTGGACGGGCCTAAATCCCATGAGCATGAAGCCCCTCTATGTTGCAAAAGAGTGGAAAGATCGAAAAATCCAACAAGCCCTTCTTCAACCCCATAAACCCGAGCACCGTGAGATTTTAAAAGAATATCAACGCGAAAAACGCATAAATTTAAAATCTCCTGAAAAGGCAACTCAGCATCCAAAATCTCGGGATTTAAGAACTGATCAAAAAACGATAGTCGATGTTCCAAAGAAAAAGCTCGGACCAAAACTGTTTTTAGATTCGCGATGACGCAACCCTTAACAAAAAGGTGGGCCCGACCTATTTGCGGGGATCGAATGCTTCGCGGAGCGACTCGCCGATCAGATTGATTGAGATGAGCATCCAAGAAAGCGCAACCGTAGGAGAGATCAACAAAAAGGGCGCATTTTGAATATACGCGCGTCCCTGTTGGAGAAGCTCACCTAAAGATGGAGTCGGAGGCGAGAGGCCAAAACCCAAATAATCTAAAATCGCAAGGGTCGCAATTCCACCTGAAACCGTGAAGGGCGTTAAGGTGAGAATCGGAGTGATGGCATTGGGTAAAATATGGGTGAAAATAATTCGACCATCTTTTGCGCCCGCAGCGCGAGCCGCTTCACAGAACTCTCGCTGTCTGAGCGAAAGCACCTGAGCTCGAAGCTGAGACGCGATCCCCGACCAAGAAAAAAGCACCACTACCATGAGCGTGATCCAAAAAGAATCGGATTTCATGAGCCCATTCACCAAAATCACAACGGATAAAAAAGGCAAAATTTCGATGAGCTCTTTTAATCGCTCGGTATAGAAATCCGTATTCCCGGCAAAATAGCCCTGCACAAGACCAACGGTGACTCCGATCGCAAAACAAAAAAGCCAAAACATAAGACCATATGAAAGTGAAACGCGAATGCCGTAAATGAGCCGTGCGGTCACATCACGGCCCAATGAATCGGTCCCTAACCAATGCTGTGCAGACGGCGCAACCATGACATCTGAGGTTTGCTCATAGGGATCCCAAGCATTGACCGGAAAAACTGCCTTCACTTCTTTACCCTGATCGTGATCATTTTTGATCAGCTCTCGATAATCGACCACAAAGGCATCGGTGATTCCAAAATCAGCGGGTGAGTAGTGAATCATGACTGGGAAAAACCAATGGCCATCGTGTTTGAGGATCAAGGGCTTAGAGTTTGACCAAACTTCAGCACTCATCGAAAAAAAGAATACCCCCAGAAATCCCAAGAGTCCTACCCAAGCACGTTTTTGATTGAAAAAGGATTTCCATCGTCGAACTGTACCGGGAGTGAGAGTGGGAATAATTTTTTTAAAATTCATCGATTAATCCCTCCCCTTAAAATCAATTCGGGGATCAACAAGCACATAAGCAATGTCACTGATGAGCTGCCCGAACATTACAATTGCAGACTGAATCACGGCAACACCCATGAGCACATTGTAATCTCTCGAATTTAGCGCTTCAATCATGAGACGACCCATGCCGGGCAAACCAAAGACCGATTCAATCACGATTGAGCCCGCAACAAAGGCGGATAAAAATCCGCCGATCCCCACCATGAGGGGAAGGATCGCGTTTCTAAGCGCATGCTTAAAAATTACCGCTCGCTCAGACAAACCTTTTGCCCGAGCGGTTCGAATAAAATCACTGCTCAAAACATCGAGCAGCGAATTTTTCATCAGCATCGTAAGAAAAGTAAACCCTCCGAGGAGAGACGCGACAACCGGTAAAAACATGTGTTTACAATAATCGACAAATTTCGCGCTAAAATCGAGAGTATCCCAATTATCGGAGTGAGCTCCCCCAAGCGGAAAGAGCGCACCATGAGGAAGCACTCGGTCTGTGCAAAAGACAAGCAAGAGTACCACCGACACCACGAGCGCCGGAACACTGTAAGCCACAAAAAGCATGACTGAACTCGTAACATCAAATCGCGAGCCATCTTTCAAGGCCTTCCACATCCCGAGCAAAATACAAACGGCATAGGTCAGGAAGAATCCAGGCACCCCAAAGCCGATCGATACGGGGATTCGCTCCTCGATTGTTTTCAGCGCAGGCTCACGCGTTGCAGTTGAATCTCCAAAATCTAGGACAGAGATTTTTTTAAGCCAAATCCAATAGCGAACAGGAACAGGTTTGTCTAAACCATATTGATGTTCAAGCTCAGCTTTAAGTTTAGCAATATCCTCGATCGCCATCGTTTTTCCGCCTCCCTCGCCCCCACCAAATTGAATGCGCGCAAGCGCTTCTTGGACGGGGCCGCCCGGCAAATAATTCTGAACGACAAAATAAACTGCCGTCATCAGAAAAAACATGGGGATCATCGTAAGGAGTCGTCTGACTAAATAGCTAAACATGAATTTTTATTCTCTTTGAGAGTATATCCAGTGAGCAGGCTCATCGTCATACTTCATTGCCCATTTTTTGGCTTTGAGTTTTCGCGTTTGAAATCCAGCCATATATCCTGGGATTTCGACAATAAACGCATAAGGCTGGTCATCATAAATGATCGCACCAATCTTTTGATTGATCTTGAAATGCTTCTGAACATCGACTTCACTAGACGCTTCGTCGATCAGCTTATCCGCATCTGGATTGCTATACCCAATTGCGTTTGAGCCCTTGTTCTCATAGGATTTTGAGTGCCAAATTTGCTTAGAATCTTGATTCAAACTTCCTTTGCCCCAACCCATAATGATCGCATCAAAATCCCGTTCATCCATGGCTGTAATCAAAGTATTAAACTCAAGCGCCTGAATGCTCATGTTGATTCCGGCTTTCTTAAATTGCTCTTTTGCGATTTGAGCGATTTTTGCTCGCATTGGATTTTCAGAGTTGAATCGAACGGTGAAAGCAAACTTTGTTTTCTTCCCATCGATCATTTTGGCCAAAACACCATCGTGATCCACATCGCTCCAGCCATCTTCTTTTAAGAGAGCAATGGCGCGAGTCGGTTCAAATTTGAACGCATGTTTCTTTTGATCAGGCGCTGTATTCGGAGTGAAACTTCCAAAGGGTGAAAAGCAAGGCACCGCTTCACCGTGATACACTTTATCGATGATCTCACTGTAATTGATCAGCATAGCAAGTGCCTGACGTGTCTTTTTGCTCTGAAAAACAGGTCTTTTGAGATTCCATCCCATGTAAGTCCATTGAGCAGGAGCCTTCGTCATCATGTGCTTTGCCCAAACCGCTTTGTCTGTTTTTTCGTCTGAACCGAATTTATCTTTATCTGATCCATGAACGCGAGTTCCAAACATTTCAGCATTCATCTCAATGACATCCACTTCGCCTTTCATAAATTTTTCATAAGCAAGAGTGGTATCCGGAACAATCCGGAACACAAGCGTGTCGAAGTTAAAAACATTTTTAAGCTCTGGGATCTTAAATCCCCACCAGTCTTTTTTACGTTCGAGCTCAATTTTTTGATCACGAGAAAAACTTTTCAAACGATAAGGACCGTTGCCTACTGGCTGCATAACGCCTTTTGCACGATTAAAATCGCTATCATTTGCAAATTGTTTCTTTTGGATGATGAGAAAATCTGAATTTGTCATATCGACCGTATTGACGTTTGGCTTGTCGACCGTAAAACGAAAAGTTCGCGAGTCGATTTTTTCAAAATGATGGCCATCAAAATAAGGCCTTAAAAATGCAGCCTCAACTTTTGGATTCATCATCGTTTGAAATGAAAACTCCACATCCTCTGTGGTGATTGGAGTTCCATCTTCCCAAACCGCATCTTTTCTTAAAGTATAAGTTAAAACTTTATGGTCTTTTGAAATGTCGAGTTTTTCAGCGAGGACTGGAAAAGCTTCATTCGTTTCAGGATCTGTCATCATGAGTGGCACAAAAATATTATGCAGTACATTCGTCGTCTCCACATCTTCACTCAAAGTAGGAATGAGAACTTTCGGATTTCCTAAATTGCGAAGATAGAGCGTTCCACCCTTTTTCACTTCCGGTAAACTGCGAAAAGATTCACCCGCTGATTTCGAATAGGCGGGAATTGCCTGCGCGGATTGGGTTTGAAGAAAAGCAATTGATAACGCGATCGCTAAATAATAGTTATTCATGATTCTTTAACGGTGACATGAGTGACCATCTCACGCAAGAACCTTGACAAATTTGAGAAGCAATCCACTATTAATAAGAAAATAAACACACTCTCAACTTTGTAAGGAGAAACCGATTATGATCGAAGTCTCGGGTCTCACGAAACAATACGGTCCCAGGACCGCTATTTCAGACCTCACATTCCATATTAAAAAAGGGGAAATCGTTGGTTTTCTTGGGCCAAATGGCGCCGGAAAATCAACCACCATGAAAATCCTTACGGGCTTTATGCCTGCAAGCCACGGCACAGCAAAAGTTGCCGGCTATGATGTTTTTGATCAACCAATAGAAGTGAAACGAAACGTCGGATACCTTCCTGAAAATCCGCCCGTCTATCTTGAAATGGTCGTTCAAGAATATTTGGAATATGCGGCAAAGCTTCATGATGTTCCAAAATCAAAACTCAAACAAGCCGTAGATCTCAGCCTCCAAAAAACAGGTCTGACCCAAGTGAGTCGCCGCATTATCGGAAACCTTTCAAAAGGTTACCGCCAGCGCGTTGGACTCGCTCAAGCGCTCGTGCATGATCCACTCGTATTGATTTTAGATGAGCCGACCGTTGGCTTAGACCCTGTTCAAATCATTGAAATCAGAGAACTCGTAAAGAGTCTCGCCGGTCAGCATACCGTGATTTTAAGTTCTCACATTCTTCCTGAAGTCACGGCAACTTGTGAGCGCATCATTGTGATCAATAAAGGTCAAATTGTCGCTCAAGATACGATTGACCGTCTTACCACACGCATGAAACAGGGCCTCCTATTCCATCTCCAAGTGAAGAATGCTTCGGCGGGTGGAATGCAATCCATCAAGTCTATTTCAGGCGTGAAAGAAGTCACCCTGGAAGGCAGCAACAAAATCTTGATTGAGATTGCACCCGAACAAAATGAACTCCGCGACCAGATTATTGAAGTCGCCGTTCAAGAAAAAATGGGCGTTCTTGAATTTGCTGCTGAAAAATTAAGTTTGGAAGAAGTCTTCCTGCAACTGACCACTCAGGAGAAACACGTATGAAATTTAGTTTCAATAAAACTTGGACCATTGCGACCAAGGATTACAAAACCTATTTTACTTCCCCGATTGCCTACATCATCATTGCCATTTTTCTCGTGATCATGGGCTGGATGTTTTTCTTTAGTCTTTCGCATTTCAATATGCAAAACCTTCAAGCAAAGCAATTTGGAATGGGAAAAGGAGCGAGCGTAACGGAGGGGATCATTCGTCCCTTGTATGGAAACATGAACGTGATTTTTCTTTTTCTCGTTCCTGCGATCACGATGCGCCTCTTCGCAGAAGAACGTAAAATGCAGACCATTCAGCTCCTGATGACTTCTCCGATCACTCTCACAGAGATGATCGTCGGAAAGTTTCTTTCTGCTTTTTTACTCATGTGCACGATGCTCGGATTTACGATCGTTTATCCAGCGGTGCTCTTTATCTTTGGAAATCCAGACAAAGGACCCATCATCACGAGCTATCTCGGAACGGCCCTCCTTTCGAGCTGCTATATCTCGATGGGGGTTTTGTTTTCCTCGGTGACTGAGAATCAAATCGTCGCGTTTTTCTTTACGTTTGGTGCCGGTCTCTTTTTCTGGCTCATCAACTGGGCATCTTCGTCAGCAGGACCTGTTTTCAGTGATTTCTTAGATTATTTGTCACTCATTCAACACTATAACAATTTTAGCCAGGGGATTATTGATTCAACCGATGTGATTTTTTATCTGTCATTCATCACCGTTGGACTTTTCCTCACCCACCGAGTCCTCGACTCGTATCGCTGGAGGTAATCAATCATGAATAAAAAAGAACTGAACAAACGCACCCTCTCTTTTGGTTTAAATTCTGCATTCATTTCGGTACTCGTACTGGGCATTATTGCGATTTTAAATTTTTTAAGCACTCAGTATCCGCAAAAGCTCGATCTGACGAAAAACAAAATTCACACTTTCTCGGATCAATCCTCAAAAGTTTTGAAGGGCTTAAATGAAGATCTTCAAGCTACTTTTTACGGGGATGCGGGTGCAAAAGAGAAGTACCGTCCTGTCTTTGAGAACTATAAGAAGCTCTCTAACCATTTCAAGTTTGAAACAGTCGATCCAAACAAAGAACCCGCTCGCGCAAAAGCGGCGGGAATCAAAAAAACCGATACTTTAATCTTAAGTTACAAAGGCAAAACCTCTAAAACGGAAGAAATCAACGAAGAAAAGGTCACAAACGAGATCATCAAACTCACGAAAGACACGAAACTCATCGTGTGCACCATCACAGGACATGGTGAGCAAGGTTTTAGTGATCCCGCTCCAACATCCTTTGAAGCTGCAAAAAAAGGCTTAGAAGCACAATCCTACGAAGTGAAAGAAATCTTACTTCCACAACAAACTTCTATCCCAGCAGATTGTACTGCGCTTGTGATGATGGGCTCATCGAAAGCACTCTTCCCTGCGGAAATTAAACTGCTCAATGATTACCTTTCAAACGGTGGCCGCTTAGTGGTAGGGATCGATGCCGTCATTACTGCAAATGAACAGAACAAAGAGCTGAAAACCCTCCTCCACAATTGGGGTATTGAAGTGAAATCTGGACTCATCATTGATCCGGTTTCTAAAATGCTGGGCGTGGATGCCTCTGTTCCGATCATGGCTCAATTCAATAAAGAGAGCCCGATCGTAAAAGAGTTTTCACAGCAATGTTACTTTCCTTTTACAAGACCGCTTGATGTCGTGACCCCTGCGCCAGAAGGACTCAAAGTCACTTGGCTCACTAAAACGACTCCGAAGGCCTGGGGTGAACTGAATTTTGCATCCATTGCAAAAGGTGAAGTGCAATATAATCCGGGCTCTGACCTCGCGGGTCCACTCATCACAGGAGTTTCAGTCAGCGGAAAAGCAAAAGATTCTAAAGCCACTCGAGAAACTCGCCTGGTTGTATTTGGATCAAGTCAATTCGCAGACACGCAATACTCACGATTTGGTGGGAATTTAGATCTTTTCTTAAATTCGGTGAGCTGGGTTTTAGAAGACGAAAGTCTCATCTCTATCCGAACCAAAGAAGATGCAACAAGCACTGTTGAGCTCACTCAAAATCAAGGCATGGCGATTTTCCTAGCCTGCGTGATTATTATTCCACTTCTCATTTCAATTACAGGAATTGTGATTTGGGTGAGACGTAAAAAACTATAATTCAGTTTATTTCAAACGAGGTAAAATACAATGAAGCAACCGAACTGGAGAGCGCCCTTTATTTTATCGGCGACCTTACTGAGCATTGGAAGTTTTAGCTATTGGCTAGCGTTTTCTCATAAACCTAAAACTGAGAAGCAAGATACCTTGGCTAAAAAGCCCCTGGGCATTGCAAACGAAAACACTCAAATTGTTCAAGTACGAGTCAAAACAAGACAAGCCTTAATCGAATTAAAATGCGAAAGCCTTGCTCAAAAAAACTGCAAGTTCTCCTCTACCACAGGCGATTGGAAAGTTTCTTACCCTGCGGAATACAAAGGCGATTCAGAAGTGATTCGTGCACTCATTTCACAAATGGAGGGAATGATTGCAGCGGAAACCATCGACCTTTCCGACGAAACACCTGAAAAACAAAAAACTTTGCTTGAGGAGTATGGCCTGAGCGATCAAAAACGCACCGATGCCCAGTCTGAGTTTGTCGAGTTTGTGTTCGAAGATGGGAAAAAGAAAGCGGCCTGGTTTGGCGAAGCTCATCCCATTGGAGATAAAACCTTTGTGGGTTCAAGCGATAACGGAACCCTCAATCAAAAAACGATTTTTCTCATTGCAAACTTCTACAAATCGGATTTTGAAAAAGACCTCACCTATTTTAGGGACAAATCGGTTTTTCACTTTAACCGCGCCGATATTGATTCTTTTAAAGCTTCAGTCAGCAGTGGAAAACTGGACGGAAAAATTGAAAATGGACTTTGGAAAATCAATGGACTCGATGGCGATCAAGATCGGCTAGAATCTTTTTTCTCCGCGATCTCACAACTGAAAGCCAAAGAGTTTGTGACCGAAGAGGCTTTAAAAGGAACAAAGAAAACATTGAGCTATGAGCTCCATTCTTCCAAGTTCGAAGCTCCAAAATTTGAAATCTACGAATTTAAACCTGCTCCGAAGCCAACTCAAAAAGGCAACAAAGCAGATTCATCTCATTTTGCGGGCGACCCCCATTATTATGCAAAGGTTGCAGGCACAAAAGAGATTTACGAGATTACCTTCGATTCTAAAAATCAAATTGACAAATCTTTAGGGCAACTGCGTGAGTCCGCTCTCCTGAAGCAAACAGAAAAACTCACCTCAACGGAAATGACTTTGAGTGGTAAAAACTTTAAAGCACCCGCTGAGTTCAAGTTCGATGGGAAGGCCTGGATCCAGTCGGATAACGGCGTCAGAATCGATGTTGGGCAAATTTCAAGCTTCATCGATCTCTTGATTCACTCTCATGCCACAGAAATCATCCAGAATCCTTCTCCAGAAGTCGATTCAGTGACTTTGACTCTCGGGGATAAGACTCATCCTAAAAAATCAAATTACCGTTTTTTTACAACAAAGGATGACAAGCTTTTTGCCAAAGATCTCAATCGAAATGCGAATGAGGCCTATTTACTCGATATTCATCTCAAATCGGCTTTGCCTTTTAAGCCTGAAGTATGGAAGATGAAATAGATGATCGATTCAGATGATCCTAAGGATCCCAATGCAGATGGCCTCGAAAAGCACATTCGATTAGATTGGGATGAAATTCAACCCGATCTAACAAAGCCTGCTGCCGTGACTGAGCCTGTGACTGAAGAAAAACCTCAAAGCGCACAGGATGATATTCCTTCGGCTCCTAAAACTCCTGGAATCATCAAGCAGTTTTATTTAGACCTCATCCACGTATTGACAGAGCCTCGGTATTTCTTTCAACATCGTTATCCCGAAATGAGTCTAAGCAATGCCCTTGCTTTTGGTGTTTTGGTGAACTGGATTGCGGCTACTCTGAATTGGATCACTCGTTTTGTTCACCATGAAACACTCATGGATGGTTTTATTAAAATCAAAGAGAAGCTGCAAGAGCTCCCCTTTTGGAAAAACATCCCCGATGATTTTTGGTCTCAAGGTGCTGATCGATTGAGCGCGCGTTCCTTTTTTCCGGATTGGGTTACCGAAATCCTTGCGATTTTAATTAGTCCCTTTCAGTCTTTGATTCATTTTTGTGTTTATGGTTTCATCCTCTTTTTAGGCGGATATCTCCTGATTTCTAAAAACGAAGAGAACGCATCCACCGATCCGGTCGTGATTCGTTCGTTTGTAAAACTCGTCTGCATCAGCGCTGCGCCCTATTTGGTTGCCTCTATTTTAGGTTTTTTACCCATTGGCTTAGGAACTTTTATCGGCTGGATTTACAGCATTGCAATCCTCGCCATCGGGATGATGGTTCGTTTTCGGATTTCTGGCCTTCGCGCCCTGACGATCATGGTTCTTCCGACCTTTGCCGGAATTGCCCTCTTGATTTTATTCCTCATGTTCTGCGCTGTTCTCGTTTTTGGTCTCCTTGCCAGCTTTTTTCACTAATGATACTCTGAGTACTCCTCACCCTTAAGGAGCACTCATGTCACTGTCAAAGTTTAGCATCACCACCGCGATCGATTACCCAAACGGAAAACCTCACTTAGGGCATGCCTATGAAAAAATCGTGACCGATGCCTATGCTCGCTGGTATCGACTCCTCGGGCACTCGGTTTATTTTTTAACAGGCACCGATGAGAATGGGCAAAACTTAGTGAAAAGCGCTGAAGCCGCTTCACAAACAACGAAAGTCTTTGTTGATGAAAACGTCGCTCACTTTAAGTCTTTTGTAAAAGCGCTCAATATTTCAAACGATGAGTTTATTCGGACTTCCGAAGAACGTCATACCCAAGCCACTCATGCAATTTGGAATCGCCTGGAAGAAAAGGGCGATATTTATTTTGGAAGCTATGAAGGGCTTTATTGTTCGAACTGTGAAGCTTACTACACTGAGCTTCAAGCTCCCGATGGAAAATGCCCCAATCATTATAAACCGCTTGATCAAGTGACTGAAGAAGGCTTTTTCTTAAAGACGAGTCAGTATCAAGAATGGATTATTTCTCACTTGAAATCGAATCCAGAATTTGTTGTTCCCGATCTTTCTCGAAAGGAAATTCTCTCTCGCTTAGAGAACGAACCGATGAAGGATCTCTCGATCACGAGAAAAAGCAAGGGCTGGGGAATCACGGTACCCAATCGTCCTGATTATGTGATTTACACTTGGTTTGATGCGCTCATCAACTATTATACGGCCTCTGAACCGAAAGGTTATTGGCCAAATGATGTGCACGTCATTGGTCGCGATATTTTATGGTTTCACTCCGTCATCTGGCCGATCATGCTGAAAGCAGCTGAACTCCCGCTCTGCAAACAAATCTATGCTCACGGAATGGTGCTTGCGGAAGATGGAAGAAAGATGTCAAAAAGCCTTGGAAATGGGGTTGATCCTCTCGACGTGATTCAAAAAGTTCCGCTCGATTCTTTCCGTTATTATATTTTGCGAGCCATTCCTGCAAATGGAAATGGAGCTTTCGTGATGGCTGATCTGTTAAAGCGGCATCAATCAGAACTCGGAAACGATTACGGAAATTTACTCATGCGTGTGGTGAAACTTGCGCGAAAAAGAATCGGGGACGAGATCGATACAAAAGATATTCCACTCGCTTTTCAATTCGATGCTTTCATTCAAGACTTGAAAGACCTGATGCAGAAGCGCGAACATCACCGAGCGCTCGACCGCATTTGGGTCGAAGTCAATCGCGTGAACGGGTATATCAATGATCAAGCGCCTTGGGCTTTAAAAGACGATGTCCCTGAATCCCGAAAAAAATTCATCGAAATCATGGTGAATGGAATCTACGGGATCGATGTGGTGTCTCAAGCGCTCAGCGCTTTCTTGCCTGAGACAGGTCAAAGAGCACTTTCGTCCATCGGCGAAACGCCGGGTATCTTAAGTTTGAAGCTTAAAGAAAAATATACGCTTTCTGACCCACCGGTTTTATTTCCAAGGATTGAGCCCGCGAAAGTTTAAAAACCACGCGCCCTCTAATCAACTGGCGACTTGAGCGCAGGAGCCTTAACAGGCGGCGCTGGAATCAACTGCTTTGTTGCTGGCGGTAACGCAGGAGCTGGCGCGGGGGTCATTGAAGGACTTGTTGTTACGGGGTCCATCCAAGTTCCATCAACCTGAAACGTCATCTCTGCAGCCGTCATGTGAGTTGTAAAAACCGGAATCATCTGGCATCCGTAGATCAAAGGATCTTGGTACCTACAATTATCATAGATTGGATTAGTCACAAGAATATTAATCGGTCCATTCCCGGTAAGCACACTCGAAAAATCTAAAACTTGTTCTGTGGGTGCATTTACGCAAACAGAACTAGAGGATTGTGTCACGCCATCGACTCTAAGCCATGATGTCGTTTGAGGCGTTCCATTCACGACCACAGTCACTTGATAACATCCGTATGGAAATACCCAAGATGTGTAACCTGGAACGGTTAAATGAGGAGCCGCCAAAGGACTAACTTTTACATTTAAAGTTCGAGATGCAGACAGCTGAAGTGAATAAGACGGAGTTGGTCCTCCATTTCCACTCAGTTCAACTTTTTGTTGAGTCGCTAAAGGCAAGTGGTAAGGATTGCTGATCGTCACAGGCGCCGGGGCGGGGACAGGCTTCATGGGCACTGCCGGAATGACTCGAGGTAAAGTAAGAATTCCATTTTGAAACATAAATAAAACACCCATTAAACCGAAAGTTAATGCGAATGGAACTTTGTACTTTTTTAGCTTATTCATTTGAACCTCGAACACCTGTCGGTAGACTCGGGATTAAACTTAAAATGAAAGTGAAGTTCGCCTGCTTTTTAAGTGCATAATTACCTGCAATAATTGGCTTTTTTTCTTTCCTGACCGAATCTTGACGTTTAAACCCCAGACCGATAAAGCTTATTTCATGGGCATGGGATATTTGCAGCAAGGGATGATCGAGGTCGTGTGTGGGAGCATGTTTAGCGGAAAGACCGAAGAACTCATGCGTCGATTAAAAAGAGCCCAATATGCCAAACAAAAAATTCAAGTTTTTAAACCTGTTATTGATCAACGCTACAGTACGGATCATGTTCAAAGCCATGATGCGAATAAAATCCTCTCGATTCCAGTTCGATCTTCCAAAGAAATTTTAGAAAAAATCGACGACAACACACGCGTGGTCGGAATCGATGAGGCTCAATTTTTTGATGACTCCCTTGTCGAAGTAGCACAAAAACTAGCTTACCGGGGAACCCGCGTGATTTGCGCAGGCTTAGACATGGACTTTAAGGGACAACCTTTTGGACCGATGCCAAAACTTCTCGCCGTCGCAGAAAGCGTGACCAAACTTTCTGCCGTCTGTGTGATTTGTGGAGCCCCTGCAACACGTTCACAGCGCGTAATCACAGAATTTGAAACGCCTCATCCAAATCATACTGAAAATCAGGTCTTAGTAGGCGCATCCGATTACTACGAAGCACGATGCCGATTTTGTCATGAACCGAACGCCATCACTGCTGTACAACCTGGACTTTTTCCGAACGCTAAAAAAAGTCAGATTTTAGGAAAACATGAAAGTGCTTAAGGATTCACAATATGATCAAATCCCCTTCAGGCTTTCAGAGATGGAGCATCGGTATGGGAAAAATGTTCATATTCTCTCTGATCCTTTTCTCCACTCTCACCTTGCAAAACTCTGTTCGGTCGACACTTATCAACCCGTCATCAATGAACTCGTTCACACCCTCTATTCTTCCTTGCTTAAAATTGTCGTGAATCAAGAATTTCCACAAAAGCGCACCATCACTCAAACTCGCATGAGCGATAGTCATGTCGAAGGAAATTTTGAGAGCCCAATCATTGATCCCGAAACCCCCATTGTCAGCGTTAATCTTGCTCGCGCAGGAACGCTTCCCTCTCACATCTGTTACAATGCTTTAAATTATTTCATGAACCCCAAAACAGTGAGACAAGACCACATCAGCATCGCAAGAAAAACAAATGCCGCTCAGCAAGTGACAGGGAGTGAGGTCTCGGGCCATAAAATCGGCGGCACCGTCGATCAATCGATTGTTTTATTTCCAGACCCCATGGGCGCAACCGGTGGAACGATTATTGAAGCGATCGACCTTTTCAAAAAACATGGAAATGCGCTTAAGTATGTTTCCCTTCACTGCATCGTCACCCCTGAGTATTTAAAACACGTGAGCGAGGCTCATCCCGATCACATTGTTTATGCCATCCGCTTAGACCGCGGTCTGTCGTCTGAAAAAGTTTTGTCCTCCGTTCCTGGAACCTACTGGAATGAAGAAAAAGGATTAAATGATCACCACTATATTGTTCCAGGCGGTGGTGGTTTCGGTGAAATCTTAAATAACGCTTATGTCTAAATCTGAAGTCAAATACTACGAACCCCCCGTTTATCTTTCTGAACCCGAAATCAAAGCTCGGGTGAGGGAACTCGCTGATCGCATCAATCGCGATTACGAGGGAAAAGAAGTGACTGCAATCTGCACGCTCAAAGGCTCAGTTGTTTTTTATACTGATCTTTTAAAATTTTTAAAAGTGCCTGTGGTTTGCGAGTTTTTAGGCATGTCAAGCTACGGGAACCACACGACATCCACGGGTGAAGTCAAAGTGACCCTTGATCTAACCGAGCCACTCATTGGTAAGCACGTTATCATCATCGAAGACATTGTCGATTCAGGACTCACTTTAAGCTACATGCTTGAATATTTGCGGGTCAAAAAACCGTCTAGCCTAAAGACCGCTGCCTTGCTTTTTAAACCCGAAGCCCTCAAAGCGAAAGATCTTAAAATCGATTATATCGGTTTTGAAATTCCGAATAAATTTGTCGTGGGCTATGGGCTCGATTATGCGGAAAAATTTCGAGGACTGCCCTATATCGGAGTCATTGAAGCTTATTGATTACTAACTGCCTCCCTAGCCTGCGCCTAGGTTCAGAATGTTCTGGTTATGCATGATCACATAAATCGAAATATGGTCAATGAGTCCTTGAATCGTCTTTGATCTGACTTCCGTTAGAAGCTACTTTTTCTAATTAAGGTATAAACATTTGACTCTAAATTTTGAAATTTTACGGATGTTTTGTTGACTTGTGTGGGGCAAAGCATTTTCATGAACCGCGAAAAGCATAAAAAATACCAAAACAGCGGCAAAAATTAACTCATTCTAGATCTTAGGCGCAATCTTGGGGGGCAGTTAGCATAATATGGGAGTGCAGTTAGAAAGGGTTTCAGGTAAACTTCATTCATGAGCATCGAGAAACTAAAAATTGAATCGATTGCACCTGTACGGGTCGATCTTGCGGGTGGCACCGTTGACATTTGGCCGCTTTATCTTCTACTCCCTGAACCTAAAACGATTAATTTTGGGGTGAATCTTTTCGCTAAGACAACGCTTGAAACCTATCCTTCTGCAACTCCTGAAGTGATCTTAGAATCGGTGGATCAGGGGAAAAAGCATCGCTTCACTTGGTCAGAACTCTTAGATGAATCTCGGCCCATTATTCCTGAACTCATTTTGCACGTCAAACTCATCCGTCAATTTGCAAAGCAGGATCCAAATCCACAATCTCTCTTTTTTCATTTAAAGACTGAGGCCAAAAGTCCAGCAGGTGCGGGTTTAGGTGGAAGCTCAGCGCTCAGTATTTCGATCATCGGCGCACTTTGGAAATGGATTCATCCCAAAACTCCGCTCGATTTAGAGCAAGATGGAGAATATCTCATTTCGCTCACTCGAGATGTTGAAAGCCAAGTGCTTCATGGACCTGCAGGATTACAAGATTATTACGGAGCCGCTTTTGGTGGACTCCAGGTGCTGGATTGGCAAATCGCAAAAAACAAACGAACGGCTCTGCCTCTTGAAACCCTCAGGGAGCTAGAGTCAAGAACGCTTCTTTTTTATTCTGGCAAATCACGAAATTCTGGAATCAATAACTGGCAACTTTTCAAAGGCCTCATTGATAAAGATGTTGAAGTCGATCGAAAATTCAGAGCCATTTGTGAAGCGACAAGAAAAATCGAAGCCGCACTCTTAAAACAAAACTTTGAATCCCTTGTCTCTTATGTGCGCGAAGAATGGGAGGCGAGAAAAACGCTTGCCTCTGGCATCAGCACCCCTGAAATGGATCAAGCCTATCTCAGCGCCAAAAAAGTTGCGGATATCGCTTTTAAGATTTGTGGAGCAGGCGGTGGCGGTTGTTTCTTTATTCTTCTGCCTTCAAGCGACTTAGCACAAAAAGAAGCCGTAAAAAAGGCTGTTTTGGAAGGCTCAGAAATTCGCCACCTCCCTTTTGAAGCAGTACCTCATGGCTTAAGGGTCAATGTCGAATGAATCAAAAACGCTACCTTGGCTTAGAGCTGTCAGGAGCAAAGAACGCAAAGACCACTCTTGCGGTTTTAGAGTATTATCCGAAGGAAAAAAAGATTTTCCTGCTCGATATTCACTCTGGCATTGGCGCGGATCACGAGCATAGCTCTGACCAAGTTCTACTCGAAACGCTAAAGGATCATGCGGATGATCGAGTGGATTTAAAACTTGGAGTGAATGTCCCCCTCACGCTTCCCCCTTGCATAGCCTGCACCAGAAAATCATGTCCTCTGCCTGACCATTGCTCGGTCAAAGAAGTGAAGTGGATGAAGACCTTCACCGAGACAACTCAAGAGTCACGGATAAATGCCAGAAATACCTCAAAAACGAAGGCAAAACTAAGAGAATTTTTTACACCCTATACTCAGCGCCCCGTTGAACTTTGGATTAAAAACGAAGTCTTGCCAAAGCTTCCGAAAAAAACTCGCTTTGAAATGGATGAAACTTTGGGTGGCAATAAAGCGCCACTCACCGCTCGAATGCATTTTTTAAAAATGCACCTTACTGCCTACGAAACATTTGAGGTTCTTCCTAAGTTAACGGTCGCTCTCCTCATGCCATTCCTTGAACTATCGCTTAAAACCCTTCTTGCACATCGCAATTTAGAAGAAGGTATCGCCGCCAGACAAACGATTATTGAACGCATGAGTGAAAACTTAGATATTTTTATTTACGACCGAGACATTAAAAAACTCACTCAAAACCTCAATGCTTTTGATGCCTTCATTTGCGCTTACACTGTTCTTTTAATGGACCTTGGAGAATGCGTTCATCCACCGAAGGGATTTCCTACTGCTTCTGGATGGATTCATTACCCAAAATCCTCGCTTTTAAATTCTTCCTCATCGGCAATGCACGAAGAAGAGGATGAAGAAACTTGAGTCGTTATTTTTTGAAAAGCCTCTTTCAATCTTTTTTCACGCTTTCACTCCTCGTGATCCTCACCTTTTTTCTCCTGCGCCTTGCTCCAGGGGGTCCCTTCGATGGCGATAAAGTCTGGCCACCCGAAATACAGGCCAATATCAACGCTAAATACGGATTAGATAAGCCCCTCGTCACTCAGTTTGGTGTGTGGGTGAATGCAATCTTTCACGGAGATTTGAATGAGTCCTTTCATTATATTGGAACCCCCGTAACAGAAATCATTCACGAAGCTTCATCTGCTTCTTTCATTTTAGGAATGAGTGCGCTTCTCCTTTCTACTTTTTTTGGAATCTTACTCGGTGTCCTTGCGGCTTGGAAGCGAGGAAGTTTTCTCGATCTCTCTGCCATGTTCATCGCCATCTCAGGAATGACCCTTCCTGCATATTTGGTCGCTACCTTTTTAATACTCCTCTTTTCAAATCTGCTCGGATGGTTGCCACCAGCACTTTGGGAAGATAAAAAATCGATGATTCTTCCTGTGATAACACTCGCACTCAGACCGCTTGCGATCGTTGCGCGCATGACTCGAACGAGTTTGCTTGAAGTCCTTCATTCGGATTATATTCGTACTGCACATGCAAAAGGACTCAAAGAGAGAACCATCTTTTTTAAGCATGCCTTAAAAAATGCACTGATTCCCATTGTCACGCTCTTAGGCCCTATTGCTGCTTCTCTGATCACAGGAAGTTATGTGGTAGAAACCATTTTTCAAATTCCTGGCCTCGGTCAATATTTTATTACTTCCGTGCTTGATCGGGATTATCCCCTCGTGATGGGCATGACTCTCACTTATGGTGCGGTTCTCATTCTTTGTAATCTGCTCGTGGACCTGACTTATGGATTCATCGATCCTCGCATTCGCATCGGGGAAGTCAGAAAATGAAACTCTTTTTACGCGATAAACGATTTGTGGTGAGTTCTTCAATTCTCATTCTTTTTTGCCTGCTTGCCATTCTCGCTCCCTGGATCGCACCTTACTCTTACGATGCTGTGGGCGTGGGTCCCAACCTTTCTCCTCCCCATTTTCCCTTTATCATGGGAACAGATGTTTTGGGACGCGATCTTTTCAGTCGCATCCTTTATGGCGCGAGACTTTCTCTTGCAGTGGGGTTTTGCACGGCTTTATTTTCCCTCGTGCTCGGAACTTTCACTGGAGCCATTGCGGGCTATTATGGCGGCAAATGGGATCGCATCTTGATGAGCATTGTGGATGTTTTTTATATTTTTCCGATGTTGCTCCTTGCGATTCTTCTCACCCTCCTTTTAGGAAGAGGCTTCATTGGAATTTTCTTAGCCATTGGAATGACCACTTGGGTAAGTCAGGCGAGACTCGTGCGCGCACTTGTTCTTCAAGCAAGAGACCTTCCTTATGTGGAAGCTGGACGCGCGATGGGACTTTCTCATTTTCAGGTTTTATTTAAGCACATCGTTCCGAATTTAACAGGACCGATGATTGTCTCGCTCACCTTTCAAATTCCAAATAATATTCTGACCGAAAGTTTTCTTTCCTTCATCGGACTCGGACTTCAACCGCCCTATTCCAGCTGGGGAACGCTTGCCAATGAAGGATTCCGAGGAATTCAAAGCTATCCCCATCTGATGATTTTTCCAGGCTTAGCACTCTTCATCACCATGCTTGCATTTAATTTTCTAGGCGATTCACTGCGGGATATTCTCGATCCGAAAAGTTCAATCGGAACTAATCACAATTGATGACACGAATAGTGACATCGCCTCGTACTTTAGCTTGGCAGCCTAAGCGAGAATTTGGAGTTCTGCCATCCAGCACTTCTAAACGCTCGAGTTCGTCTGAGTCAGGTTTTTCAAGCTGTTCCAAACCCTCGAGCACTTCACAGTGACAAGTGGTACAAGCACAAAATCCACCACAAGCATGTTGAATGGAGACTCCATTGGAAAGCGCTAAATCTAAAATGCTCTCACCTAAAGTCGCTTGAACTGTCTTATTTTCAGGTAAAAAAGTAACTTTTGGCATAATCAGGCCATTCCTTTCAAGTCGAAAAACTCGATCCGCATCCGCAGGTTCGTTTTGCGTTTGGATTATTGAATACAAAACCTTTTCCATTCAGTCCATCAGAGAAATCAAGCTCAGTACCAGAAAGATAAAGATAGGATTTTTTATCGATGACGAGCCTCACTCCATCCTTTTCAAAAACGCTGTCTTTGTCTGTCACCGGAATCGATTCAAAGTCGAGCTTGTAACTCATCCCTGAGCAGCCTCCCCCCACCACTTGCACTCGCAAGTGAGCATTCTGATGGCTAGGATCAGAATTTTGGATGCGCTTAATTTCTTTCACGGCTTTATCGGTCAAATCAATCATATTAAATGCCTCCACTTTGTAGTTCGAACTGGGATTCCATCGCTCGGAGTTCCTTCACGATCGTAATAATTTCTGCCGCTGCTTCTCGAATTTCAGTCTCCGTATTGAAGCGACCCACTCCAAAGCGCAATGATGCTTTAGCCAGTTCTTTAGGGACACCAATCACCGTCAGCACCTGAGAATAGTCCTGAGTGCCACTCAGACACGCCGATGCATTTGAGACGGCCACATTTTTTAATCGTCCAAAAAGAGCTGGGCCATCAATTCCAGGAATACTGATATTTAAATTATGCGGAAGCGAATGTTCAACTGCGCTATTACGAACAAGATCCGCAATGCCTTGATCTAAGAGCGTCCAAAGTAGATCTCGAAGTTCCCTCGCATCCTTTTGTTCTGATTCAAGCTCCAAAAGTGCAAATTTCACTGCCTCCCCGAAACCCACAATTCCAGGAGTATTAGGCGTTCCAGGACGCATTCCACGTTCTTGCCCACCTCCCCAAAAAAGAGCTTCGAGTTCCACTCGAGGATTTTTTCGTTTCACATAAAGCGCGCCAACTCCTTTAGGCCCATATACTTTATGCGCACTGAAGGTTGCGAGATCCACTCCTAAATCAGGAATGGAAAATGGAATTTTACCCAAAGCCTGAACCGCATCTGTGTGAAAAAGAGTCTTATTTTTATGCGCTAATTCAACTAAGCTTTTTAAATTTTGAATGGTTCCAATTTCATGGTTCGCAGCTGCAATCGAAACCAGTCCCACATCTTCAAAAAGTTTAGAGCGATAATCTTCTAAATCCACTTGCCCATTCGAATGAATTTTTACCCACTCTATTTTAAATCCTCGCTGTTTTAATAACTCAAGCGGTCCAAGAAGTGACGCGTGTTCAATTTCAATCGAGAGAATTTTCTTTCGTTCGATGTTTTCAAGATGGGATGCAATTCCTAACAGGGCTAAATGATTACTTTCTGTTGCTCCACTCGTAAAAATGATTTCTTTCGGATGAACCTTGAGTGCTTCTGCAAGCTCAGCACGTGCATGCTCAACACCCGCTTCAGCTTCCCAGTTCAATCGATGCACGCCACGTGAAGCATTTCCAAAACGCTCAAGAAAATAAGGCTTCATCACCTCAAAAACGCGGGGATCAAGAGGTGTCGTTGAATGGCCATCCAGATAGATCATATTCATCCTTCTGGCTCAAAATACTACTTTTTAGTATGGATTTCAATTTTTAAGAATAATGCTTTAAATTACAGTTATTTAGCTCGCATTAAAGCATGCGGCGGACAGAATCAAAATCCTAGCGCTTCGCCACTTTCTTCTGCGTAAACGCCGTCTCAAAAGCTTTGCGCGCAAGGAAAGAGGATTTTACGGTCCAATATTTCTTATGCATCGTTAAAACAGACACTGCAATTTTTCGACCATGCGATTGCGCAAAACCGACAAACCAATCGATTTTTCCACCTAAATGCTGATCGGTAAGGTGTCCTGTTTTTCCTCCCACTTCAAGTTCACTAAATTTTCCTCGGAAAAAACCTCGAAAACTTTTTTTGGAAGTTCCGGTCGCAACCGTTTCATACATCAGCGTGCGAAGCTCTTTTGCGGTTTCAGGAGACATCACTTTTGAAAACACAGCCGGCTCTGATCGATAAACCGCTTTCCCTGATTTTAAAAACGCAGCATTCACAAAATAGGGCTGCATCATCACGCCATCGTTTGCCACTGCAGCTGCGATCAATGCACCATGAAGCGGAGACATGACATTATCTTGTGTATACCCAGAAGCCATCTCCGCCAGCTGAAACTCATCCGATGGATTTGCGGAATGCGAAATCTCTACCGGAAACTCAGAGGGAATCGTCGTTTCAAATCCAAAGCGCGTTGAGAAATTTTTAAGCGGCTCTTTTCCTAATGAAAAAACACCTAAGCGCCCAAAAACGGTATTGATGGATTGGGCGAAAGCCGCTTTTAGAGAAGAAATCCTCCTCCAGCCAGAAACTCTTTCTTTCATTTGCGATTTATAAAGCGTGTGATCGCGACCTGCATAGGGAATGAGCGTTGAAGGGTTTGCTTTTTGATCTTCAATCGCAGCTCCTGCCGTCACCACCTTAAATACAGACGCTGAAGGATAAGTGTGCGCAATGGCCACATTCCCTTCGAGCACAAATGCCCGATTCTCACTGTACATCGCAAGCACACGCCCGGTCGACGCATCGATCGCAACAATAGAGCCGAGATCCGGTTTGTATTGATCGAGTAAATCCTCGGCCATCGCCTGAAGACTCGGATCAAAGGCATAATCAAGAACAACGGGTTCCTTCATTCCTTCAAGAGAGACCTCATTTTGTTTGAAGGAATAGAGATTATCGTTTTTCAGTTTTGAGATCTTAGTGCGCAGCTCCTCCTTCGTGAGCAACTGCTCTACAAAAGGACTGTGCTTCGCTCTTTGACCCAGCCACCAGCCCCCAACAAATATGCTGAAAACCAGAGCAGTAGTCATCGCTGGGCGAAGAAAAATTTTGAGAGACGCTATTTTTTTGACTGTTTGATCATTACTCTCGGCCATAAATAATAGTTTGCCAAAAAATTACTCAGACTGCAAATCTTCCTCGCTGCCTTGTTCATCACTTTCTGATTCATCCGATTCAGTAGCAGGAGCATTCGGATTCTTTTCAAAGGAAAGAGGCGTTGCCCACTCCAGATCGCGCTCGTTCTCGGTCATCATTTGCGCCATCACCATTTTATTCAAAATCGCGTGAATGGTCTTTCGGGCATAAGGTGTAAGCGCTCCTTTTTTAAAAGAAATAGCATAACGCTTAGGGGAAGGTAATAGCATCGCTAAAAAAGCGCCTTCTTTGGCATTTAATTGACTGGGCGGTTTTTGAAAGTAAAAATTTGAAGCTTCTCCGATTCCATATACTCCCTGACCGAGTTCAGCAATATTGAGATAAAGCTCTAAAATGCGAGTTTTATTTAAAACCTTCTCAATCTTGGTTGCCATCCAAAGTTCACGCAATTTTCGGATCAGACTTTTCTCTTTCGAGAGATAAATATTCCGGACCACTTGCTGAGTGATCGTACTCGCCCCTCGTTTGAGTTTGCGAGTCTCTACACTTTCTTGAATCGCTTCTCGAATTTGATGCTCATCGTATCCAGGATGACTATAAAAAGCCCAATCCTCTGAAACCAAAATCGCACCTTGAGCGCGTTTTGAAATTTGACTAATCGGTGTCCAATGGTCAGGGGGATATTTTTTTAAGACCACTTCGCTGGGTTTTTCGAGGCCATGATAAAGAACATGAGGATAAAGGGTTCTTAAATCCGTAAACTTAGGCACACAACCCTTCGGGGCTGCACATGAGACAAAAAAGAGCAAAAAGAAACTCAGTGCAAGATGTTTCACGATGCTAGGTCAGACCCAACTTTTGATGCTTGCGGATCAGATCGATGACTTCTCGAACTGCGCCATTGCCTCCAGTGTGTGTTGTCACGTATTGGGCTATTTCTTTCACTTCATCAACCGCATTCGGGACACTGATTGAAAGACCTACTTTTTTAAGTGCTGGAATATCAAAAATATCATCCCCCATGAAGCAAATCGATTCAAAAGGAATGCCGAGCTTTTTCGAGAGGCTTTCAAGGGATTTGAACTTATCTTCACTGCCTAAAACAAAATGTTCGATTTCAAGCAACTTCAGTCTTTCTTTCAATTCATCCGATTGCCCCCCACTGATGATTCCAACCGGAACGCCCAGTTTTTGAATCAGCCGAATGCCATAGCCATCATGAATATGATAGGAGCGTGTCCAACCGATGCTGGAATAGAAAATCTTTCCGTCCGTCAACACCCCATCCACATCGAGAAGGAGAAGCTTCACTTTTTTGATCCGCTTCAGGAGTTCAGCGCGAGTCAGTTTTTTTACTTTTTTTGAACGTTTCACAGATTTGCCTCTGGCAAAAGCTTAGGAAAGGTTTTTGCGAGTTTTCTGAACTCCAAAATTTGTTTCACGAAGGTCGAAACATGTTCGAGATAAAAGGCATTCGGTCCATCACTCTTCGCAAGTTCAGGCCTCGGATGACATTCCATAAAAAGACCGTCTGCTCCTGCGGCAAAAGCTGCACGCGCGAGGACTTCGAGATACTCTCGCTTTCCACCTGTGGATTTTCCACCCGGCCCACCGCCTGGGCTTTGAATCGAATGAGTGGCGTCATAAATCGTTTGCACTCCGTAGCGCGCCATCGTTTGGAATGAAACCATATCCACTACAAGTGTATTGTATCCGTGCGTCACTCCGCGTTCAGTTAAAAACAAATCGATTTTTTTCTGTGCATTCCCTTTATGATGTTTTTCTTCTACTGCTCGAACTTTCTCGACAATATTTTTTGCATCCCAAGGGGCTAAAAACTGGCCCTTTTTAATATTTACTTTTCGATGCCATTTGCAAGCTGCTTCCGCAACCGCAACAATCAAATCCGTTTGTCGACAAAGAAAAGCTGGCACTTGCAAAAAATCAATCACCTTCGCAACTTCTTCCGCTTGATCAGGCGTGTGAATATCCGTAACAAGCGGAAGTCCTAAGCGCTCTTTCACTCGATTTAAAATCTTAAGGCCTTCGACTAAACCAGGCCCCCGAAATCCATCAATCGAGGAACGATTTGCTTTATCAAATGAAGCTTTGAAAAAAAACTGCACCGGCAATCCACTGAGCTGATGTTTGAGCTCCGTTGCAATTTCCATCACCAGGCCTTCGTCTTCAATCACGCAGGGGCCAGCAATCAAGGTCATCGGCGGCAATACAAGATTTGACATCATTTTAACGGATTCCCTTCAGTGGTGCTTGAGTTCCCTTCGCGAGCTGAAGAGAAGCTTTTATGAATTGAACAAAAAGCGGATGAGGTGCAAGTGGACGAGAAAGAAGTTCCGGATGAAACTGACAGCCTAAAAACCAAGGATGGTCCGGGAGTTCAACCATTTCGACAAGCTCTTCACCGGTCGTAGGATTTTTGTATCGTCCACTCACGAGCAAACCCTGCTCTTCTAAACGTGAACGAAACGCATTCGCCACCTCAAAACGGTGACGGTGCCGTTCTGAAATTTTTTCTTTTCCATACGCCGTATAAGCATGAGTCGCTTTTCCATTATACTTTTGAAGAATCGTGCAAGGATAGGCGCCGAGTCTCATCGTGCCACCCAAATCTTTTACGGCCTTTTGCGACTCCATCAGATCGATTACATTTTGATCGTTTTCTGGCTTAAACTCAGCAGAACTGGCGTGATCTAGTCCGCAAATATTTCTGGCAAACTCAATCGTCGCAAGCTGCATCCCAAGACAAATTCCAAAAAACGGAATTTTCTCAGTCCGTGCATATTCAATCGCTTTAATCTTCCCCTCAATCCCACGCTCTCCAAAACCACCGGGAACGAGAATGCCGCTCACTTCTGAAAGCGCCGAAAGATCCCCATTTTCCAATTTTTCGCTATCAATGTAAACGGGCGTCACTTTGGTGTTGTTGGCAACCCCACCATGCACTAAAGATTCTGAAATCGATTTATAGCTATCGCGCCAATCGGTGTACTTTCCGACGACACCAATTTTCACTTCGTATTTAGGATGATGAATGGTCTCGACCATTTTTTTCCATGCAGATAAATCAGGGCGTCCAGTCCAAATCCCTAATTTTTCAACAATTTTGTCATCCATTCCTTCTTCCGCAAAAAGCAGAGGGACATCGTAAATGCTATCAGCATCGCGCGCGCTAAATACGCAATCGCCAGGAACATTGCAAAATAAACCAATCTTAGAGCGGATCTCTTTGTCGAGTTCTCGGTCCGTTCGACAAATTAAAATATCAGGTTGAATCCCAATTTCACGAAGTTCTTTCACGCTATGTTGAGTCGGTTTTGTTTTTAATTCACCCGCAGTGACGATATAGGGAACCAATGTCAGATGCGCAAAGAGAACGTTATTTGCACCTTCTTCATGCTTAATCTGTCTGATCGCTTCCAAGAACGGAAGACCCTCGATATCTCCAACCGTTCCACCGACTTCAATGATCCCTAAGTCTGCATCTTCCATCGCCGCTTGAATGTTTTCTTTAATCTGATTGGTGACGTGCGGAATCACTTGAACCGTTTTTCCCAAATACCCGCCCGCGCGTTCTCTTTTGATCACTGCTTCATACACCCGACCTGCAGTGAAACTGTTTTTCCTGGTAAAGGTCGCGTGATGAACAAAACGTTGATAATGCCCTAAATCGAGATCCGTTTCGGTCCCATCATCGAGCACAAAGACTTCACCATGCTGAAAAGGACTCATCGTTCCGGGATCGACATTCAAGTACGGATCCATTTTGATCATCGTCACTTTGATCCCGCGTTGCTCAAGCAGCATTCCGAGAGATGCCGCTGCAATTCCTTTTCCAATACTGGATAAAACACCGCCGGTCACGAAGATATACTTTTTTTGCTTATTCATGTGTTCATCCCTCCACTGATTATACTTCTCACTTTTTCAAGATCCTCTGAAGTATCCACTCCGATCGAATCAAAGTTCACCGGAAACACTCCTATTGCAATTCCTGCTTTCATCGCTCGAAGTTGCTCTAAACTTTCTGCTCGCTCAAGATCGCATGACGGAAGACCACTCACTTTTAAAAGCGTCTCGCGCTTATAAACATAAATTCCCACATGCTGTGAACACAGAAAAGGAGCTTTGGCCTCATCTGGATTCACTCGTGAATACGGAATCGGATAGCGCGAAAAATAAAGTGCTCGATTCTGATCATCCACAATCACTTTCACGACATTTAAACTTTTTAGGTCCTGAACACTTTTAATCGGGACTCGAAGCGAAGCAAGTTCGAACTCACCTTGGATCACAGGCTTGATCGCTGCATCGATGGCATCGGGATCGAGCAAAGGCTCATCACCTTGAACATTCACAAAAATATCGCCAGAAACTTGGCGCGCAACCGCAGCCATGCGATCCGTTCCGCTTTGGATATCAGGAGAAGTCATGACAACCTCTGCACCAAAAGAACGACAAACCGTCTCTACGCGCTCATCATCGGTCGCGATGCAGACACGTGTACACAGTTTCGATTTTTTTGCTTTTTCATAAACCCACTGAATCATGGGTTTGCCGCAAATATCCGCTAAAGGCTTCGCCGGCAAACGGGTTGATCCATAACGGGCGGGAATCACAGCCACGACCATCATGCAATCTGAGTTTATAGAACATGCGGCGCGTTGGGTTAGTGAATAAGTCGAAATTTCCTATTTCAAGTGATTTTCAGCTACTGCTCAAGCATCCCACCCGCTTGTTTCATCACGGATGCCGCTTCTTTGAGTCGCGCTTTTAATTCTTCTGATTGCGTGCGCTCTTTGCTGTATTGCTCTTGGACGAGCTCCATATTGAACTCCAATAGATCAATCTTTCGCTTCAGTTCCAGCACTTTTTCATCGCGCGCTTGAAGAAGAGCGCTCGAGTCTTTCTTTAAAATCTCAAGCTGATTTTCGAGTTCCTTTTCGCGAACCCGAATTTTTCGAATGTCGACGCGAATTCGCTCTTTCATCTTCGAAACTTCTTCTTGGGTCAATCTGAGTTTGGTTTCAAGTGAACGCGTTTTATCGGTTCGATCTTTCAGCTGATCACTCAGATCATCCAGTTGCTTTTCCATGACTTCAAGTTCAACTTGCTTTTCTTGATTATAGTTTTTAATCGTTTGCTCTTGCTTGCTGACCATGTGGCTCAGCTCTGCATTTTTTGCTTTTTCTACCTTTAAACTGAGCTCAAGCTGTTTCATCCGCTCTTGTGAGGAACGAAGCTGGCCAGTCAAAAGCGCAACATCTTGCTCTCGAAGCGACAAATAACTTTTTAAGGTTTCGACATCACTCAATTGAGCCGTGGGATGCGGATTCACTGTAAATTGGCTGATGGGTGATGCAGGCAATGGAGTATTAACTTCGTTTTCCAGCTCCAAATTCAGATCATCAAATTTGGGTAAATCCTCAAATGAAGACTCTGATGGGATCGGATCAAACTTGACTTCAGAGACGAGCGAGATCCCCGCATCCAATTTTTCTCCAGAATGATCTTCTGAAGAAGTAGCATAATCTGAGGCTGAAAGATCAAAAGACATTTTAGAGGTATCGAGAATAACTGTAGCGCCATTGCCATTATCCTGCGGCTCATCTGAAAAAGTCAGCTCCTGAACTTCAGGAAACTCAGGCTCTGCCACTGCATTTCCCCCACCGAGCATTACATTCGGGGATTCCAGCACCAAACTTGCCGTGCCTGAACGACTCGCCTCAGGCTGAGAAAGCACATCACTGTATTGCTCAAGCGCGATTGAAAAGGTGCCATCGGTACCCGTTGCTTTCAAAGGAACGGACTGCATTTGAATTTTAGCACTGGAATCAAACAACGACATGAGCTCAATTGCGGCGGCTTGATAGGGAATATAAGCAATTGCTGAGTGGTCTGAATTTTGATGAGTTGAAATTTCTTTGTCGCCCCATTGATGAATGAGAACAACAAACACTAAATCGTTCTTTTCCGCGAATGAAACAAACTTCTCACTGACCACTATCGCTTGTAGCGCTTCAGCATGGAGAGTCATCATTCGATCCGCGTCTTCAATACTCCGTGCACGCAGGACTCCCCAGCCTTTTTCGCGTAAAGGCTGTATCCATTTCTGCTCTAGGTCTGCACTGTTATCGACGAATAGAATCTTCATCCACATCTCTTTCGGAAAATTCTTCATAATTCTTAATAGCGTTGCTATTCTAATTGTCATGCAAGAGAAAAAATCTGCTGACAAAGTATTGACAGTGCAAGTTTATGAAGAAAGCGCAAGCCCGAGAACCTTCAAGGTGCCACTCAGTTGGCTCACCCGCGCAAGCTGGCTCGCCTGGCTTCTTCTTTCGGTTTCAATCGTTTCTTCACTTTATGCTGCAAGAATTTATTTCATGGAGCGATCTGCTCGACCCGAACTCGTGAAAGATCTTGAAAATGAAATTCAGGAACTCAAAATTGCACTCGAGAAGAAAAGTCAAAATCAGCTTTCCCTGAATCCCAATCTTCCAAGCACTTCTCCAACTGTGCAAGCCGGGGTGCCCGAAGATAAAAACGCAAGCGACACCAAACCTCAAACCCAACCCGGTGAAGCGCTGGAAGGAAAAGCCGGGATTTGGAATGGCCTGGCTGAAAACATTACCGCACCTCCAGCAAGCTTTGTTTCCTCTATAAAACTAGAAGATGCAAAAGTAGACTGGCAAGGAAAGTACGCAAATTTTTCGGTGAATGTGTTGTACCGCGAGCCTGGAAAAGGAAGCCAACAAGGACATATCGTTGCACTGGCGCGCGCTAATGACCGCATTTATGCACATCCAGAAGGCGTTCTGAATACAGCCACAGGAGCCGCTCTTTTTGATCCCACTCACGGTGAATATTTTTCTGTCGCACGTTTTCGGGTTTTAAAAACGAGACTCGGACCTTTTGAAACCCCGAGACAACTTTCTGAAGTTCAAGTTTTTCTATTTGATCTCAACCAAAAACTCATCCTGAATCAGACTTTCAAATATGGAAAATAAAACTTTAACCTCAAGTGAACTCACCGTCATTGCTTCCGATGTAAAAATCGAAGGTAAAGTGTCTATTTTTAAAGAACTGCATCTCTATGGAAAGATCTCTGGGGAACTGTTTGGGGCAGAAGGAAGTCTCATTATCTTAAAAGAAGGCTCAACTCTAGAAGGCAAAATTCATGCAGACCATGTGATCATCGATGGGTTTGTAAATGGCGAGATCCTTGTACAATCTAAACTTGAAGTTCTTTCTAGAGCTCGAGTTTTAGGAAGCATTCGAGCGGCAACCCTGAAAGTGGATCCGGGTGCGATATTCGAAGCAAAAGTGAAAATGTACTAACGGGTGTTCAAAAAGCGCAGCTATTGCAGCAGAAAATCGCTAAAATAAACTTCCGTCACCACAGGAGCCGCTAAATATTCATTCGCAGCTTCGATGATTTGAGAACGAAAAATATATCTCCCCTGAACTTGGTTCAAATCCTCAAACTTTTTCTTACCTAAATATTGAATGATCTTATCCATCACGACAGGTTTTGCGAGCTCAAATTTGCCCGTTTCGGATTCATCTCGAAGTTCAACTCCAACAGTGAGTGTTGCAAAGTGAATCTTTTCTTTCCCCTTCTCATCCTTAAAGGGATCCAAATTCACCGTTATGGGATCAAGTGAAATAACCACTTTTTTGGCATTGGGATTCACGTCCACTTTTTTGGCAATGTCTACCAAATGAGCGCGCTCTTTGGCTTCAGTAATCACAGGTCTTTTAAAGATAAGCTTCGTGTACACGAACAGACCTAAGACCGCCGCAATCGCAACTGTATTCAACACACCGAGGATGAGGCCAAGGTTCTTCATCTTAGTGTTAGTCTAGCCTGAATGGGTAGAGATGAGCATTAAATTTTAAGAGCCTCATAAGGCAAACCCAAATCTTCGGCCACTGCCTTGTAAGTCAGTTTTCCATTTGCAATATTGACACCCTTATAAAGAGCAGGATCCCTTGAAACCGCTTCTTTCCAACCTAAATTTGCAATCATGAGTCCATAGCGGAGAGTCACATTGGTGAGAGCATAGGTCGAAGTGCGAGGTACCGCACCTGGCATATTAGGAACTGCGTAGTGAATAATTTGATCAACGGTATAGGTAGGATGCTCATGTGAAGTGGGGCGACAAGTTTCAACCGCTCCGCCTTGGTCTACAGCTACATCGATAATAACTCCACCTGGAGCCATGCGAGAAACCATCTGACGAGTCACAAGCTTTGGCGCCTTAGCCCCTGGAACCAGAATTGCGCTAATCACAAGATCCGATTCAATCACTGATTTTTCAATTTGTTCATTGTTGGAATAAAGTGTGTGAATTGCATTTCCGAAAATATCATTCAGATACTCCAGACGATCGACATTCACATCTAAAATAGTCACTTTCGCGCCTAAACCCACAGCCATTTTCGCAGCATTCACACCCACAACACCGCCCCCTAAAATCGTGACATTTGCTCGTGCAACTCCGGTCACTCCTCCAAGCAACATCCCTTTTCCACCATGATCTTTTTGAAGATAAGTCGCACCAATCTGAGTGGCCATCCGTCCAGCAACAGCACTCATCGGAGCAAGCAAAGGAAGGGATCGGTCTGCGGGTTGAATAGTTTCGTAAGCAATCCCAATAATTTTTCGGTCTAAAAGCGCTTTTGTTAAGCGCTCATCCGCTGCGAGGTGTAGATAGGTATAAAGAATTTGGCCTTCGCGCAAAAGCTCATACTCTTCTGGAAGCGGCTCTTTCACTTTTACAATCATATCGGCTTTCGCAAAAATATCTTTTGCGCCTTCAATGATCGTCGCTCCTGCAGCTTGATATTCTTGATCAGTAATTCCAGCACCTAAGCCTGCTCCAGCTTGAACCAGCACTTGATGTCCGGCATTGTTGAGAGCGCGAACTCCAGCAACCACCATGGATACACGATTTTCTTTATTCTTAATTTCTTTAGGTACGCCAACGATCATAGCCTAAGTTTCCTCTTTCCAAGATTGATGATCATTCCATCATACGCTAAAGCCATCCGTTTAGGCAGCTTCTTTGTGATTTGGGTATAGTCAAAATCATGACTTAAATGCGTAAAATAGGTCTTTTTCGCAGAGATTCTCTCTGCGTATGCAA
>Ga0364887_10260_pt1 | contig 34265 bp, 28 predicted proteins | sample ExccelJu500001D4_4_FD_206924 | JGI IMG/M metagenome (GOLD analysis project Ga0364887, IMG submission 206924) | Enriched cells from Trout Bog Lake Hypolimnion, Wisconsin, USA - BchlTB.July23.5000.01.D4 | ecosystem: Environmental > Aquatic > Freshwater > Lake > Hypolimnion/Profundal zone | place...
CAACAATATTCTATGGGAAAAATGGCGGTTATGGTCTCAACTGCCACCTATCTTTCAAGATGCAATAAGATTTTTGCGTTATAGTTGTAAATTTAGTATTTATCATGTAAAAGAATGCGAAAAAGGGGCGAACATAAATGATAGTTGATGATTATATCCGTGTAAGAGGTGCGAAAGAGCATAATTTAAAATCAGTTGATGTGGATATTCCACGCAATCAACTAATTGTCATAACTGGTCTTTCTGGCTCTGGCAAATCTTCGCTGGCGTTTGATACAATCTATGCTGAAGGGCAACGCCGTTATGTTGAAAGCCTTTCTTCATACGCTCGTCAATTTTTGAATATTCAAGATAAACCTGATGTTGAATCTATTACTGGTTTGTCTCCAGCAATTGCGATTGATCAAAAAACCACATCTCGCAACCCTCGTTCAACTGTTGGCACAGTAACAGAAATTTACGATTATATGCGTTTGCTTTATGCTCGCATTGGCGTTCCTCATTCACCCACCACAGGCTTACCAATTGAAAGCCAAAGCGTTAGCCAAATGGTGGATAAAATTATGGAACTTCCAATTGGCAGCAAAATTTATCTGCTTGCGCCAATCGTTCGTGGCGGCAAGGGCGAGCATCGCAAAGAATTGCAAATGTTGCAAAAGCAAGGCTTTCAGCGAGTAAAAATTGATGGCAAAGTTTATGAATTAACTGAATTGCCTGACATTGATAAAAACAAAAAACACAATATTGAAGTTGTGGTTGACCGTATTGTTGTTTCGGAAGAATTAGGCAATCGCTTGCCTGACAGCATTGAAACTGCACTACGCTTAAGTGACGGCTTGCTATTTGTTGAAATTGTAGGATTACCTGAAACAAAATCTAAGAAGAAAAGTGAGTTTGAAGTTGGCAGCAAAATTACATTATCTTCCAAATTCGCCTGCCAAGTTTCTGGCTTCACCCTCAACGAAATTGAGCCGAGATTATTCTCGTTCAACAGTCCATTTGGAGCGTGTAAATATTGTGACGGGCTAGGAACTGAATTAATTTTTAACCCCGATATGATTGTGCCTGATACATCTCTTTCGCTTTACGACAAAGCAGTTGCGCCTTGGGCTAACACACCGTCAAAATATTTCATTCAGATGTTTGAAGGGCTAGCTAAACATTATGGATTTAGCATTCATAAACCTTTCAAAGAATTGCCCGAAGCAATTAAGCAAATAATCATCTATGGTTCAGGTGATGAAGATGTAAAAATTCACTACACTGATAGCACTCGCTCATTTGTTTCTAATAAGCCTTATGAAGGCGTAATTCCTAATTTGGAAAGAAGATTAAGAGAAACTGAAAGTGACGGCGCAAGAGAAGAATTGATGAAATATCAAAGCTCTACTCACTGTGAACATTGCAACGGATACCGCCTAAATGCCGAAGCATTATGCGTAAAAATTGCTGGTCTTCATGTTGGCGAAATTTGTAGCTTTACGATTGAAAATGCAGCGCAGTGGTTTTCTGAATTAGAAGCAAAACTTTCTAATAAACATAAACAAATAGCTGAGAAAGTTCTCAAAGAAATTCGTGATAGGCTAGGTTTCTTAGTAAATGTCGGGCTAGATTATTTAACTCTTTCACGAGAAGCAGGCACTTTATCTGGTGGGGAAGCGCAACGCATTCGCCTTGCCTCACAAATTGGCTCTGGCTTATCAGGTGTGCTTTATGTGCTAGATGAACCCTCAATTGGCTTGCATCAATGTGATAATGAGCGACTACTTGCAACTTTGCAAAACCTAAAATCTTTAGGCAACACCGTAATCGTGGTTGAGCATGATGAAGACACAATGCGCCACTCTGACTATTTGATAGATATGGGGCCAGGTGCAGGCGTACATGGCGGAATTATTGTTGCACAAGGCACTGCTGAAGAAGTTATGGCGAATAAAAATAGTGTAACAGGGCAATATCTATCAGGAGCTAGAAAAATTGCTGTTCCCAAAGCTCGCCGTCTAGTTTCTCGCAATAAAAAAATCTCTATTACGAATGCTCGTGCAAACAACTTAAAGAATATTAATGTAGATATTCCATTAGGTATATTTTGTTGTGTTACTGGGGTTTCTGGTGGTGGAAAATCTAGTCTTGTGATTGAGACTTTATATAAATCTGTAATGAAAAAACTCCATGGTAGCAAAGATATTCCAGGTCTGCATGACAGTATAAGTGGAATAGAATATATAGATAAAATTATTGAAATTGATCAATCTCCAATTGGCAGAACCCCTCGTTCTAACCCTGCAACTTATACTGGTGCATTCTCACCAATTCGTGACTGGTTTACGGCATTGCCAGAATCTGCGGCACGGGGCTATAAATCTGGGCGTTTCTCGTTCAATGTAAAAGGCGGCAGATGCGAGACTTGTCAAGGTGACGGCATGATTAAAATTGAGATGCACTTTCTGCCAGATGTATATGTAAAATGTGACGAATGTCAGGGAAGACGCTATAATCGTGAAACTTTGGAAATCAAATATCGTGATAAATCAATCTCCGATGTTCTCAACATGACTGTTGATGAAGCCGTACCATTCTTTGCCAATAACCCTTCTGTACTAGAAAAATGTGCCGCCTTGCATGAGGTTGGCTTAGGCTACATAACGCTTGGGCAATCTGCTACAACTCTCTCAGGTGGGGAAGCACAACGCATAAAACTGGCAAAAGAACTCTCTAAGCGTTCAACTGGTCGCACGCTTTATATTTTAGACGAGCCAACCACAGGCTTGCATAGTGAAGATATTAGAAAGCTGCTAGGAGTGCTGCATAAATTAGTTGATGCTGGGAATACTATAGTGGTTATTGAGCATAATCTTGATGTAATAAAAACTGCGGATTGGATTATAGATATAGGGCCAGCAGGTGGCAATAAGGGCGGTAAAGTAGTCGCCGTTGGCACACCAGAACAAGTAGCCGCGAATAAAGAAAGTGTAACAGGAAAGTATATTAAACCTTTGCTGGCAGATAAGACAGCAAAGAGTGCTTAAGGTATTCAAATATGAAATATTTAATTATACCAATTTTGTTTATTTTATTTGCCACTCAAGAATCGCAAGCTGATGGGGTATGTCAAACTGATGAGACTATCTTCTTCTTTTGTCAAACCTCAAAGCAACGCTTCATAAGCCTATGCGGAAATTCAAATAAATTACAATATCACTTCGGAACAACAAAGAAACCAGAATTAGTATTTCCTGAAAATTCTAATGACGGAAACAATAAATTTTCTATTTGCTCATTTATTTTAGGTATCAAACTGATAATACTGAAATTACTTATTAAAAATAACAATACTGATTATGCCGTTTTTGATTATTCAGAAGATGGTAAAAATAATTATGGGGTTCGGGTTACCACAACTGATGATAAATCTTATGAAATCAGATGTTCAAAAAATATAATAAGCAACTTATATAAACTAAAATCAATATTAAAATGCGATAAAGACAACGCACTAAACCTAGGGCAATGTAACTAGAAGAATATATTATAAATTCATCCCAATATTTATGACTTTTTCTACATAGGCAATGCTATTTTTGATGTTTTGGCTTCCACTTTGAATAAATTTTGCCTAACTCTTGATAAGAGTGCTTAGAAACATTGTTGGCTGAATTTAATTGACACTTGGTTTCTGTTTATATAACGCTCCCTAGAAAATAATAATAGGGAATTAGATAATGAGTACAATTCTTATCATCGGGGCTGGTGCAGCAGGTAGCGTAGTTGCCAAAAAATGTGCAATGAATACAGATGTTTTTACCAAAATTCATCTCGCAAGTCGCACACTTAATAAATGTGAAAAAGTGCAAAAAGAAGTAGCATCTCCCATAGAAATCTCACAAGTAGATGCTGACAATACAGCAGAAGTTATTGCTTTAATTGAAAAAGTAAAGCCAGCTATAGTAGTAAATATGGCACTTCCATACCAAGATTTACCAATTATGGACGCTTGCTTGGCAACAGGTGTAAATTATCTTGATACCGCCAATTATGAACCTAAAGACGAAGCAAAATTCTGCTATAAATGGCAGTGGGACTACCAAGAACGCTTCCAACAAAAAGGCATTTTAGCGACATTAGGTTGTGGATTTGACCCAGGTGTGACCAATATTTTCTGTGCTTATGCCAATAAGCATCTATTTGACGAGATTCATGAAATTGACATTATAGACTGCAATGCTGGTGATCACGGCAAATCTTTTGCAACTAATTTTAATCCTGAAATTAATATCCGTGAAGTGACTCAAAGGGGCAAATATTGGAAAGACGGCAAATTTATTGAGATAGATCCGCTTTCAATTTCAGCGATGATTAATTACCCCGAAGTTGGCGATAAAAAATCATATCTAATTTATCATGAAGAGTTGGAGTCAATTGTAAAAAACATTCCGCACCTCAAGCAAATTCGTTTCTGGATGACTTTTTCAGATAATTATATCAAGCATCTTGATGTTTTACAAAGCGTTGGCATGACTAGAATTGACCCAGTTGTTTATAATGGCGTTGAAATTATTCCCCTGCAATTTTTGAAAGCATTATTGCCTGAGCCTTCATCTTTAGCAGAAAATTACACTGGCAAAACTTCAATTGGCTGTGTTTTCAAAGGCATAAAAGAAGGTCATAAAAAAGAATATTTGATTTATAATGTTTGTGACCACGCAATTTGTAATAAAGAAGTATCCGCACAAGCAGTTTCGTATACTACGGGCGTTCCTGCAGTGGTAGGAGCAAAAATGATGCTTACTGGCAAATGGAGTGGCAAAGGTGTTATCAATGTTGAAGAATTCAACCCAGATCCATTCCTTGAAGAGTTGGCAAAACAGGGTTTGCCTTGGCATGTTGTGGAATTGAAAGAGAGCCTTTTTAGCTAATTGCACAAAACCATTAATTTTTGCTTGACTTCTCGTCATTATTACGGCTATTTGGCGACCTCTTTTTAAGAATTGTCATAAGCGACTATGACCCCTTCGTCTAATGGTTAGGACACCACCCTTTCACGGTGGTAATACGGGTTCGAATCCCGTAGGGGTCACCATCTCAACGCCACAGCTGCGTCCAATCCAATCCAAAAACACTAGACAAATCAACGCTATTTAGCTATATTTACTTCCATAGCCGTCCGATGCAATCCTACTAAATCTATAAAATTTAGGGAAACATCTGGGGGCATAAGATTGGAGAGTAAAAAATGTTTCCCCAAAGTAATATTACAGAAGCCGATATTATAAAGGTAACCCCTAGAGAAAATGCCTATAAACTAACTGTAGGAGGTGCTTTATATTTATTTGTTTCCCCAAATGGTGGGAAACATTGGCGCATGAAGTATCGCTTCAATGGCAAAGAAAATGCTTTTTCTATTGGTAGTTTTCCCAAAATAAGTTTGCAAGAAGCTATTGAAGCAAGAGATAACGCAAAAACATTGCTAAAAGAAGGCTTAGACCCAAACCTTGCCAAGCAAAAAGAAAATAAAGAAAAAACCAAACCATTGCATAATAAAGCGCAATTTCGCATTGATATGTCTAGCGATGGTGTGCTTACCATAGAAACTGAAAAGAAAATCATTAGCCTTACAAAAGCGCAAGTTAAGGCTTTGCAATCATTCCTAGCCGCTTTGCCTATGGAGAATGAAGCATGAAGCTAACTGCAACAACGATAAAAAATGCAAGACCTAAAGAAAAACTTTACCGCTTGTTTGACGGAGAAGGTTTGTATTTGGAAATAACCCCTTCAGGTGGCACTTATTGGCGCATGAAGTATCGCTTTAATGGCAAGGAAAATCGCTTAGCATTTGGCACATATCCGAATATATCATTGGCAGAGGCTAGGGAAAAACGCCGTATAGCTAAAAAAGAATTAGATGCTGGACGCAATCCTTCGGAAGTAAAAAAACTAGCAAAACTTGAGACGCAAAAAGAGTATGAAAATAATTTTGAAAATATAACCCGTGAATGGCACTCTCAAAAAAGACACACATGGAATCCAAAGCACGCTGAAAATATCTTAAAGCGCATGGAAGCTGATATATTCCCTCATATTGGAAAACGCCCAATTAAAGATATTACTCCGCAAGAAATACTTGCAGCCGTTAAAAAGGTTGAAGATAGAGGCGCAAGGGATTTAGCCCACCGATTGATGCAAACTAGCGGACAGGTTTTTCGCTATGGTGTGGCGACTGGCAGAAATTCTCGTGATATAACCGCCGACCTTAAAGGTGCTTTGCAACCAGCAAAAAGCGTTGGTTATGCTTATCTTGGTGAAACGGAATTACCAGCCTTTCTTAAAAAGTTGGAGAGATATGAACAAGATTACGGTGGAAGATTGCTAACCAAACTTGCTTTTAAGCTGCTTGTGCTAACTTTTGTACGCAGTGGCGAAATTCGTGGCGCATTATGGGAAGAATTTGATTTTACAAAATCTCAATGGAAAATTCCCGCCTCTCGCATGAAAATGAAGGAAGACCATATTGTGCCTTTATGTACACAAAGCATCGCTATTTTGCGTGAATTGCAAAATTTAACTGGGCATAGTCAGTTTGTTTTTCCTAGCCAACATGACCCTCGTAGTATTATGAGTGAAAATACTTTTTTGCGTGTGTTAGATGTTTTGGGTTACAAAGGCAAAGCAACTGGACACGGTTTTCGTTCTACCGCTTCTACTATTCTAAATGAATATGGTTTTCGTGCCGATGTAATAGAGCGACAGCTTGCACATTGCGAGCGCAACCAAATACGAGCCGCATATAATTACGCTGAATATTTGCCAGAGCGTATAAAAATGATGGAATGGTGGGGAAGTTATATTGAAAGAGTTATTAGTAATAGTGACAACATAATAAATTTTAGAAAAACACTATAGTATAGGGATATTTATGGAAAGCCTTGACCATTGGCGGTTGTGTGACGAACTCTCAGTAATTGATGCCGCATTATTAATTGCTGGTCTTGACCCAGCAACATCATTCATAGGTAATAGCGGATTTGAATCAGATAATCCGATATATGCAGCCGCTAAGAAAGCCCTAATAAATGCGGTAAGGTCTAATCGCTTAAAAGCATTGATTAGGCGTGAAATGTGGGCAAGAGGTTATGACGAATCCCCAGATTATGAAGAATGGTTAGTTGTTGGTCAAGATAGAAAACAATATATTTGTAAAATTGAACCAGATTGGCAAAATACTACTATATTAGTTGATGATTTGCGTGATTGGTTAAAGGGCAAAGGATTCAAGACAGGTTTTTTCTTTCCACAAACAGAAACAGAGCAACCAGATTATCTTGATAGTAATCATTCAAATTATTCACAAAAACTTGCGGCAGCGATTGAAGCATGGCTTGCAGTAACCCAAACCCCCAACTCTACAAAATCTAAATCTGTTAAACAAGCGATTGGAATTTATTTGCGTTCCAACGCTGGGCGTTTTGGTTTAATTAAAGAAGATGGTAACCCAAATGAAAGTGGAATTGAAGAAGTTGCGAAGGTGGCTAATTGGGAAACCAAAGGCGGCGCACCTAAAACCCCATATTAGTAACTATACCCCCCATTAAATCGGCGGTTTTCTTGAGTTTTATAAAAAACTATCAGTATCCCCCCTACCACCTATTAGCCGATAACCTCCCTAAAATACCATAAGTTTTAGGGAGGGTTTTCTTAACCTGCCCAGCTATTCGTTAACTTTTAGATGTGCTTGAATGTGACCGTTCTTAACTAAACGGTATTACATATATGCAAAATAAAAATTTCATTCCTACTACAGGCTTCCTGCGCCTTCCAGCCGTCCTTTCTTTTATTCCTGTTAGCAAATCTACTTGGTGGGCAAAAGTCAAAACTGGGGAATTTCCCAAGCCAGTAAAACTTGGCAAAAATACGACCGCATGGCGAGCCGAAGACATACGAGCTTTAATTGCGGAGTTTAAGTAATGAGGCGAATCAATACGAGGCGCATTAAAGCCAAATATAGCTATTCTTTGCAAGAATTAGCTAATGTCATTAATTGTCACCCTAACACTATTAGCGGTTGGATAAAAAATGAAGGCTTGCGGCGTATTGATGGAATTTACCCATATATGATTTATGGGCAGGTGGTGATTGAGTTTTTGAAAATGCGCCAACTGAAAAATAAAACCAAATTATTGCTCACAGAGTTTCGTTGCTGCACCTGCCAAGCCACTAGCACGGCATGGGAGGGAATTGCCACAATTGCCACTATCAATTCAAAAATTGCCATGCTGCAAGCAGTTTGCGAGCGATGCAATGGTAAAATCAGCAAGATTATTTCACTAAAAAATAGCGCAGAAATAGAAAAAACTTTTTCAATTCATACGCTGCAATCATCGGCATTAATACAGTCCACCAATACTAATTGTGAAACTAAAGGAGTATAAAATAATGATTAAATATCACCCAGAAAACGAGCGGATAAAAACTAGATATTTTTCCTATGAAAAAGAAGCGAATGGTAGAAGCCTGCAAACGATAGAAAATTCCAGAAAAGCAATAATTCGCTATGAAGAATTTACCAATCACGAAGATTTCAAAACCTTCAATCACAAAAAAGCAACCGCTTTCAAAGCTCACCTGTTAAAGACAAAAAATAAGCACGGCGAGCCGTTAAGTGCTTCCACCATTGCCCACACTTTGCGTCCGCTCCAAGATTTCTTAAAATGGCTTGCAACTCAAACAGGCTATAAAACCCAGATTCGCTATAATGAAATTGAATATCTAAATCTTAACGAAAATGATAAACATAAAATTCAACCGAACACATTGAAAGAATACCCAAGCGAGGCGCAAATTCGCAAAGTTATTGCTGCTATGCCAAATAATACACCTGTTGAAAAGCGCAACAAAGCAATAATCGCCTTTATTTTTAGCACTGGTGTACGAGACGGCGCATTAATTGGGCTGAAAATAAAACACATAAACATTGCAAAGAAATATGTGGTGCAAGACCCAAAAGAAGTTGCTACCAAATTTAGAAAACACATAAACACCAAATTTTACCCCGTTGGTGATGATATTCACCAGATTATTTTAGATTGGGTGCAATACTTACAGGAAGAACAACTATTTACTGACACAGACCCGCTATTTCCTAAAGAAGAATTAGTGCATGATGCGGAAATGAATTTTATAGGCATGCTTTCACGCCAACATTGGCAAAGCGCAACCGCAATTCGTGGCATATTCAAACAAGCCTTTGAAGTTGTAGGGTTACAATATTATTCACCCCACCGCTTTCGTGACACGCTTTCCGCAATTGGGCGCAAACTATGTTCTACAACCGAAGACCAAATGGCATGGGCAAGAAATATGGGGCATGAAAGCCCAGCTACGACTTTTATGGTATATGGTGGATTTTCCCCAGAGCAACAATTTGATGTTATAGAGAAAATGGGTAACAGAATGATTAATGAAAAACCAGAAAATCAAAGCGAACTAGCAAAAGCATTGCAACTACTCACCCATGCCGTTAATAGTAATATGGTGACTGTTTAGAATTGTTGCATCAACCACATAAAACGGAATAAAAAATGGCTTTCAAACTAACCGAATTGTTCAAAGATTCAAATTACAAACTAACCCAGTTTAGCGAAAAACAAATATTACAACTGGAAAAAGGCGTAACCGAGAAGGAAGCAAAAGGCGGGAAAGCTCCATATTTTAACTGTTTAGTGCGTAAAAAGGAAATCAAGCTAACTCCCGAAGAAGCGGTGCGCCAACTTTATATAATGTTGCTAAATGAAGAATACGGCTACCCAGTGGAACGCATGGAATTAGAATATGCCGTGAGTTTTGGGCGTGAGAAGAAACGAGCCGATATTGTAATTTTTGACAAAACCGACACACGAGCGATAAATATAATTGTTGAGCTGAAAAAGCCAAAGCTAAAAGACGGAAAAGAGCAATTAAAGTCATATTGCAACGCTACGGGTGCTACAATTGGTATTTGGAGCAACGGCGATTCTATTTCATATTATCACCGTAAAGACCCCAATTATTTTGAAGATATTCCCAATATTCCCAAAGCCACTGAAAAATTATCAGATATTTTAACCGAGCGGTGGACGATTGATGATTTAGTAAAAAAAGACAAATTAGTAAATGAACGAAAATCTCTTAAAGACCTAATTTTAGAAATGGAAGACGAAGTGCTGGCAAACGCTGGTGTTGATGTTTTTGAAGAACTTTTTAAGCTGATTTTTACCAAGCTATATGACGAAATGGAGAGCGGGCGCAATAAAACCCGCCACCTTGAATTTAGAAATTATGGTGATACAGAAACCGAGCTAAAAACCAAGATTCAAGCTATTTTTGACCGCTCAAAAACCAAGTGGGAAGGTGTGTTTTCGCTAGATTCTAAAATTATGCTCACCCCCTCGCATCTTTCTGTTTGTGTTTCTTCACTGCAAGATGTGAAATTGTTTAATTCTAATCTTGATGTGGTGGACGAAGCCTTTGAATATCTTATAAATAAAAGTAGTAAAGGCGAAAAAGGGCAATATTTCACCCCACGCTATGCGATTGATATGTGTGTAAAAATGCTAAACCCGCAAGCTAGCGAAACTATGATAGATACGGCGGCGGGTAGTTGCGGTTTTCCCGTACACACAATTTTTCATGTGTGGGAGCAACAGCTAAAAGCAAGAGGTTTGCCTAAAAGCCACCTATTCACTACCGAGAATAAAGAGCCAGAGCAAATAGACTATGTGCAAGAAAAAGTTTTTGCGATTGATTTTGACGAAAAAGCGGTGCGTGTAGCACGAACCCTAAACCTAATTGCTGGGGACGGGCAAACTAATGTAATGCACCTTAACACGCTGGATTGGGAGCGGTGGGACGAAAAAACCGAAGACGAAGATTGGCGAGACACTTACCAAGAAGGCTGGAAGAAGCTAAAAAAACAAAGAAAAGATAGCAAAAACAATCGTGATTTCACCTTTGATATTTTAATGGCAAACCCACCTTTTGCCGGCGATATTAAAGAAAGTCGTATCTTAGCAAAATATGAGTTGGGAAAAAATAGCAGTGGTAAATATCAAACGGCAGTGGGGAGGGATATTTTATTCATTGAACGCAATCTTGATTTCTTAAAATCAGGTGGACGCATGGCAGTTGTTTTGCCACAAGGGCGGTTTAATAATAGCTCTGATAAATATATTCGTGATTTTATCGCCGATAGATGCCGCATTTTAGCGGTGGTGGGGTTGCATGGCAATGTGTTCAAGCCTCATACTGGCACAAAAACCTCTATTTTATTCGTGCAGAAATGGGACGATAAACTTTGCCCAAAAAGAGATGACTACCCAATTTTCTTTGCCACAATGCAAGAACCGAGCAAAGATAATAGCGGTGAAAAAATCTATGTGAAGAAAAAGGATTTTCCACAATCCGCTCGTAAAACTGCTACCCAAGAAATGACGGCGGAAGCAATAGATATTTATGATGATACCCCAGAAAATCTAGACGAATATTTGTTAGATAGTCACGGACATTTGATAGTAAAGCATGATTTATTTAATCATGAGGGCTTAACCAAAGACGGAATTGCCGAAGCCTTTATAGAATTTGCCAAGAAGGAGAAACTCTCTTTTGTGGGGGAGCAATAAGCCCCTTCAATGAAGCCAAGTATAGGGCTTTGTTGGAGGGGCTGGAAGCGGTAGAGATACAAAAATCATATGTAATAAAAGATAATAAATACTTTAGGATAGACGATGGTTATTTTAACAAACGGTTTTTGAAGGCTTTGAAACAAATAGAAGTTAAACCCTTTAATAAACTTATTGATGTGTCAACACTAATAACCGATTTTGGGGCTTTTTCTCAAATGAACTTTGTAGAGTACATTGATAATGGCGTTTTATTTCTAAGAAACCAAGATGTGAAGGAAAACAATATTGAGGTTGGCAATAGTGTTTTTGTTGACTCAACGGTTTATCAGCGTCTTTCATTAAAGTTAGAAGAAAATGATATTGTTATACCAAGAGCAGGCACTCTTGGTAATGCCGCAGTAATTACCAAAGATATTTTGCCAGCAACGGCAAATCAAAATTTGGCGCAAATAAAGCCTAATTTATCCTTAATAAAGCCATACTTTGTCTCAACTTTCTTATGTTCTAAATTTGGATTGTTACAAATAGAAAGAGCATCTACTGGTAATGTTCAGCAATGGCTTAATTTAGAAAACATAAATAATATTAAAATTTCTATTCTGACTATTTTTTTTCAAGCTAAAATAGAAAACACTGTATTGTTGGCAATTTCTAAATTAAAAGCCTCAAAACAAACCTATGCACAAGCAGAAGAAATTTTATTAGCAGAAATTGGGTTAAAAGATTTTGAGCCAAGCAAAGACCCCGTAAATATTAAAAACTTTTCTGATAGCTTCGCCATCTCAGGGCGACTAGATGCGGAATATTATAAAAAGAGTTATGAAACAATAGAAGAAAAAATTTTGGAATATCCATCTGGTTATACTGACATTGCAACCGAATTTGAGTTGATAAAAGAAACTTCACGCCGTGAAAAGCCAACATATAACTATATTGAAATCAGTGATGTAAATGTAAGTGATGGTGCGGCAAGTTATAATCGTATTGATATTGAAAATTTACCAGCTAACGCAAAGCAAGAAGTAAAACGGGGTGATTTATTGATTTCCAAAGTTCGCCCAAATCGTGGTGCAGTGGCAATAATTGATTTTGATGATACTGATTTAATCGTAAGCGGAGCATTTACTGTATTACGAGAAAAAGAAAGTTCAAAATTTTCAAACGAAACCTTGAAAGTATTATTGCGTACAGATTTCTATCGTGAATGGCTTCTAAAGTTCAACATTGGCACACAATATCCAGTTATCCGTGATGATGATATTTTGAGCTTACCAATTCCAATAGTGTCAGAAAAAAATCAAAATGAGATTGCTTCTTTGGTAAAAGAAAGTTTTGCCCTTAAAAAGCAAAGTGAAAAATTACTGGAAGTTGCAAAACTCGCCGTTGAAATTGCAATTGAAAAAGACGAACCCACTGCCTTGCAATATATCAAAGACAATGAGTGATTTATGGCAGCATCAACGGAAAATATAACACGATGGATTGAGCAAACAGATATTGATTATTATACTTATTTTATTAAGGCGTGGATTCCATTTAATGCTTGGTACAATGCAAGTTACTCAACACTTGATTCAGACAGAGCAAAAATAAATTCTATAAAAAAAGAGCCTGCCGACCGCATTCGTAAGACAATAAATGCTTATTTGGAAAATAACGGACAAGAAGGACAGGATTTTAGAAATTATCTTGCTGCACTTCATTCTGCGCTAGAACAAGCCCAGTTAGAAAGTGGTGAGGGAAGAATTTCTTTTACTCAAATTGTTAAAGAAAAGAACTTAGATAATTGTATTGATAATGAAGAAGTGCGAAGGATAAAATATTATCTAAAACGAGAAGATGGTAAAAGGCTTGGAGAGATAACTAAGTTTCAAGTGTTTGTAAAAGCCAACAACGGCAATACGATATTTAGTTACGAACACAACGAATATGATTTATCTCATTTGCAGAAACATTCTAAATTTGTGGATTTAAGAAGTAGCCAACAAGAAACTGTAAGGTTGTTTTTTGAAAAACTAAATCCAGTAATTATAACAGATATAATTGAGAAAGCACCTGAGAAAAACCCAAAGAAACCTCAAAATTACTATCTTTGTGATTTATACCACTTTAAGAGAGATTTAGAAGAAACAAACTGTTATGCTCATATTGTCATTAAAGCTATAATTGAAAGTCTATATCAATTAAGAAATATATTATTTCACGGAGAATTAACTCCAACGCAAAATGCCTCACAAGTTTATAAAAACGCCTACTTTTTGTTAAAAATGTTGCTGGATAAAATAAAGTAAATCTGTATTATAATTGTATACTTTTGAAGTCAAATCGGTTTAATAAATAACCGACTAAAAACACATCTGGGGGCATAAATGGGGGCATATCGCAAACTTCGTCACGACATTGTCAATAATTGTCAATCGGTTATTGTTAAAATGTTGGTCCCGTAGGGACCATCTCGCCAAAACTGCGTCCAATAAAATCCCACTAAATCTATAAAATTTGGGGAGCACTAAATTATGAGCAGCTTACGGCCCGACTTAAACGCAATCGCCGAGCTAGTTTCACCACACAGTAAAGTTTTAGATATTGGCTGTGGTGAGGGAGAATTGCTAGAGTGGCTTACCAAGAATAAACAAGTGGAGGGCAGAGGGCTAGAATTAAGCCAAGCTGGAGTTAATGCCAGCATCGCAAAAGGGCTAGCAGTTGTGCAAGGTGATGCTAATACTGACTTAGGCTATTACCCCAGCAATGCATATGATTTCGTCATCTTAAGTCAAACTCTACAAACAATGCGTGATCCCAAAAATACACTGAAGAATCTCTCTCGTATAGGCAAAAAAATTATCGTCTCCGTACCAAATTTTGGCTATTGGAAAAATCGTTTATATTTGTTGTTTTTCGGCAAAATGCCAGTAACTAAAACGCTGTTTTACCAGTGGTATGATACACCCAATATTCACTTCTGTACTCTAAATGATTTTGTGGATTTATGCGAAGATATGAACATCAAAATTGAACAACAAGTATATGTTGATGATAAAGGCATTCCATCATATTTTCAGGGCAAAGGCGCGTTCGCCAATATCTTCGGTGAACAGGGAATTTTTATGCTAAAAGGAGGCGATTAAGCATTCTGCAACAGTCTGATTAATTTTATGTTTTTACTTGCAAGAATTTATTACGGTTAGTATATCAAATATCCACGAATATATAATGGAATAAATATGAAGTTTTTTGCTCTTGGTAAAAACATTAATTTGCGTGAAGTAATGATTTCAGATGCTGAATTCATACTTACACTGCGTACTGATCCTAAAAAAAGCCAATATTTATCCGATACTCCCAATGATGTTGACAAACAAATAAAATTTATCAAAAATTATTTTGATAATAGCACTGATTATTATTTTATTATCACTGACAAAGCCAATAATGCACTTGGAACTGTCCGTATATATGATATTAAAGACGATAGTTTTTGTTGGGGAAGTTGGATTATTGCCGATAATGCTCCACAAAATTCAGCTATAGAATCAGCCTTACTAATATATGATTTTGGCTTTTTTGCACTGCATTATTCTAAAGTACATTTTGATGTCCGCAAAGCTAATGTCAAAGTTGTTAATTTTCATAAACGCCTTGGCGCAACTATAGTTAGAGAAGATGAAATAAACTTCTATTTTGAGTATGATAAAGAAAAATATATGATAGCTAGGGAAAAGTACCACAGATTCTTACCTAAAGGTTAATCTGAAATCGCATTAATAACATCTGTTAGATCAACTTGGAAATTAACATGAACTTCTGAAGAATTGTTGTCATCTCGCTCTCCAACAACATATGTTACCATATTTCCCACAGCAGATGCTATGTTTTGCCAGTACCAATAGCTAGTATTTGCAAATTCAGGAATCAATATAACAATCCTTGTTTTAGGCTTACAGAAAATCATATTAGCAATCGCCGACCCAGTAGCCCCAACAACTATTTCAGCTTGTGAGAATATTTTAATCTGCTCTCTAAAACTCAACTTTTCTGGTTCTATAACAGTAAAGCCTTGTTTTACTAAAGATTCTTCTATTATTTTTTCATTTGTTACCGAGCGAATATGAGAATTGCGTCGCAAAAATATCTTTAACTTGTCAGTTCTTGTGATGATATTAATAGATTTTTGCAAATAATCTCTCATTAATAAAAGAGCAGTATGACTAAATATGCCATGTGAATGCTCTTCTGGAGAAGAAGTTCTACGCTTGAATGGAATATATCCAGTAGGTGACATAACATGCAGCAAATCAACATGCACAATATCTCCTGATTCTAGAAATTTAACCCGTTCAATGTCTGATACAATTAATTTGAGCGACTCGAGTACATTCTCATGATATTCTTTGTCAACTAATAATGGAACATTTTTATATTTATCTATGTTGGCAAACATATAAATTCTTGGCAGAATTTCTGTGAGCCAGTGAGCATAGTTAGGAGAACAAGAGTCACTAAAACAAGCGGCCTCTGGTAAATATCCGTTAGCTTCCTGATTATGCCAACAAATTTTTGAACTTTTTACATTAATTTTTGCACGAGCATAATATTCTTCTGCTAAAATATCTAGTCGTAGATTATATAAATCATGACGAATAATTGCTTTATCAGTAATTACAAGATTTGAATAGTATGCAACTTTTGCATTTCTTACATCTGAAATAAAAATTTTTGGAAATTGATAATAATCAGCCTGCTTCTTCATGAAGCTGACTAATTTGCTTGGAAATAATTTTGACTCAATAATTCTAATAACTTCAGGTTCAACAATAGTTGTAGTAATTATATTATTAGATTTTATGTAATCTGTCATGCTGACAAATGGAACTTCCGCAAAAATGTTTTTTAGATTTAGCAATAAGTAATTAATAAATTTAATGATAGTATTGTAGAAATTATATATTTTTATCACCAATATCTGAATGTAACGATATTTTTTAAGATATTTACGATATAAATCCCTGAGACACTGAAAAATAATGGTTTTAATGTTCATTTGTTAATTGTGGTTAATATGCTGATTTAATTATATTTGTTATCTTCTGCCGCATATATGGAGTTATTGTCAATCTTATAAGTTTATTTAACGCTCTGCGTATAAAAGATAATGTTGATTTTTTTAATATAGAACTTTTATTAAAAAACAATTTTGCAGAAATTTGTTCAATTTTTCCTTGTTTTACTGCAGAAAGTTTATCAATATCAACTCCACCTATTTTCATTATATCATTACATCTATCTGCAAAACTAAAACCATTTGCAACCAGTGCATTGCATTTATTAACCAATTTTAATCTTTCATCTTCATGCTGCAAATAGTAAGCGCATAAATCTTCAAGTTCTTGTAAATCTTTATACATTGGAACTGGGCAATCTTTTCCAAAGACTCTAAATAAATCAGAATTTTCATTATATTTAGTTATTAGCAACGAATTAGAAGCCATAATATCTATGACTCTGTATTGCAATGCAGATCCAGCTTGGGTTTGTGGCGAATTTATGCTTATTTTGGAAGAATTATATATATTCATCAATTGTTGATGTTCAGTAACAAGTTTACCAGCCTGAAATGAATCAATAGCCTCCTCATTATTTGAAAATGTAGAAATCCAATCTGAATTACCAAATAATGCCAAACCATATTTGCTAAGTCTAATTACAATTGCTAATCTGTTATGATTAGAAGCCATATTTTGCAATTGCATCTCAAAAAAATCAACATTGCAATTATAAGACCTAAGCAAATCATCAACTTCCGAGTCATGTCTTAATAATTTAAGCCCATCGCCCTGATTGTTTTTTACTTCATTTATACAAGTTCTTAAAAGGTTGTATTTTTTAGTATCAGTTAGATAAATATTAAAGATGTTTTCAATATGCTTGCTATCAAGATAACTAGCTATCCAAGATATAGGGTACTTAAATGCAATTCTTCGTTCATTTTCTGATAAAATAGTTGTTGCTGGAGGGAAAAAATGCAATCTTGAACTAGATTCTGGAATTGCTTCTAATATCTTATCCTGCATTTCAGAAGAGATTAACATAACTTCAAATTTTTGTCTGAATGTAGTAAATTTGTCGCCACCATCGTGATTAAATAAATGCAGAAAATCATCAACAATCCAAGAAACAACTTTACAGCCAAACGCCTCTATAAACTTTTTACTTATAAGAGAATTGTTAAATGAAACCGCTAAATCATATTTTTGTTCTTGAATATATTTGGTGAATTTATTAATATTAACTGCTGGTGAAATTCCATGAATACCGCCATCTTTGGTAAAATGGTTACCTATATAAATGTCAACATCTACACCTAGTTTGGCAAATGATTGAACTATTTCTTCCATAAAAGGATCAATTTTTTTATTGGAACACCAAGTCCAAGAATATCCTAGCAATGCTAATTTCATATTTTACCTTCAAGCCTTACGATTCTTTTTCTGCCTTACAGTGTAAAGCTCATTTTCAGAAATCACAACCTTAGCTGGTATCTTATAAGAAGCCAGTTTAGAATGGCACGCGGCACGAATGCGTTTTTTTAACTCGTCAACAATTTCAGGATTATGCAACTGTACTTTAGCTACCACAATTTGCCCAAGTAGTTTATGTGGTTCGCCAAACACAGCAACATCTTTGATATTGTCCATATCCAAAATAATATTCTCAATTTCAGTAGGGTAAACTTTCTGCCCACCAACATTAATTATATCAGTCACCCGCCCTAAGAACCTAAAATAATCACCGTCAACTTCAACTTGGTCTTTAGTGTTGAACCAGCCCTCTGCATCAAATTCTGAAGGGGCATTGAGATAGCCAATCATTGCATAGTCAGATTTTATCCATAAAATTCCGTCAACAACTTTGGTTTTGAAGCCGTCACCGCCAACTCTAACCCATAATGAGCCATCTGGGCGAGATTGCGAGCGCAAAACCCCTACTTCAGATAGTCCATAAGTCTGCAATAAATTTGCGTTAGGAAAAAGCTCACGGATTTTGTCCAAAGTAGATTGTGGCATAACTTCAGTTCCATAAGTAATGCGTTTGAGCGAAGTTAAATCGTAATCTCTGTAAGCGTGAGACATAATCAACATATTAAGGAAAGAAGGTGTAACTGGCAAAAGCTCAACTTTATAATTTTGAATTGCACGGCAAATGCTAGAAACTGAGCGGTCAGCCACTGTTACAACTGTTCCCAAACTAGATGTTATCGCCAAAATCGTGTTGATGCCACCAAAATGGTCAATCATCAGAAATGGAATTGCGATTACAGGTTGGCGTTGTTTTAAGAATTTTTCTGCGACTTTCTCAAAATTATGCAAAATTCCTTTGGGTTTTCCAGTTGAACCAGAGGAAAATAAAATAATCCCCGCCGCTCCAACTTTAATAAAGTCTGCCAGTAATTGATTATCAATCGGCACAAATTTTTTGTTAATTGAGAAATTAACACCGCCTTTTTCAAACTCCACAAACCAGTTACAACCTGAAACATTTAAGGCAACTTCTTCTTCGATCACTGAGTCACGAGTTAGTGGAATTGTGATATTTTTATTTAACGATAAGGCTAAAATGAAACAAAAAACTTCTGGCGAATAATCACCTAGCACCACCACGCTTTCACCAGCTTTAATGCCTTGTGCCTGAATTTGCTGGTAATAATTCGTTACTGTTTCCACTACTCCAGCATAGCTAACTTTACGGTCATTATGAACAAAAGCTGGAGCATCGCCAGCAGTTTTGAATCTGTCAATTAGCCACTGCATTATTTTGCCCCGAGTTCATTAAGAACAATTTTAATCAGCTTATATGAGGTTATTTCAGCCGCTTCTTCATCAGGAATGGAAACGCCAAATTCCTCCTCAATTGCCAACACTAAATTCATGTGACGCAGCGAATCCCACTCTTCAATTGTATCAATACTGGAATCTTCATTAATGCGAGATTCATCAATATTCAGCACAGTCGCAATCACGCCTTTAAGTTTATTTTCATCAATCATACGAAACCTTTAGTTTGTTTTGTAATTTTGATAACAAATTTGCAACAGAAAGCAAGAAGGATACAAATATAAATAATTTAACTGGCAATAAATAGCGTGGCTCAAAGTGGGTTATTATAGAAAATGCGCTTGCTCCTAAAAATATACTAACCAGATATATTACATATAAACTTGAGTTTATTAACCACGATTTTTTGTTTGCGAAATAAATGCACGCAATTGTTGAAGGTATTAATAATAATAACAATTTGCTAAATATAGCAATATACTCAGATGGAGGAGCGTCCCAATGATCTTTTTTCCACGCTTTTGCTAGATAATGAGTTTTCTTGGCTACGAATGTAATTGGGTGAAGTAGAATTGTCTTAAATGTAAAAAATATATATTCTCTAGTTTGTATATTTTTACCTTTTGCAATTCTTCCTTGAACATCATTACAAAATTGTTGATCAAGTTCGCAAACCACCTGCTCACCGCCTTGAATAAGAAAATCAGCACGCAGAGAATTCCAATAAGATGTATCGTGCCATAAAATTGCCAATTCAAACTCATTATGCACCATTGAGGCTGATTTTATGTAGATTTTATACGGTAAAGTAAAAATGCTATATGATAAAAATATAACTATAATCCCGAGTAAATAAGCATTCAGAGTTAAATTATTATTATCCCTGACAATAAATACACACAAAATAGTCAGAAAAAAAGATGTAATTATCAGCAAAATAAATATTAGCTCAAACTGCGCTCTAATATAAGATGCTAGAGCAAATAAAAAACCAACCAAAACAAGTTTTTTTATATTTACTTTACAATCATCTAAAATATTTAGAAATAACAACCACGCTTCAATAACAGCTATAGCAAAAATTGGGGTTGATATGGGCTCAGAAATAAGCAAAAGCCCTGTAATATATCCAAATAAAAACAATGGGGTTAATAAAATTATAAGCGGCAAAAAGAACGAAACATTCTCAGGCACTTTAAGTTTTACAAGTAAAGCATCTTGCAATCTTGCCATAAATACTGCCCATAATAGTGCAGTAACAAACAAAAGACATAATGGTAAAGCGGCATTTGGTGATATGCTTAATATTACCAGCTCAAGCAGTGCCATACCTGGTGACTGCGCCACATAAACACTGTTTTTATATTCCTCTATCCCATTGTTTTTTATAAGCAGTGCCGCCTTTACATAAGAAGCATAATCAGTGACACCGTATTGTTCTATAGCTTTTTGACTATTAGCATATAAATCCATATTGAATTGTGCTTTATAATTCAAGATTGTAATTACTATTACAATGGTAAAAAAGTAAAACAATACACGACTAAAATATTTTGCGATGTTTATTTTAGCCATAACAAACCTCAATCCAACCTGTTGCAGGAGGGGCGAATGTGGCTAGGTCAGCCTTGTAACTCCGCACTCCATTATTTTCCTCTACTAAGCTAATACCTAACCTATCGTAAAAGTCTAGCACTTGTGCATTTTTAGCTGTAGGAATATATTCTGCTTGTAACTGAGTGCAGCCTTTTGCTAGAGCTTCTTTGGAAATAATCTCCCAAATTACCAACTCTACGCCCCGCCCAATTACCCGACAACTCATCAGGAAATTATCTATCTTTGCGACATTGCCGTTGTAACTCATTACTGCCACACCTGTTAGCCCTGAATCACCAAATTTATCTTTCACTACTAGAGAGAAAACATCGGATTTTTCATCTGCCATTAGGCTGGCAATTTCAGCTTCACTATAACGAGTAGTTGTGAGATTAAACTGGTTAGATTTTTGCGTTAGTTCGCTAATTCTAGGGGTGCTGTTAGCTAAATTGCGAGACAATTCAACTTTCAATTCTAACGACTTCATGTAATCTTCCTGCGAGCCAAACTCAGCTTTTAGGCTTTCTGCCGCAGCTATTTGCTTATATTGCTCAGTCTTAGAACGGCTTTCCACACTTACTCCACCTGCTAGAAATAAATCTACAATTTCTTGGAACATCATAGGATAATCTGAGAGTTTTTTTGGCACTTGGAAAACTTTTACCATTGGCAATTGCGAGCGCACTGCTTCAACTTCAAAGCCAGAATCATCAACAAAAACTAAGCTATCCAAGCCAATATTTAATTCTTTTGCAATCTCACGAATATTGCTGACTTTGTCATTCCAATTAACTTTTTTAATAACGATATTCTCATTTTTTATCAGCATATTGGGGTGGGAGTTTAGAGCTTCCTCAACATCATTTGCATTATTTTTGCTGCATAAACAAAGAATTACTCCATTCTTTTCTAATGCCAAAATTTTATTTTGCACTCGCCAAAAGATGTTGCCCGAATAATCATACGGGTTGAGTTTTATGCCTGCGAGCAAGTCTTCGCCAATTATGCCACCCCATAAAGTATTGTCGCAATCTAATATCAAAGCTTTGTAAAAATAGTTGCCAAAACCCCGTGTAATCAGGCTTACATTGCTAGCTAATTTATTGAATAATGCGTTTGTGTATGGAGCTTTGCTGCTGAAATAAAAGCGCAAATCAAATGCTGCACTGCACCCTATGCTGCTTATTACATCGTCCATTTCTATGATGCGTATATTGCTAAACTCTGCCGCCTCTTGTTGCAATGCAACATTGAGTCTGACTATCACATTTCTGACATTAGATTCTATGGTAGAGCCAAAGCGGTGGAAGCTGCACAAAAAGATTGTGCCTATAGATTTACCCTTCTCAAATGCCAAACGATAACGGCTGCATAATTCCACTTCTTTAGCAGCAATAACCTCGGGTGAGAGAGTTGCAATTTGCGCCTCAAAAGCTGGCAGTAAATTATCAAAAAATGGCAACATTATCGCATAGTCAAGTTTTTCATTTGCGAACATTTCCATATCGCCAATTGGGTCGTCATAATTACCCTGTACCACGCTTAATTTTGTGCCAGATAATGTTGCATAACGCCGCATATATACTGAGAGCATTTCAATTGTGATATTAGAAGATAAACCAATTTTCTTGCTGCGAGTAAGTTGCGGCTCAGCCTCTTTCAATGCTTTTTGCACAGCAATTAAAGAGCTGGTTTGGTCGGCAAGAATCTCTAATGCGCTCGTCATTTCATTACCATTCCGCCATTTACTTGCATTGTATGACCCGTAATGAACTCTGCCTCATCAGAAACTAAATATGCCACCGAAGCCGCAATATCTTGTGGTTGAGCTAGTCTGCGAAGAGGAGTTTGGCGAGCAATAATCATCTGCGCTTTTTCTGGAATATCACCAATTAGCGAGGTCTCGGTCATACCAGGGGAAATGCAATTTACGGCAATTCCATGCACACCAAGCTCTGCTGCAATATAACGAGACATCATTGCTAGGGCAGATTTTGCCGTTGCATACGCCGTCCAAGTCACAGAAGGCTGCCCTTCTATCACCTGCGAAGTTATGTTGACAATACGCCCAAATTTATTTGCAATCATCTCGGGAACGCAAGCCTTAGCCATTAAAAAAGCACCTTTTAGAGAAACATCTAAATGAGTTTGGAAGTCAGCCCAATCAGTGGTTAAGAATGATTTAGGATTAATGCGAGGGGAGGCGTTATTGACAAGCACACTCACTCCGCCAAATTCGTTTACCGCTTCTTTATAGAGTTTTTTTGCCCCTGCTTCGCTGGAAATATCTGCCTGCACCGCAATTGCTTTTACTTTTCCAGCTTCATTTATTGCACTAACTATGTGCTCGGCTTTATCTTTCCTACTCGCATAATTTATCACGATATTATAGCCTTCATTTGCTAGCCTTAAACAAATAGCCTCACCAATGCCACCTGCACCACCTGTAACAATTGCCACTTTTTTTATTTCTTTTTTTACTTCAACATTTTCCGCTTTGCTTACCAGAACTTTTACTTTGCCTGTGCCTGTAAGAATTTTTTGCTGGTTTTGGTTAGTTATTGTTGTTCCTAATTCCAATAGTCTTTCTCTTTCATGCTTTTTTAGCACGGTGCAAGAAACTGTTAATTCATCTCCCAAACGCACTGGCAATAAAAACTCAATATTTTGTGAAACCCATAACGCTCCAGACCCCGGGAGTTTTGTGCCAATAACCGTGGAAATAAAAGATGCTCCGAGCATGCCGTGAACGACAATATCTTTAAAAGCCGTCGCCTCAGCGAATTTACGGTCAACATGAAGCGGGTTATCATCCCCCGTCATTTCCACGAATTTACGGACATCATCTTCAGTGATTTTCTTCACCAAAAACTTTGTATCACCAACATTTATCGCATCAAAATCTGCAAACATTTTCATTCCTTTTTTGAATAGTTCTAATAACATACTAACATAATATGACAATAAAAATTACTGTATTTTACTAACGATTTATTAAGGTTGTTATTAGTTAGTCATATCCCTAACTGATAAAGCAAATGCGTGTTTAGATAGGAAATTACGCTAGACTACTTATAATTATTACTTTATTAAACTGTGTAATATAAAACTTATAATAGTACAAATATGCAATCATCAACAGCACTTAAAAATCCAACTAAAATCACTCCACAAATTGTCAGTGAACACGGTTTAACTACTGAAGAATATCAAAAAATTCTAAATATCTTAGGGCGTGAACCCAATATTACTGAGCTGGGAATTTTTTCGGTAATGTGGAGCGAGCATTGCTCATATAAAACCACCCGTAAATGGCTTGCGACTTTGCCAACCAAAGCTCATTGGGTAATATGTGGCCCTGGGGAAAATGCTGGGGTTATTGATATTGGAGACGGACAAGCTGCGATTTTTAAAATGGAGTCGCACAACCACCCTTCATATATTGAACCATATCAAGGAGCTGCAACTGGAGTTGGTGGAATTTTGCGAGATGTATTCACAATGGGAGCTCGTCCAGTTGCAAACATGAATGCTTTGCGTTTTGGCTCTCCTGACCACCCAAAAACTCGTCATTTAATTGCTGGTGTGGTTTCTGGTATTGGTGGATATGGTAATTGCGTAGGAGTTCCAACTGTTGGTGGAGAATGTAGTTTTCATTCTTCTTATAATGGCAATATTTTAGTTAATGCTATGACTGTTGGCATTGCAGACCAAGACAAAATTTTCTATTCAGCCGCCGCAGGTCTAGGAAATCCCGTAGTTTATGTTGGCTCAAAAACTGGTAGAGACGGAATTCACGGTGCAACAATGGCATCTGCTGAGTTTGGGGAAGATTCGGAAGAAAAACGCCCAACCGTACAAGTTGGCGATCCATTCACTGAAAAATTATTGATAGAAGCTTGTTTAGAGCTAATGGCTACAGATGCGATTATAGCCATTCAAGATATGGGTGCGGCTGGGCTTACCTCATCATCGCTAGAAATGGCGGGCAAAGGCGGTACAGGGATTGAGCTAAATCTTGAGCAAGTGCCAATGCGTGAAGAGGGCATGACGCCCTACGAAATTATGCTTTCGGAATCTCAAGAAAGAATGCTGATGATTATTAAGCCAGAAAAAGAAGCAATGGCTCGTAAAATCTTTGAAAAATGGGAATTGTCATTTGCAGTGATTGGAAAAATTACCGACACAGGCAATATCGTATTAAAAATGAATGGCGAAGTTTATGCGGACTTGCCAGTTGCACCAATTAGCACAGATGCACCAATTTATGACCGTCCATATACAAAAACCAAAGAGCGAAATGAATTTAAAGTTCCACCTCGTGATGCTGCACTAATTGGAGCTGATTTACGACAATTATTGGCAACTCCAGACCTAGCCAGCAAACGCTGGATTTGGGAACAATATGACCACATGGTGATGAATGGCACAGTCGCTAGACCTAGTGGTGACGCTGCAATTGTGCGAGTACATAACACCAATAAAGCTATTGCAATTACTACAGATTGCACGCCAAGATATTGTTATGCTTCACCTTATGAAGGCGGCAAGCAGGCGGTCGCAGAGACTTGGCGTAATTTAACTGCGGTGGGAGCAAAACCTTTGGCAATTACCAATTGTCTTAATTTTGGCAATCCACAAAAACCAGAAATTATGGGGCAAATTGTCGGTTGCTTAGAAGGTATGCGTGAGGCGTGTCTTGCCTTAGATTACCCAGTTATTTCAGGCAATGTGTCGCTTTATAATGAAACTACTATCGGTGAGAATGCTTCCGCAGTGCAACCAACTCCAGCAATTGGTGGGGTTGGCATATTAAAAGACATCAATAAGAGGGTTGGCAATAAATTTGTCGCAAGTGGTGAGAATATAATTCTAGTGGGAAAAACCAAAGGGCATCTAGGAAGTTCAATATATTTAAGGGAAATTTTAGGTAGTGAAGAAGGCGCACCACCACCTGTTGATTTGGAACAAGAGCGCAAAAATGGTGAATTTGTAAGATTCTTAATGGATTTTGGCAAAGTCACAGCTTGTCATGATATTTCAGATGGCGGATTATTAGTGGCAATTGCGGAAATGACCAGCAATGGCATTGGTGCAGAAATCAAATTTCCTAAAAATATAGCTCCACATGAATTTGGCTTTGGCGAAGACCAAGCTAGATATTTAATCACTATAGATGAGGTGCAAACCAGAATAATCATAGAATTTGCCATTACTCAAGATGTTGAAGTTATAATTTTGGGCAAAACTGGTGGTGATAAAATTTTAGTTGAAAACTTATTAAATCAGTCTATTGCAGAGCTTAAAGATATAAATGAGAACTGGTTGCCAAATTATATGGCAGGGGAATAAAGAATATGGGCATGAAGCCAGAAGAAATAGAATCGCTGATTATAGAGGCATTTCCAGATGCTGAAATGAAATTGGTAGATTTAGCAGGTGATAATAATCATTATGAGCTTTCTTTGAAGTCAAATGCGTTTGCTGGCAAGTCACGGGTTGCTCAACATCAAATGGTTTATGCTGCGCTAAAGGGTAATATGGGCGGAGTTTTACACGCTCTTGCATTAAATACATCTCCATTATGATAATCAAATATTAGAGAAAAAATGCCAACTATAAAACAAGCAAAACATTTCCTATTTGGTGCGCCGCGTGACCCATTTAGCAAACAAACTCATGAAAATATTGCTTTAATCGCCTTTATGGCTTGGATTGGCTTGGGGGCAGACGGACTTTCCTCCTCTTGTTATGGTCCTGAAGAGGCGTTTCTTGCTCTCGGTTCTCATACTTCTTTGGGGATTTATCTAGCAATAGCAACTGCAGTTACTGTGTTTATTATTTCGCTCGCTTATACACAAGTTATTGAGCTTTTCCCTAATGGTGGCGGTGGTTATCGGGTTGCTAGCTCACTTATTGGGCCTTATGCTGGGCTTATTTCTGGTTCAGCTTTAATTGTAGATTATGTTCTGACGATAGCAATATCAGTTGCAAGTGGTGTTGATGCGTTATTTAGTTTACTACCTGCTAGCATATTGCACTTAAAACTCACAATAGAATGTTTGCTAATAGTTTTATTGGTATTACTAAATTTACGGGGAGTTAAAGAATCTATTAAAGTGTTAATGCCAATTTTTATTGGCTTTGTACTTACTCATGCTTTCCTAATTATTTACGGAATTGCAAATCATGAAAGCGGATTATCTAGCCTAATTCCACAGGCAATTACCGAAACTCATTCAATGACTCAGGCTATGGGGGCAGTATTCGTTGCGTCGTTATTTATGAAGGCTTTTTCACTTGGTGGCGGTACTTATACTGGATTGGAAGCCGTCTCAAATTACATTACCACGCTTGCTGAACCAAAAGTGAAAACTGGTAAATTTACTATGCTTTTTATTGCGCTTTCTTTGGCATTTACTGCTGGCGGCATTATATTGTTATATCTTTTATGGGGCGCACAACATCAAGAAGGGCAAACTCTTAATGCAGTGGCGTTTCGCTCAATAATTAGCACATGGCATTTAAGCGATAATGTAAGTACCGCAACACTTTCTGTGGTTTTAGCATTAGAAGCTGGTTTATTATTAGTTGCTGCTAATACTGGTTTTTTAGCAGGACCAGCAGTGCTTGCTAATATGGCAGCAGATAAATGGATGCCACATTTTTTCAGCTCTCTTTCTAGCCGTTTAGTAACCAAACACGGTATTACTTTAATGGGGATTAGTTCATTAATTATATTATTGGTTACTTCTGGTGATGTTGGTGTCCTTGTGGTTCTCTATAGTATCAATGTGTTTTTGACCTTCTCACTATCTCTTTTAGGCTTGTGCAAATATTGGATTAAAAATCGCCGTGAAAGAAAAGGTTGGATTCTTAAATTAATCAGCTCTGGGGTTGGCTTGATAGTTTGTGTAAGTATTTTAATTATTACTACGATAGAAAAATTCTCAGAGGGCGGTTGGCTTACTATAGTAATTACTGCTGCGGTGATTGGTCTTGGGCTTTTAATTCATAAATCATACGATCAGGTAAGAAAGAAACTTGATTTAGCAGACGAGCTTTTTGCCGATGTTGGACAACAGCAAATTCATGAACCACCAGTGCTTGACCCGATGCAATCAACTGCAGTTTTTATAGTTAACGATTGTATTGGTAGCGGAATGCACGCATTACTATGGGTGTTGCGATTATTTCCAGGTTTATTCAAGAATTTCGTCTTTGTAAGTGTTGGAGAAGTTGATTCTGGTAACTTGGCAGAAACTGAACATTGGCGTTCTATGCGTAAAGACTCCAAAAACAACCTAAAACATTATGTTAATTATTGTCACGCACGAGGAATGGCAGCAACTTCATATATTTCATTTGGGACTGATATTGTTGAGCGGGTTACAGAGCTTACTGATAAAATCTTCAAAGATTTCCCCAAAGCAGTATTTTTCTCCAGCAAACTTATATTTGAAAATGAAAATCTGTTTACCCAGTTTTTATATAACCAAAATGCTTATATTATTCAAAAACGCTTGCATGCTAGCGGACATAATATGATTATTTTGCCAATGAAGGTTTGAAAACTTAGTAATTAGAGTATAGAGTTTAGTTCATAGTTTATAAATAATGGACATAAGAATATGCGATATTTTATTAGTTTCATATTTGCTTTTTTTCTCTTAAATACCCAAGTTTCTGCGAGTGAGCATTCACAAGGCGAGCTATTTAGCTCTGTTACCTCAATTCATGCAAAAGACAAATTCTGGCTAGCATTACATATTAAATTGCAAGAAGGTTGGCATACTTACTGGAGGAACGCTGGTGATTCTGGAGTTGCACCAGAGTTTAAGTTGTCGTTGCCAAAAGGCTTTATTGCTGGTGAACCCCAGTTTTTAGCTCCAGATATAATGCAAACTGCTGATATGGTGGATTATGGCTATAATGATGATGCGTGGTTTCTTATCCCTATAACCGCCCCAGATTTTTTTAATGATAATTCATTGTTATTTTCTCTTCATTCTCGTTGGCTGGTTTGTAATGACCAGTGTATTCCTGAACAAGGCGATTTTTCTATTCCTCTTGCGACGAGTAGCAATAAAACAGAGGATATGCCAGCTAACCCGAATATTGTTAAGGTAAATGAATTGATTGCAAAGTTGCCAGAGTCATCTGGAGAGCTTAACTTTTCTAATAAACAAGGCAAAATAAGATTCTCTTTCCCAGTGGTTGGAAGTTCAGTCAAAAAAGCATTATTTTTTCCTATAACTGAAAACTTTATTAAAAATGATCTTATTGAGAATGTTGCAATAAACGACAACGAAATTATTTTTAATTTTACTCAAGCACAAGTAAAATTGCCTAAGAATCCAAGCGGAGTTATCTCCTTGTTTCTAGAAAATAATCAGCGCAAAGACTATCAAGTAAACCTAAAATTAGGCGAGGTTGCGCCTGCTGCATCTGGTGGTAGTTACGAAATTCTTGTAGCGATTATCTCGGCATTAATTGGTGGGTTTATTCTCAATTTTATGCCTTGTGTATTTCCTATTTTGTCACTAAAATCTCTAGCTATTGCCAAGAAAGCGTCTGCTCACCCTGATATTGTAAGAGGGCAGGGAATTGCTTATACAATAGGGGTGGTTATGAGTTTCGTTGCATTAGCAGGGATTTTGTTAGCAATTAAAGCAAGTGGCTTGGCAATTGGCTGGGGTTATCAGATGCAATCCCCTTTATTTGTGGCGTTATTAGCAATATTTTTATTTGTAGTTGGGCTTAATATGTCAGGCTATTTTGAGTTGCCAATTTTACTGGGTAATGTCGGTACTAAAGAGGCAGCAAAAGATAATTTAATCGGCAGTTTTGTCACGGGAGCATTAGCTGTTTTAGTCGCCACTCCTTGCACTGCACCGTTTATGGCATCAGCAATTGGTTTTGCACTAACTCAATCTGTTGCGGTGATTTTTACCATATTTATTGCACTTGGCTTAGGCATGGCATTACCCTTTTTAGCAATTAGCATCTTCCCGAGAATAGTTACCAAACTTCCCAAACCGGGGGCGTGGATGTTGACATTCAAACAATTTCTTGCCTTTCCTATTTATCTTACAGTGGTTTGGCTGCTATGGGTTCTGACAAGGGAAGCAGGAGCAGACGGTTTGGCGGTGACGATAGCTGCGATGACATTAATTGCGTTTGCTTTGTGGCTAGCAGGTCATCATTGGCGGTTGCTTTCATTGATTATTACAGCCATTAGCATTTATGCGGTGGTGGAATTTGCTGTACCTAGCTTGCAAGAAACTCATGAGAAATTCTCTATTGCCAAATTAGAGCAATTACGCAAAGAAAATAAGCCTGTGTTTGTAGATGCCACTGCTGATTGGTGCATTACTTGTAAAGTTAATGAGCGGTTAGTGCTTTCTTCTGCTACAATAAAAGCCAAATTCGTACAAAATAATGTGGTATATTTAGTGGCGGATTGGACGCATGGCGACCAAGAAATTACCAAATACTTACAATCATTTGGCAGAGCAGGTGTGCCACTTTATGTCTATTATCCCCCAAACCAACCACCAGTTATTTTACCACAGATTTTGACAGAGTGGGAGCTTTTAGAATTGACTAGGTGACTACTCATATGAATAAATCCATATAAATCTTGATGATTTGGTGCGGTGAGTTTTGTACTTGATTTGTATGGCATTGTGCCGTACAATATGTTGTATAAAACAATAGGAGTTATTATGGCAATTGCAGAAAAACCACACAAATTAGACCGCATCAGTATCAGGATAGAGCCAGAGCTTAAAAAACAAATTGAGCTGGCTGCTACTCTTGACCACCGCTCGCTTACTAGCTTTATCATCGCTGGAGCATTAGCAATGGCTGACCAAACCCTCAAGAAAGAAGCTAATAATAATGTAAAAAGCGGAGTTTCGGAAGAAGATATGAAGCTCATGGACGAATCTATTGCAAGACATAAAAACCTTTTGCTTAAGTTAGCTAAATGATGTTTTATTTTAAGTAAAACTGGATTGCTTCACTGCATTCGCAATGACGAAAGTCCCATGTGAAGTCGTCATTGCGAGGCGTAGCCGAGGCAATCCAGATAAAATAAATTTCTACAATCTGGAATGATAAAAAATGCTGAAAAATATATTTGCTATTATTGCCATAATTATAACTTTTTTTGCACAACCAGTTTTTGCTGGTGATGAGAAAACCACAACTCCAGATATTAAAGAAATAATAAAAAAAGCAGAGCGAGGAGATGCAAATGCTCAGCTTGAGCTTGCGATTGATTATTTTGTCGGAGGATATATAAGGCAAGATGATAAAAAAGCGTTTAAGTGGTGCAAAAGGTCGGCGGATAATGGCAATGTAATGGCGCAATATTTTGTTGGGGTAGCGTATCAAAAAACCATAGGAGTTAAAAAAAATTACTCGGAAGCGTTAAAATGGTATGAGAAGTCATTTCAAAATGGTCTGTTAAAGACAAAAGATTTTCCACCAGAAAAATTAAAAGAAGCTGCGGAGCGAGGTAATAAAGGTGAACAGCTTTTACTAGGAATTGCCTATAGTGTTGGTAATGGCATAGAAAAAGATAATGTTTTATCTTATAAATATCTTAACCTTGCATTGGCTCAAGGTAATGATGAAATTGTTGAAGATGCTTTAGAAAAACTTAAACCAAAAATGACCCCAGAACAAATCGCTCAAGCCGAAAAACTTGTCCGTGAATGGAAACCAACTCCAAGCAAGCCAAATGCCAATTAGAATCCTCCCTCCAACTACTGTAAATAGAATCGCTGCTGGTGAAGTAATTGAGCGACCAGCATCGGCGATTAAAGAGCTGGTAGAAAATGCAATTGACGCTGGAGCAAATGAGATAGATGTCTTGATGCTTGCTGCGGGCAAAACCCTGATTAGTGTGAGTGATAATGGCTCAGGAATGTTGCCAGACGAGCTAAAACTCTGTGTTGAACGCCACGCAACTTCTAAGTTGCCAGATGATGATTTGCTCCATGTTAAGCATCTGGGCTTTCGTGGTGAGGCGTTGCCTTCCATTGGCTCGGTGAGCCGTCTTGCTATCACCAGCAAGGCAAAAAACTCTAATGAGGCTTGGCAAATCGCGGTAATTGGCGGTGAGTTACAAGAGCTAACCCCAGCATCTCGCAAAGTTGGCACAACAGTTGAGGTGAGGGATTTATTTTATGCAACCCCAGCACGGCTAAAATTCTTGCGCTCAGACCGCACTGAAATTGAGCAAGCAAAAGATATTATTATGCGGCTTGCTATGGCGCACCCTGAGATAAAATTTTCCCTCTCAAGTGATGAAAAAATGCTGGCAAATTATAATTCTAGCAGCGATAGGCTAGCTCGTTTGGCGGAAATCTTGGGCAAAGATTTTAGCGAAAATAGCCTGCCAATAAATTCCGTGCGTGATGATGTAAAACTCACAGGTTTTACGAGCCTGCCAACTTATAATCGTGGTACTTCCACTGAACAATATCTATTCGTAAATAACCGACCTGTGAGGGATAAATTATTGCTAGGAGTGGTAAAAGCTGCATATCAAGATTTTCTTGAGCGTGGTCGCCACCCTGTGGTTGCTTTATTTTTAGATATATCCCCCGATTTTGTTGATGTAAATGTTCACCCCGCTAAAGCTGAAGTTAGGTTTCGTGATGTTGCGCTTATAAGGGGATTAATTATAAGTGCATTAAAGCAAGCAATTGCCAGTGGTGGTGAGCGAGCATCTAGCAGCATAGCCCAAACTGCTCATACATTTTTCAAACCTAATAATTTTGTGCAACGAAATTTTGTATCAGATTATACTCTTCCATTAATGCAGCAAGCCCCACTTTCTCGCCCACCTGAGATAAAAGAAGAGCCAGCACAAAATTATCGTTTAGGTTCGGCAAGAGGGCAGGTACATAACACCTATATTTTTGCTCAAACTGCTGATGGAATCGTCATAGTTGACCAGCACGCCGCACATGAGCGGTTGTTATATGAACGCATGAAGGAATCACTTGCTGAAACTGGTATTGCACGGCAAAGATTATTAATTCCCGAAGTAGTGGAGCTTGATGAAGGCGAAGCAGCGCAGCTTTTACAACGCAGAGATGAATTTGCATCACTGGGGTTGATTATAGAAGGGTTTGGTGAAGGGACGATTATTGTAAGAGAAATCCCCGCTTTACTCGGAAAAACGGATATTCATGCTTTGATAAAAGATTTATCAGATGACTTGCAGGAATTTGGTGAGGCATTGGCTTTGCGAGATAAATTAGAGCATATTTGCGGTACAATGGCTTGCCATGGCAGTGTGCGTGCAGGTAGGCAACTCAATATAGATGAGATGAACGCATTATTGCGACAAATGGAAGCAACGCCTCATTCTGGGCAGTGTAATCACGGTCGTCCTACCTATATTGAGTTAAAATTAGCTGATATTGAAAAATTATTTGGCAGAAGGTGATTAAGTTAGTAAGCAGTCAATTACGCAATCATTAGCAATTGTTTAGGGTGAGTATATCTAACTATCCATCGTCTCCAGCCACAAATAAAGTGAGCCGAAAACTAAAACCCGAAAAGGTTGGTTAGGAAGAAATAAAATAAAAGGCTATTCAATGATAATAAGAAATTTGTGTTTACTCTTGTTTACGATTTTTCTAGCAGGATTTCTTGCATCTGTTTGGGATAATATTAGTAATCCGTATGTTGTACAAAACGCTGCAATTGACAAACAAGGCAAATATATAGCTGGTGTTGCCTATAGAGAAGGGGTGTTCGGACGCAGAAATGAAGAATATAAAATATTTTTGTATAATACTGCATCAAAAGAATTATCTTATTATAAGCAACCGTTTAATTTTGGCGTCATATTCTCTAAACCAGTATTTTCCGAAGATTCTAAAAAGATAAACTTAGCCTACAAAAATCTCCTTAATTATACGAGTTGTACATATTCAGTCATTGAATTGGAAATTGATAAACGCAATATTTTAATAAACGATTTTTTAAAAGGAAAGAAAAACAATATTTGCCGTCCAGATAGCTTGCAATATTTTTCTGATTCAGCAAGAATTATATCTAATTTGGGCGTATCAACTAATGTTATAAATTCCAGTGGTTTTTACAGTGTTAACTCTTTTGGGGATTCATCTGAGTATGTTGAGGCAGACAAAGCTTT
>Ga0364887_10229_pt2 | contig 33862 bp, 32 predicted proteins | sample ExccelJu500001D4_4_FD_206924 | JGI IMG/M metagenome (GOLD analysis project Ga0364887, IMG submission 206924) | Enriched cells from Trout Bog Lake Hypolimnion, Wisconsin, USA - BchlTB.July23.5000.01.D4 | ecosystem: Environmental > Aquatic > Freshwater > Lake > Hypolimnion/Profundal zone | place...
GGGTCTTAAATAGCGCCATTCGCCCATCGGTAATTTGCCAAGGGTAACACTGCCAATACGAATGCGTTTCAGACCAAGTACTTTCAATCCAACCAATTCGCACATGCGACGAATTTGGCGTTTGCGGCCTTCTCGTAAGACAAATCTTAGTTGATCTTCATTTTGCCAAGATACTTTGGCAGGCTTTAATTTCACCCCATCTAGAGATAAGCCGTGGTTGAGGAGATCTAAATTGTTATAAGACAGGTCGCCTTCTACGCGCACGAGATACTCTTTCTCAACGGTTGAATCTTCGCCGATTAAATGGCGGGCTACACGACCGTCTTGAGTAAGCACTAACAGTCCTGTTGAGTCAATGTCTAAGCGGCCTGCAGGCGCTAAGCCTTTCAAGAAGCCACGTTGAAACTCTCTCGGTTGCGCGTGATGTAGTAAAGGGTCGTCTTTCCATTGATTATCTGGATGAATTAGCACGATCGCAGGATCGTAACCATCTTCTGCTTGACCAGAAACGAATCCAATCGGCTTATTCAAAATAATCGTCACGATTTCGGATTGGTGCTTTTCAGCATCTTTGCTGATTTCAATCTTGGCGTTCATGGCTACACGACTGCCTAGCTCATCAATAATTCGGCCATCGACTTTTACCCAGCCATTGCTAATCCATTCATCCGCTTCACGGCGTGAACAAAAACCAAGTTCTGCCATGCGTTTTGAAAGTCGTGGGAAATCAGGGTTGCTCGGCAACGGTTTAGGCGCAAACATTGGATTGCTGGCGCGGTCATTATTAAAATCACCCACCTCAAAACCATCACGCATTTTGCCACCCCGGCGCGGTGTGTCGCGGCCTGTATCATCTAGTGTGGGACGTGATTCCTTTGGGCGTGGCGCCTCGTCGCGCAAGCTACCATCGTAACGGTGATTTCGTTGAGACGCTTTTGATTGAGAAATTTGAGTTTGCTCAAGTGCGCGAGTATCGAAACCTTCATTTATAGGCTCAGATTGTGGCCTTACAACAGGCTTAGGTGCAACGGTGCGATCACGCTTACTAGGATCAGTGCGGCGAACAGGCGCTTTAGTTGCTCTTGGGCTGGTGTCGCTAGTCGTTTTTTTTGAGAGTTTTATGGTGGTCAAAATGGGTGCCAAAAGTTTGATTTATATGATGTTGCGTATTATACGCTCTAACAAAACCTGCTTGGTTAATCGACGGATAAATTCGCCAATAAAAAAACCCCACAGAGGTTAACTGTGGGGTTCAATTTACTACAACGATTGATTAAGCCTCGCGACAAATCATTACAAATAGTTTTTAGACTTTTTGATAGACCTCAGAGCCTTTTTTCACAAACTCAATCGACTTTTCTTGCATACCTTTTTGTAACGCTTCTTGTTCGTTCACACCGAGCTTGTCTGCATAATCACGTACGTCTTGAGTGATTTTCATTGAGCAGAAGTGAGGGCCGCACATTGAGCAGAAATGAGCTTGCTTTGCCCCCTCTTGTGGCAATGTTTCATCGTGGAATTCCTTGGCTTTTTCAGGGTCAAGACCAAGATTAAATTGGTCATCCCAGCGGAACTCAAATCGCGCTTTTGATAAAGCATTGTCACGAATTTGTGCCCCTGGATGGCCTTTGGCTAAGTCAGCAGCATGCGCAGCAATCTTATAAGTAATGATGCCAACGCGAACATCTTCTTTATCTGGCAAGCCAAGATGTTCTTTTGGTGTCACGTAACAAAGCATTGCACAGCCATACCAACCAATCATTGCAGCACCAATTCCTGAAGTGATGTGGTCGTAACCAGGGGCGATATCCGTGGTTAAAGGTCCTAGCGTGTAGAAAGGAGCTTCTCCGCAGTGCTCAAGTTGCAAGTCCATATTCTCTTTAATGAGGTGCATAGGCACATGACCAGGGCCTTCAATCATGCATTGAACATCGTGCTTCCAAGCGATCTGTGTCAGCTCTCCAAGCGTTTTAAGTTCAGCAAATTGTGCTTCATCATTTGCGTCATAAATAGATCCAGGACGCAAGCCATCTCCCAATGAGAAGCTTACGTCATAGGCTTTCATGATTTCGCAGATATCTTCAAAGTGTTCATAGAGGAATGATTCTTTATGATGCGCCAAGCACCATTTAGCCATGATAGAACCGCCTCGTGAAACAATGCCTGTCATACGCTTAGCTGTCATCGGTATATATGCCAAACGAACGCCTGCATGAATTGTGAAGTAATCCACGCCCTGCTCAGCTTGCTCAATTAATGTGTCGCGGAAAATTTCCCAGGTTAGGTCTTCAGCTTTGCCATTTACTTTTTCAAGTGCTTGGTAAATAGGCACGGTACCAATAGGCACTGGACTATTGCGGATAATCCATTCGCGAGTTTCATGGATGTTTTTACCGGTAGATAAATCCATCACAGTATCGCCACCCCAACGGGTGCCCCACACCATTTTTTCAACTTCTTCTGAAATTGAAGAACCTAGTGCTGAGTTGCCAATATTGGCATTAATTTTTACCAGGAAATTACGCCCGATAATCATAGGTTCAACTTCTGGGTGATTAATGTTGAGTGGAATAATGGCGCGGCCTCGCGCCACTTCATCTCGGACAAATTCTGGCGTAATAACTTTAGGAATGCTTGCGCCAAAGTCATGACCCTTATGCTGAGTTTGCAATAATTCACTCATGTTCTCACGGCGTTGGTTTTCACGAATGGCGATGTATTCCATTTCTGGTGTAATGATGCCTTTACGTGCATAGTGCATTTGACTAACGTTCATACCCGCTTTAGCGCGACGCGGTTGGCGAGACAGATTAAAGCGCATTTCAGCAAGTGCTGGGTCATTTTTACGCTCCACACCAAAAGCTGAACTTGGGCCGTCTAATTGTTCAGTGTCGTTACGCTCTTCAATCCATTTTGCTCGTAGCGCTGGTAGTCCATTGCGGATGTCAATTTTAACGGCTGGGTCAGTATATGGGCCGGATGTGTCATACACCATCACGGGTGGGTTCTTCTCAGCGCCGAAAGCAGAAGGTGTGTCGCTGAGACTAATTTCACGAAAAGGCACTTGAATGTCAGGGCGTGATCCTTGAACATACACTTTGCGGGAATTGGTAAAGGATTGTTTAGTTGCTGGATCAATCTCAGCGGTTTCGCCTATGAAGTGAGCGAGGTTTTTATCGGTGGCGTTCAATGTCTACTCCAAAATAATTACTACGGAGTAGGGAAGCCATGTACTAGCTTCCCTACGGCGGCATGACCCGCATCAGGTTCAAAGGGTGTGTCTCACTCCAAAAGCATGTTTTTGGAGACCCCTAGCAATGCCGTAAAATTACGCGAAAAACCATGCAAAAGCAAGAGATAAAATGATTTCGCTTCAGTTATAATGAGCGTTACAGATTGATTTAAAAAAGGTTAGCAATGAGTTTGAAACAGGAATCACTACAAGTGAAGCAATCTCGCTTCAATATGATAGAACAGCAAATTCGTCCTTGGGAAGTCCTTGACAGTGCTGTGCTTGATTTGCTCGCTAAACTACCACGCGAGAATTTTGTGCCTAAACAATATATGGGTTTGGCTTTTGCGGATCTGGAAATCCCGCTAGGTGACGGGCAACTAATGCTATCACCAAAAATGGAGGGGCGAATTCTCCAGTCTTTGGAAATTAAAAAGACAGATAAAGTGTTAGAAATTGGCACAGGCAGTGGATACTTAACTGCTTTGTTAGCGCTTCAAGCAAAGCATGTGGATAGCATTGAACTTAATGCAAAAATCAGCAAACAGGCAGCTAAAAATATTGCCGCGCAAGGTATGGAAAATGTGAATTTGGTGGTAGCTGATGGGGTAAATGGTTTACCGACCAATGCGCCTTATGATGTCATTGTTTTTACTGCATCAACCCCTGTTTTGAACTTACAGGTCGAACGTCAGTTGAACATTGGAGGTCGCTTGTTTGTTGTTGTGGGAGAGGCCCCAGCAATGGAAGCAACATTAATTACGCGCATTTCGGCAGAGGATTTTAAAACGGATATCTTGTTTGAAACATGCTTGCCAGCAATTAATAATGCACCGCATGTCGAAAAATTTGAATTCTAAAAAGCATGATAGATAGATATAGAAATTTTAATGGGGATAAATTGCCTTAACTGCTTGATTCACTCTTGTGCATTTAATGCTTAAATTCACAATAATTTTTGAATCTGTTAATCAAGAATTAGATGGTGCTTAATTGGTGTGGAGGGACGATGACGAATTTAGCTTGTATGGCGGATAGTGATCAAAGTCAGCTTGTGGTTGTAGATATGCAAACCAAACTTAGAACTGTCATGCCCCAATGCATTACCAATGTTGTTAATAACTGTGCCCTCTTATTGCAAAGCGCTGCTTTGCTAAAAGTTCCTACTATCTTCACCGAACAGTATCCTAAAGGTCTTGGGCCTACCGTGCCTGAGTTATCTCAATTTATTACGGCTAAAAAAGCAATAGAAAAGACGGCATTTTCTTGCTGTGGCGAGCCCACTTTTATTCGACAATTATCAGCGGATCATCAACAAGTCATTCTGGTTGGTATGGAAGCGCATATTTGCGTGCTCCAAACAGCTTTTGATTTGTTATCGAAAGGTAAAACAGTTTTTGTCCTTGAGGATGCAGTGATTTCTCGCAATACTGAGAACAAGCGTAATGGACTAAAGAGAATGCGTGAAGCTGGTGTAATTATTAGTAATACTGAGTCTTTGTTGTTTGAGTGGTTGCGTGTTGCAGAAGGTGATGCCTTCAAAAAGATTAGTCAGCTTATTCGGTAAATTTGTTAGTTTTTGCCGGCAAATGTTTTGCGATTAAACTCATTATTTTATGTGTTGCGCCAACAGCGCTTTTACTAAAAGCCAATGCTGCATCGCCCATTCTTTTCCTTGTTTCAGAGTCACTCATCAGCATGGTTAATTTGTTGGCAAGTTCTTCAGAACTGTTTACTCGTCTTGCTGCCCCGGCTTGTACTGCAAAATTGGTCGCATCGCTAAAGTTGTAGGTATGCGGGCCAATTAAAACGGGCTTTCCCATTGCGCAAGCTTCAATCAAGTTCTGTCCGCCAAACGGTAACAAACTTCCACCAATAAAAGCCACATCGCAGGCGGCGTAATAAGTAAACATCTCACCCATGCTGTCACCTAGAATCACGCTACATTTCGGAATGTCACCTGCCACAGTGCCCATTGAGAATTCTGAACGGCGGCAGAATGGAATATTGTGTTTTTTAAGTAAAGTGGCAACCTCATCAAAGCGTTGCGGGTGTCTTGGTACAATTATCGTGAGTAAGTTAGGGATTTTGCTTGAAGCAATTGCTTCAAAAATTAAACTTTCTTCTCCTTCGCGTGTGCTTGCTGCTAAAAATACAGGACGATTTAGGCCTAACAAGCTACGTAAGTGATGGCCGCGCTCTGCATCATCTAAAGGGGGGGTTACATCAAATTTCAGATTGCCCATCACCACTACTTTGCCGGTTTTATCAAGTAATGCATTTAAGCGATTTGCATCTTGCTCAGTTTGTGCTGCAATTGCACTCAAGCTTCCTAACCCCTGTGCTGATAACCTTCCAATTTTTGCGTAGCCACGCGCAGATCGTTCCGAAAGTCTTGCATTCACCAACAGCAATGCAATCCCTTGTGTTTTGCAAGCTGCAATCAAATTAAACCAAAGCTCTGTTTCCAGCAACAAACCTAATGCAGGCTTGTAGTGCTTCAAAAATCGTTTTACAGCACTAGGTGTATCGTATGGCAAGTAGCAGCGAGAGACGCGTGGATATTTTTCATTTGGAAAAAGTTGCTTTCCAGCTTCTCTACCTGTTGGAGTTCCGTGGGTTAGTAAAATTTGGTGTGCTGGATATTTATCTAATAGGCTTTCAATCAGGGGCTTGGCTGCGCGCGTTTCACCCACTGATACACAATGTAGCCAAATAAGAGGTTGGGATACTGACTGGCTGTAGAAGCCGTAACGTTCAGCCCAATGATTTAAGTAGGCTGGCTGTCTCAATCCTCGCCATAAAAGCTTCATGGCAGTGAAGGGTAACAAAATATATAAAAGGGCGGAATATAGTAAACGTGACATATGGTGATTTTCTCACAAATTGGCATTCACAATGCAGTTGGATTTGTCCACAAAACTATTTTTATTTTGGTTAGTGAACGCTCACTAAATGCCAGACTTGTCCTGCTGTTTGAGGTGTTGGTCATGCACCAAAAAAATGCAGTAGAAGTGTAAAAAAATGTTAAATATATTGCTTGACCGACACTACAAAATGGAATAATTTTGCATCTGAGCACAATATATTGTGGTCTGACTAAAAAATGAGCATAAGCGAACACACAAGAGAAAGTGTGAGGAAGTCAGATCAATTACAGAATAAAACAGGGAAGATAATAATGTTACAAGCCGTCAAAACGTCAGAAGAAGCCGCTATGCTAGAAAACAACCAAAAAGAAGTGCCGATGCAATCCGTGTCATTAGATATTTGGGATAAAAAATATCGTCTCAAAACCAAACAAGGTGATCATGTTGATCAAAGTATGGATGATAGTTACTCACGCGTGGCTCGCGCCTTAGCTGACGTGGAAGAAGAAAATAAGCGTGCTGAGTGGCACGAAAAGTTCTTGTGGGCTTTGCGTCGCGGTGCCATTCCTGCGGGGCGTATTACGTCAAATGCGGGCGCCTTAGAGCACAAGCCAGCAACAAGTACGATTAATTGCACAGTGTCTGGCATTGTTGAAGACAGTATGGATGGGATCTTAAGTAAAGTACACGAAGCTGGACTAACTTTAAAAGCGGGTTGCGGCATTGGGTATGAGTTTTCAACGCTTCGTCCCAAAGGTGCTTTCGTGGCTGGTGCAGGCGCTTATACAAGTGGACCGCTTTCATTTATGGATATCTTTGACAAGATGTGTTTCACAGTATCATCAGCTGGTGGTCGACGTGGCGCACAAATGGCAACATTTGATATTTCGCATCCTGATGTGACTGACTTTATAAAAGCAAAGCGCGAAGCGGGTCGTTTGCGCCAATTTAACCTTTCATGCTTAATCACCAAGGAGTTTATGGAAGCCGTTAAAGCGGATGCTGAATGGAAGCTCGCATTTCCTGTGACATCAAAAGAAGCAACGGTTGATGGCTTAGATACCAAAGATGAATCACAAGTGGTGTGGCGCGAATGGCCAATTAAAGACAAATACCTTACACGTGAATCAGATGGCAAAACAGCTTGTCGTGTTTATAAAACAATCAGGGCACGTCGTTTGTGGGATGTCATCATGTCATCAACTTACGATTTCGCTGAGCCGGGATTTATTTTGATTGACCGCGTGAATGAGATGAATAATAACTGGTTTTGCGAAAATATCCGTGCAACCAATCCGTGCGGCGAGCAGCCGTTACCCCCTTATGGTGCTTGCTTATTAGGCTCTGTGAATTTAACTAAATTTGTACGAAATCCATTTACTGATCAAGCAACATTCGATTGGGATGAATATCGTCAAGTTGTTGCTATCTTCACGCGAATGCTAGATAACGTCGTCGAAATTAATGGTTTGCCGCTAGAACAGCAACGTGCAGAAATTGCACGCAAACGTCGTCACGGCATGGGCTATTTAGGCTTAGGGTCAACGCTCACTATGTTGAAGATGAAATATGGTGAAGAGGCGTCTATCTCTTTCACTGAAGAAGTGACGAAGGTCATGGCTGAAACAGGCTGGACAGTGGGCATTGATTTAGCAAAAGAAAAAGGCGCGGCACCTATCATGGAAGAAGAGTTCGTGGTCACTGGGGACATGCTTTCAAAACGCCCCGAGATGGTTAAAGATGGCTTTAAGCTTGGCGATAAGGTCAAAGGCAAGGTGTTAATGGGTATGTATAGCCGCTACATGCAACAGTTCCCAGAAGCATTGCGTAAAGAGATCGCCAAAACTGGTGTGCGTTTCAGCCACCACAGCTCAATTGCACCAACAGGCACGATTTCACTTTCATTAGCGAACAATGCAAGTAACGGTATTGAGCCATCATTTGCTCACCACTACGCACGTAATGTGATTCGTGAAGGGAAGAAGTCAAAAGAGAAAGTGGATGTATTCTCCTATGAACTCTTGGCTTACCGTGAGTTAATCAACAATAAAGCAATGCCGTTTAGCGAAGCCGAAGATGAAAAATTACCAGAATATTTTCTAGATTCATCAACCATTCAAGCAAAAGCGCATGTGGATATCCAGGCGGCAGCACAAAAATGGATTGATAGCTCAATCTCAAAAACCATCAATGTACCAACAGATTATGATTTTGAAGACTTCAAAAATATTTATCTTTACGCATACGATAAAGGTTTAAAAGGTTGCACCACTTTCCGATTTAACCCAGAAGCCTTCCAAGGCGTATTGGTGACGGAAAAAGACTTAGAAAATACCACCTATAAATTCACGCTTGAAGATGGCACGGTAGTTGAGGTCAAGGGTAATGAAGAGATTGAATATGACGGTGAAATGCATTCGGCTGCCAATCTATACGATGCCCTAAAGGAAGGTTATTACGGCAAGTTCTAATATTTAAAAACCGTATAACTGAAAAAATCAAAGAGAGAATATCATGGCTATTAAAATAGAAAAGAAAATCACAGGCTTTGGCTTAGTGACAGAAGAAGATAAAGCAAAAGCAGCAGAAGTCAATGCAGCGCCAGTGCAGTCAGCGAATATTGTTCAAATGGGAGAGCCGCTGAGTCGTCCAGATAAATTAGTAGGTAACACCTACAAAATCAAAACGCCAGTGACTGAACATGCGCTATATATCACGATTAATGATGTTGTGATGAACGAAGGCACTCCACAAGAGCATCGTCGTCCATTTGAGATTTTTATCAACTCAAAAAATATGGACCACTTCCAATGGATTGTTGCGCTCACTCGCGTGATGTCCGCTGTATTTCGTAAGGGTGGCGATGTAACATTCTTGGTAGAAGAATTACATAGCGTATTTGACCCAAGTGGGGGCTATTTCAAAAAAGGTGGAAAATATATTCCTAGTCTAGTTGCTGAAATCGGTGAAGTAGTTGAGCAACACTTACAAGAAATCGGAATGCTCAAAAAAGCAGGCCTAGATGAGCATCAACAAAAGTTAGTGGCTGAAAAGAAGAAAGAGTTTTTAGAGAAGCAAGCGCAAACAGGGGCTGAAAACAATGCAGAAGGTTTTCCAGCGGGTGCGCAACTTTGTAAAAAGTGTAATACTAAAGCTGCCATCATCATGGATGGTTGCCTAACATGCCTTAATTGTGGCGAAAGCAAATGCGGCTAATTTTAGCTTAAAATGTCTCAAAATAAATTACCCGCTTCGGCGGGTTTTTTTTATGAGTAAAAGATTAGAATAGAAATGTTAGTGCAGTGAATAAGGTAGTAAGTTTGGGTAACCAGATGGATGAGCCGTCATTGACTTAGTGTGACCCTGCCGATATAGATTAAGCGCACTAACACCGTTTAAGTTTTTTATCCTAAAAAAAAAGGAACCCGAAGGTTCCTTTTAATATTTAAAGCAATAAATAATGCAGATGAGCAATATCTGTTTTATTTGTTCATTACGTACATTGTTACTTCAAATCCGAAACGCATTTCTGTAGCTGCTGGCTTTGTCCACATGGTAAAGATCCTTAAAAAGGTTTTATGAATGATTTATAACAGTTCCCATTCTAGGCCTCACATTGGGGCTTGTCGTGGAGAGAGTCATGAAGTGATACTAGTGATTTTCATGAATTGTAAGTCTCAGTCTTGACCTAAAAAAACATACAATAAACTAGAGGCCTAAGTTCAAAGGCCAATCTTAAGTTTAATGCGGCGTAAAATCTGGGTAAGCGCATTTCCATCTAGTTTGTAGTGCTTGTGGAGTGGCTTCTTTACTTCCCAGGTAGCTTTTAGGCCTGCAGGAAATGTGACTAAATCCCCTTTGCCAAATTTTACTGGCTTACCACCTTCAGGAGTGATCACACATTCGCCATCTAAAATGTAGGCGATTTCTTGTTCTGGAAATACCCAAGGGAATACGGACACTTCTTTTTCCCAGGTCGGCCATTTTGTGACATTCAGACTATCGAGTGTGCTTTGTGCTGGTTTTTTCTCTACGACGATGTTTTGCATATATGCCTTTATTAATGGGGTTGTCTAAGGACGTGAAGAGCTATTTTAACTGATAAGCTCAGCAACAAGATTCTAGATATTTTTAATGTTGTCATCGGTGCAGAAATAGGTTTAAACTTTGCTGACAAAGCACTTAAGATTGGCTTAAATTGGAGGTCAGGTATGGATAATAAATACGCACTTGGCAGTACAAAAGTTGCCACAGAACGTCATGAAGCGGTTCATAAATCAGCCGTGCAATCGCGTTCTTGTAAGTTTTGCGAAAGCACACATTTGGTGTTATGCCCAACGATGTGTGACCATAAATGTTCGGAATGCGGTGAGTGGCAGCAGGATGTAGGAAAGGGCTACGCTACGGGAAGAAGTAGCGAATATTAAATCAGCGCTATTTTCCGTGACTGTCTGCTTCTAGATGTTTTAAGTTAAGCTTACGCAACTTAGGTGCCAGTGTAGTGGTGGTGGCCACCACGCCTAGCGTCATTAATCCACCAAATATTACTGATGGGATTAACCCCATTAATCTCGCCATCAATCCAGATTCAAAAGCCCCTAATTCGTTTGAAGAGCCAATAAATAAGCCATTAATAGAGGCTACTCTGCCACGCATGTGATCTGGTGTTGAAAGTTGCATAATAGTGGTACGCAGGACTACTGAAACGCCATCAAAAACACCTGAAAGCATTAGGATTGCAGCGGCAATCCAAAAGTATGGAGTAAGAGCAAAGGTGATAATACACACTCCAAAACCTGCGACTGAGATTAGCAATTTCTTACCAGCATGTTCATAAATCGGATGCTTGGATAAATAAGCGCCGGTAAGAATTGCCCCAATGGCTGGAGACGCGCGCAAAATGCCAAGCCCTTCAGGGCCGTAGTGATAAATATCGTGAATAAAAGCTGGCAACATAGCGACAGCGCCACCAAATAGCACGGCAAACATGTCCAAGGCCTGGCTGCTCAAAATCACTTGATGATTAAATACAAAACGGACGCCTTCAGCAATCCCTGAAAAAATCGCTTTTTCAGTGAAGATTTTTGGTGTGTGCACTTTAAGCGTGAGTAGCGCAATGCCAGAAGCGCATGCTAAGACAGCAGAGACTAAGTAAGCTACCTGCAGGCTAGTCCAACCAACCAAAATTCCGCCTATCGCTGGGCCAGTGATTAGACCAAATTGGAATGCAGCGCTACCTATGCTTGCTCCTTTTGCATACTCTGGTCGGGGCATAATGGAAGCAAAAATCGCGCTGTATGTTGGTGCAATAAAAGCGCGCGCTAAGCCTATCAATGCAATTGCACCGTAAATCCAAAGGGTTGGGTCGCCGGATAATTTACCATCGGTAACTGCGTAAACTAACAAAGCAGAAAGCATGAGTGTGAATGATGAACTCACCCCAAAGTTGCGTCTTGAGTAATGGTCTACTGCATAGCCTGCGAATAACGCCGTGCAAAAGTAAGGAATGATTTCAGCTAAGCCAATAAGGCCTAGCGAAAGCGGATCGTGTGTTATTTCGTATAAATGCCAACCCACCACAACTGCCATGATTTGATAGGAAAGTACCATCAATACGCGATAACTGAGAAGCTTAAAGAGGCTCAAATTATGAAGCGGATTAGCACTTTGATGCGCTTTCGGTTGGTTGTGTTTGACCATCAATTTATGGCTGATATTTCTTAAAAGTGACCACTAACACATCTCGATAAGCAGGCTGGGCAGGGTCTATTGGTATGATAGGGGTCACTCCATGCATGCATCGATGATCGTTGACTATCGCAACATCCAAAGGCTCAGTTAGCGTAAAGCTATCTAAATTTTTATGGGCTAAATCGTGCATGGTAGTGGTGCCACTAGAAATGTTTTGGCGTTTTATCATCATGACTAATACAAAATCCACCCCATCTCGATGCACACCTTCCGGCGTTGGTTTACCCAGTGATTTGTCATTTGCCTCAATACGAAATTGATGACATTCAATGTGCCAAGGCGTCATGGGCATCAGTTCACTAAATACGTTTTGGCAAAATTTCAGCACTGATTGCATGCTGTAGCTTTGAATGACACTGGCTTTTATCGGCTCAAAATCGCGCGCAATTCCTCCGTTTAAAGTGTTGTAATCCAAACTTTGGTAATGTGGTTGATGGGGTTCTAGAACGATTGCGCTGGTATTGGACTGTGCGTTTAATACTGCATAACGGCGTCGCCGATACCGCCCGCCATCTGCCATATATTTGTCTAGCGGCATGTCGTTCCAGCTATCAGCAAATTGATTCCAATCGCTCAATGCTTCTGCAGACTGTGCTAATAACCAAGCTTGCATCGCTGCGCTAGGACAAAAGCTAAAGCCTGTTTTTGCAACGGTGTTAAGTAAATCTTCACGCAGTTTGAGTAACGGTTGTGTAGATGCCAAAGTGATATTTTTCCGAGAAGAAAGTGTGCTTAATTAGCGCAAGAGTTAAACCAAGTCCAACATAATAGCGAATAGACTGGGATATATAAAAATAATTTCAGCATTCTTTGTCTTCAATCAAAATATAATGACTTAACAACATGTGTAAATGACAAGGGAAGCTGCGAATGGGCCAGCAATTTAAGTTAATGCGTGAAAAGCGCTTTTTGCCATTTTTCTGTACGCAATTTTTGGGGGCGCTCAATGATAACGTATTTAAAACAGCTTTAATTACCATGGCGGTATTTCACACTGCACAGTTAACCACCCTCAACGGGGCATCGCTTGCTACTCTCTTACCAGGTATTTTTATTCTACCTTTCTTTTTGTTTTCCGCTGCCGCAGGACAACTTTCCGATAAGTTTGAAAAGTCTCGACTCATTCGTTTTGTCAAAATATTTGAAGTGATTTTAATGCTATTTGCTTCGCTTGGATTTTTTCTACATCTATTTTGGCTATTGGTGTTAGCACTATTTATGATGGGGATGCATTCCACCTTATTTGGGCCTCTCAAATACGCTTATCTGCCGCAACACCTGACCGCATCGGAATTAGTTGGGGGTAATGGCATGGTGGAAATGGGTACGTTTGTTGCCATTTTGCTTGGTCAAATGATTGGTGCAGGATTAGGTATGTATCAAGGCGGCGAACTCGTCATTGGTTTAAGTATTCTAAGCCTTGCGATATTGGGTTATGTTGTCAGCAAGCAAATCCCATATTCGCCTGCGGCTGATCCTGGCTTAAAAATTAATTTGAATCCAATTGCAGAAACATCAAGTAATATTGTTTTTGTTTGGAAAAACCGATCTATATGGTTGGGGATTATTGGCATTTCTTGGTTTTGGTTTTATGGCGCAATTTTACTCGCGCAATTTCCTGTATTTGCTAAAGAAGTTCTGCATGGGGATGAAAGTCTGTTTATTACGCTATTGGCGGTATTTTCAGTGGGGGTCGGGGTTGGTTCATTAATGTGTGAAAAACTATCCAAAGGCATCATAGAAATAGGTTTGGTGCCTCTTGGTGCAATGGGCATGATGGCGTTTGGTGTGGATTTATATAATGCAAGCACTGCTGGTATTGCTGATTTGCGATTGCTGGCCGATATTGCTTTGATTGGTTTGTTTGGCGGCATTTATATCGTGCCGCTTTATGCGCAGATTCAATCTCTTGCCCAAAAAACACATCAGTCAAGAGTGATTGCCGCGAACAATATTTTGAATGCTTTGTTTATGGTGGTATCCGCGGTTTTTGCGATGCTTATATTCAAACTAGGTTTCAATATCCCACAACTGTTCTTAATCACCGCGCTGATGACCGCGATAGTAATGATTTATTTGTGTTTACTTCAGCCTGAATATTTTAGACGCATGAAAAGCTGGCGGTTATAGTCACAAGGAATAGGCTAGTTATCTTCACCTAAAGTTGCCAGCATGTCAGCTTGATGCTCTGCCGCAAGTGCGCCAATCAACTCATCCATATCGCCCTCGGTAATTGCATCAATTTTATAAAGTGTAAGGTTGATGCGATGGTCAGTAATACGACCTTGCGGATAGTTATAAGTGCGAATGCGCTCTGAGCGATCACCAGAACCAATCAAGCTTTTTCGTTCGCTAGCAATTTTTGATTGCTGGGCACGAACTTCAGCATCTTTAATTCGTGCAACTAGCACGCTCATTGCTTGCGCCTTGTTTTTATGCTGGCTACGATCATCTTGGCATTCCACCACGATGCCGGTTGGTAAGTGGGTGATACGTACGGCGGAATCGGTTTTATTAATGTGCTGACCACCCGCACCACTGGCTCGGTATGTGTCAATACGAATCTCGGCAGGATTGATCACGACATCGCTGACTTCATCTGCTTCCGGCAATACTGCAACGGTACAGGCCGATGTGTGGATGCGACCTTGTGTTTCGGTATCAGGTACTCGTTGCACACGGTGACCACCTGATTCAAATTTGAGTTTTGAATACGCGCCATGACCTTCAATTTTGGCAATAATTTCTTTGTAACCGCCTACCTCTGATTCGCTTGCGGATACAATTTCCACTTTCCAGCGTTGGCGTTCAGCATAGCGTGAATACATACGAAATAAGTCGCCTGCAAAGAGGGCAGATTCGTCACCTCCTGTACCAGCACGGATTTCTAAGAAGATGTTGCGCTCATCGTTAGGGTCTTTTGGGAGCAGCAGTTTTTGCAGTTCGTTTTCAACGGCTTCTAAAGTTGCTTTGCCGTTTTCAATCTCTTCTTGTGCAAACTCTTTCATCTCTGGGTCGGAGAGCATTTTTTGCGCCTCAGCAATGTCTGCTTCACTCTGTTCGTAGGTGCGGAACTGTTCAACGATAGGGGTGATTTCCGAATGTTCTTGAGTAAGTTTGCGGTAGTTGTCCATGTTTGATGTTGCGCCTTCGCTACTCAGCAGGCGGTTTAGTTCATCTAAGCGCTCGCTCAAAGTGGCGAGTTTTTTAATCATGGATGGTTTCATTGCGATATCTTTGTCTGAATATTAAGTTTTAATTTGGTATAACTGACGCAAAAGCATTTCTAACTGTTCGTGCTCATTCCCTGTGCTATGGTTAAGTGCGTGACTTGGAGCATGTAGAAATTTGTTAGTCAGCGCATTACTTAATGCTTCGATGACTGAAGTAGGGTCTTCACCTTTTGCCAATAATTTTTGCGCTTTTTCGAGTTCAGATAATCGCAATTGCTCAGCCTGATCCCTAAGTGCTCGGATGGTTGGGACGGAGTCGCGTGTTTTCAGCCATCGCATAAAATGCTCTACGCGTTCAGTGATAATTGTTTCTGCTTCAATTGCTGCTTCTTGACGATTGCCTAATCCTTCTTGAACTACTTGAGCCAAATCATCTACAGTGTATAAATAGATGTCATCTAACTGAGCAACCTCAGGTTCAATATCGCGCGGTACAGCCAAATCCACCATAAAAATTGGACGCCGTTTACGGGCTTTGATTGCGCGTTCTACCATGCCAAGTCCAACAATTGGTAATTGGCTGGCGGTGCTAGTGATCACGATATCGAATTCGTTTAAACGCTCAGGCAATTCAGATAATAAAATCGCTTGGCCATTAAACAAATCTGCAAGCTCTTCACCTCGGTCAAGTGTGCGGTTCGCAACAGTGATGCTAGTAGGTTTTTGTGCCGCGATATGCTCAGCACAAAGTGTAATCATTTCACCTGCACCTATGAATAAGACGTGCTTGTCTTGTAAGTTACCGAATAATCGCTGTGCTAAACGCACAGATGCAGCTGCCATTGAAAGTGAGCTTGCACCGATATCGGTTGTGGTGCGAACTTCTTTGGCTACGGCAAAGGTGCGCTGAAAAAGTTTATGCAGTAATGTCCCAACAGTGCCCGCGGTCTCTGCAATTTTAACCGCCTGTTTCATTTGCCCCAAGATTTGTGGCTCACCAAGGACCATGGAATCAAGCCCTGAGGCGACACGGAAAGCATGTTTGACTGCTTCGTCGCTAGGCAAGGTGTAAATGTAGGGTTGGATATTGTCACGCTCTAGCTTGTGATATTGTGCAAGCCAAGCTAAGGCTTGTTCTGGATGAGATGTGTTACAGTAAAGCTCTGTACGATTGCATGTCGATAGAATGGCTGCTTCACGCACGCCGTGCGAAGTCAAATCGCGAAGTGCGTGGGCGAGTGTTTCATTTTGAAACGCCACATTTTCGCGTATGGAAATTGGAGCTGTGGTGTGGTTTACACCAACTGTGAATAATTGCATTTCGCAATTTTCCAGCATCCGGACTTCTTAAGCAAGAAACATAAGCAAGAAAATAGCGTATTGGTCTGTTAATTCATGCATAAATGCGGTTAAAATAAACCTTTTTACTGCATATAGATTCTTTTACATTATGGCTAAACAATTCAGAATTGCTCCAAGTATCCTTTCAGCGAACTTCGCTAAACTAGGTCAAGAAATCACGGATGTGATTACCTCAGGGACTGACCTTGTTCATTTTGACGTGATGGATAACCATTACGTGCCAAATTTAACGATTGGTCCATTGGTTTGTGAGTCTATTCGTGAAATTTCTAAAAATGCAGGTGCTTTAATTGACGTACACTTGATGGTCAAGCCAGTGGATCGCATTATTCCTGACTTTGCAAAAGCAGGTGCGAACATCATTACTTTTCACCCAGAGGCGTCAGAACATATCGATCGAAGTCTTGCGCTGGTTCGTGACTTGGGCTGTAAATCTGGCTTGGTATTTAATCCAGCAACCCCTCTGCATTACCTAGATCACGTGATGGATAAAGTAGATATGGTGTTGTTGATGTCTGTGAACCCAGGTTTTGGTGGTCAAAAATTCATCCCTGAAACTTTGAATAAATTGCGTGCTGCACGAGCAAAAATCGATGCTTTTACCGCGCAAACAGGCCGTGAGATTTGGCTTGAGGTCGATGGCGGCGTGAATGTAGCTAATATTGCTGAAATCGCGCGTGCTGGTGCAGATACTTTTGTGGCTGGTTCAGCGGTCTTTGGCGCTGGTAAGGATACAGATCCTAACCGTTACAACACGATAGTTTCCGAGTTACGTGCGCAATTGGCGACTGTGTAATTTTTAAGGCGATTCAATGAAACAATCTCAAGTGAAGAAAGTGCAAATAAGTTGGCGATGGTGGGCTTAAACCACCTTCGCTGATGGCGATGATTCGCCGACGCTTGCTTTTATCTTTTAAGACTTGGGATTTTTTATGTTACACACACTAAATCAGACAGAATTTAATGCGCTAGCCTCCGAGGGCTACAATCGCATTCCGCTGGTGGTTGAGACCTTTGCAGATCTTGATACACCTCTCTCGCTTTATCTTAAATTAGCTAATCAACCATTTTCTTACTTGCTTGAATCTGTGCAAGGAGGTGAGCGTTTTGGTCGTTACTCCATCATTGGTTTGCCAGCACGAACACGTATTGTGGCCCATCGTCGTGATGTAGAAGTGTTGCAAGACAATAAAGTGGTTGAAACGGCTAAAGATGTAAACCCGCTAGACTTTGTTCAACATTATCAAGCGCGTTTTAAAGTGCCTCCTTATCAAGGATTGCCACGTTTTACCGGTGGCTTGGCTGGTTACTTTGGCTACGATACCGTGCGTTATATCGAGCGCCGTTTGGCTGACAAGGTCATGGTTGATGATGTGAACGTTCCCGATGTGTTGCTGATGGTGTCAGAAGAGCTTGCTGTGGTCGACAATCTTTCCGGCAAGCTTTATTTCATTGTTTATGCAGACCCAGCAGAGCAAGATGCTTATGCTAAAGCAAAAAATCGTTTGGCTGAACTGATTAAGCGTTTACGTCAATCGGTTTCAATTCCTGAAGCGCAAGCACTAAAGAAAGAGCAAGCCCAATCGGATTTTGGTGAAGCGAATTTCAAATCGGCTGTTGAGAAAGCAAAACGCTATATTTTTGATGGTGACATTATGCAGGTAGTGTTGTCTCAGCGCATGTCACAACCATTTTATGCACACCCGCTCTCGCTATATCGGGCGCTTCGAAGCTTAAATCCGTCCCCTTATATGTTTTATTACGATATGGGCGACCATCATGTAGTTGGGGCATCACCAGAGATTTTAGTACGACTTGAAGATGGCACAGTGACTGCCCGTCCAATCGCAGGTACACGACCTCGTGGTAAAACACGTGAACAGGATTTAGCATTGGCTGAAGAGCTATTAGCTGACCCAAAAGAGCGCGCAGAGCATGTGCAGCTCATGGACTTAGGCAGAAATGATGTTGGTCGTGTTGCGCAAACAGGCACGGTCAATGTTACAGACAATATGATGATTGAGCGTTATTCACATGTCATGCACATTGTGTCGAATGTAGAAGGCAAACTAAAGCCTGGTATGGATGCGATTGATGTATTAAAAGCAACATTTCCAGCAGGGACTGTCAGCGGTGCGCCTAAAGTCCGCGCCATGGAAATCATTGATGAGCTCGAGCCCATTAAGCGTGGCATTTATGCAGGTGCTGTAGGTTATTTGGGCTTTAATGGTGATATGGACGTCGCGATTGCGATTCGTACAGGGGTGATCAAAAACAATAGGCTTTATGTGCAAGCAGGTGCTGGCATTGTTGCTGATTCTGTCCCTGAAAGCGAGTGGATGGAAACGCAAAACAAAGCTCGCGCAGTTTTACGTGCGGCCGAATTAGTTAATTTGGGCTTGGACACAGGCTTGGAAGGTAAGGAGTAGTTATGCTATTGATGATTGATAATTACGACTCCTTTACCTATAACCTTGTGCAGTATTTGGCTGAACTTGGTCAAGATGTGCAGGTTTACCGTAACGATGAAATTGATTTGGCAAAAGTTAAATCGCTTAATCCAGATCATATTGTGATTTCTCCTGGCCCATGCACTCCGAATGAAGCAGGTATATCTGTACCCTTGATTCATGAATTTGCAGGCAAGATTCCATTGCTCGGTGTATGTTTGGGCCATCAAAGTATCGGCCAAGCGTTTGGCGGCAAGATTGTGCACGCCAAACAATTAATGCATGGCAAAACATCACTTATCCATCATAAAAATATCGGTGTTTTTAAAGATTTGCCTAATCCCTACACTGCTACTCGTTACCACTCACTGGTGATTGAGCGTGAAAGCATTCCGGATTGTCTTGAGATTACGGCATGGACGGATGATGGCGAGATCATGGGCGTGCGGCATAAAACATTAGCGGTTGAAGGTGTTCAATTCCATCCAGAGTCTATCTTGACTGAGTATGGACATGAATTGCTTAACAACTTTTTGAAAGCCTATTAATGGCTTTTAAAGATGTGCTCAGTCAGCTGCTTGAGCGTCAAGATTTGACGCAAAACGTCATGCTCGATGTGATGCGACAAGTAATGGGCGGTGAACTCACGCCCGTACAAATCTCTGCATTCTTGATTGCACTTCGTGCTAAAGGTGAAACGGTAGATGAGATTGCCGCTGCCGCCATGGTCATGCGTGAGCTTTCAACGAAGGTGAATATAAGAGAGACCAGCCACTTGATTGATACCTGCGGCACGGGTGGCGATGGTATTCAAACGTTTAATGTTTCAACTGTATGTGCATTTGTTGCGGCGGCTGCAGGTGCAAAAGTAGCGAAGCATGGCGGCCGTTCGGTTTCATCGACCTGTGGTAGTGCTGATGTACTAGAAGCGCTTGGTGTCAATGTGAACCAGACTTCAGCCCAAGTTGCTGCTTCTGTGAATGAAATCGGTATTGGTTTTATGTTTGCCCCGAATCATCACAGTGCCATGAAATATGCTTCACCGGTGCGTCGCGAACTTGGGGTTCGCACATTATTCAACTTGCTTGGTCCAATGACGAATCCAGCAACAGCGCGTCGCCAAGTGATGGGAGTGTTTGATAAAAATCTAACTGGAAAGCTTGCTAAAGTCCTTCAGCAATTAGGTAGTGAACACGTTTTGGTCGTTCATGGCGCAGATGGTATGGATGAAATTTCATTCACTGGTGATACTTTTGTGGCTGAGCTAAAAAATGGTCAAGTAACCGAGTATGTGATTAATCCAAAGCAGCTTGGCTTGGAAATGCATGACTTAAAAGATATTCAAATCCAAAATATAGAAGAATCTAAAATCATGATTTTAGATGTGCTCAAAGGCAAAAAAGGAGCTGCGCGGGACATTGTCTTGATGAATGCAGGTGCTGCGATTTACGTTTCTGGCATTGTCCCCAGTTTGCAGGCAGGGATAGAAGAAGCGGCCGATGTGATTGATAACGGCGCTGCGTTAGAAATACTAAATAAGTTAATAGTGAGCTCCAATCGAGCCTAAAAAGGTTGTTATGTCTGATATTTTAAATAAAATTTTAGCGACTAAACGTGAAGAAGTCGCAGCTGCGAAAGCAATTAAGTCTTTAGACGACTTACGAGTTGAAGCATACAATGTAGCTGATCCGAGAGACTTTGTAGGTAATATTTTTAATAAAGTTGATGTTGATCTACCGGCGGTGATTGCTGAAATTAAAAAGGCGAGTCCATCAAAAGGGATCATTCGTGAAAATTTCAATCCTGCTGAAATTGCTAAGTCTTATGAAAAAGGCGGGGCGGCATGTTTGTCTGTGTTGACTGATAATCTTTATTTTCAAGGGTCACCTGAATACCTAAAACAAGCGCGTGCTGCTTGTAAATTGCCTGTGCTACGAAAAGATTTTATGATCGATCCATATCAAGTTTACGAAGCTCGTGCGATGGGGGCGGACTGTATTCTACTAATTGTTGCTGCGCTTGAGCTAGCGCAGATGCAAGAGTTGGAAGCGCTTTCGCATGATTTAGGCATGGCGGTATTGGTGGAAGTTCATAACGCTGAAGAGTTGCAATTGGCTTTGCAATTGGACACTCCTCTTATTGGCATTAACAACCGTAATTTGCGTACGTTTGATGTGACTTTAGATACGACATTGGAATTGTTGAAACAGTTACCTGATGATCGTTTTGTGGTTACAGAGTCTGGAATTTTTACGCCTGAAGATGTAGCTTTGATGCGAGCTAATCATGTGAATGCCTTCTTGGTTGGCGAAGCGTTTATGCGTCAGCCAGATCCAGGCGCAGAGCTTGCGCGTGTCTTTGCAGCGCCAGTTTCAGGGTGTTCTGCTTAATTAAGCTGTGCTTCAGCTAAAGGATAAATCATGGCAAACGATAACCAACAGTTCTTAGCGACTCGTCCACGCCGTATGCGTAAGGATGAATTCACACGCCGACTAATGCGTGAAAACATACTGACAACAAATGACCTGATTTATCCAGTCTTTGTGCTTGAAGGTGAAAATTGTACTGAAGACGTCGCTTCTATGCCGGGTGTGAAACGTCAGAGTATCGATGTGCTGCTCAACACTGCTGCAGAGTGCGTTGCACTTGGTATTCCAGCTATCGCACTATTTCCAGTAGTGTCTCAATCTTTCAAAAGTTTAGATGCTAAAGAAGCATTTAATCCTAATGGGCTGGTGCCTCGGACTGTTAAGGCTTTAAAAGCCGCCTTCCCCGATTTAGGGGTCATTACTGATGTTGCGCTAGATCCTTACACTACGCATGGCCAAGATGGTCTCATTGACGACACTGGTTATGTGCTTAATGATGAAACAGTTGAAGTGTTAGTTAAACAAGCTCTTTGTCATGCGGCCGCAGGCGCTGACGTGGTTGCTCCTTCTGACATGATGGATGGCCGCATTGGCGCAATTCGTAACGCACTTGAAGAGCATGGGTTTATCTACACCCGTATTTTGGCTTATTCAGCTAAATACGCATCAGCCTTTTACGGCCCGTTCCGTGATGCTGTCGGTTCATCTGCCAATTTAGGCAAAGGTAATAAATACAATTATCAAATGGATCCAGCTAATTCAAATGAAGCGATTAAAGAGGTTGCTTTGGATATTGAAGAAGGGGCTGATATGGTTATGGTGAAGCCTGGCATGCCTTATTTGGATATCGTTCGACGAGTGAAAGATGAATTCGGTGTACCAACCTATGCGTATCACGTAAGCGGTGAATATGCCATGTTAAAAGCGGCCGCGCTAAACGGATGGTTAGATGAAAAAGCATGTGTGGTTGAAGCTATGCTCGGCTTCAAGCGTGCAGGGGCCGATGGTATTTTGACTTATTATGCGATGGATATTGCTCGCTGGCTTAAATAGCGAGGAGGGCTTTTAGACCTGCTGTATCTAGTCTTTCAGCATTACCTCCCGATACCACGCTTTTTGTTGAGAAGCGAATGTCATCAAACTCAAATACGCTTAGTTTAATAAATCCGTTAGGTCCCTCAAGTGTAAACATTGGAACTTTCAAGCGTTCGCTATTTTTTCCGCTGGTTTTTTTCTCACTTGTTTTTCTATCTCTAATTCGATATGACTTATCGTTACTATCGTATGGAATTTGCTGATTAAGTAAGAAAATTTCGACCTCTTTTGCACTGTCGGCGAATAGATGTATATGCGTTTCGGCATATTGTCCTGCTGTACCGTCAAGTACGCTCCCTGTTAAATGTGGATTGAAACGTGCAAAGATTTGCATTGTGGCGAGTGCATCTTGGCGAAGTTGGCGTAATGTTTCTGGTTGTTCGTCGCTATTATAAATCTCATGAAACAGTCTAATTTCTTCTTCAATTTCAGTATTGGATGGCAAGCAATTGGCATCTACAACACCGAGCTGACGCCCCGCTTTTTTCTTAGCGTAACCATAGTCTAAAACACCATCTTCAGCCATCATGCGGGCGGCTTGCTGCGCCACTAGTTGGCGCAGTTGAGATTGTCGGCCGCTATTGTCTTTTGCCATGGTTGGCGTTTAATAAAGCGAATCTGTATCGGTTGCATCACTAGCTGCGGTACTTGCGCCAGATGCACCACCTTTTTCTGGCGGTGGATATTCCTGGTAGAAGTATTCATAGAAGCCACTTTCGTCTTCTCGCGCACGATTGCCTGTTTTAAGATTGATACGAATCGATGCAACCCCATCTGGTGGAGTTAGATCAACATCTGGGATGCCTTTTAAGGCTGAGCTCATGTACTTAATCCAAATAGGCAAGGCTGCTGACCCCCCCGTTTCCGTGTTGCCTAAGGATTGCGGTTTGTCGTAACCCATCCATACGACTGCTACTTTCTTGGGATTAAAACCTGCAAACCATGTGTCGATATGATTGTTGGTGGTCCCGGTTTTGCCGGCTAAATCACTACGTCCGAGTTGACGTGCTTTGGCTGCAGTACCAATCCGAGTGACGTCTTGCATCATTGATGTCATCAAGAAAGCATTGCGCTCATCAATTACTCGTTCTGCATCATTACCAGCCTCAACAAATTTTGTTTCTTCGATAATTTGCCCTTTGTTGTCTTCAATCCGACTGATTAGGAAAGGATTAACCCGGTATCCGCCATTGGCAAATACCGCATAAGCCTCTGCCATTTGCCAAGGTGTCACTGAACCGGCACCGAGTGCCATTGTTAAGTAAGCAGGATGGTCTTTAGCTGCAAAACCAAAGCGCGTGATGTAGTCTTGTGCATAATCAACACCAATTGAATTGAGCACACGTATCGATACCATGTTTTTAGATTTGGTAAGAGCTGTTCTTAAGCGCATTGGCCCTTCATACTTACCATCAAAGTTATGTGGCTCCCAGCTACTGCCACTTCCTGTAAAGCTCGCTGGAAATGAAATTGGGGCATCGTCAATAATGGATGCAGGGGTGAAGCCTTTTTCAAGCGCCGCAGAATAAATGAAAGGCTTGAAACTAGAGCCTGGTTGTCGCCAAGCCTGAGTCACATGGTTAAATTTATTCCGATTGAAGTCAAATCCACCAACGAGTGCACGAATGGCACCATTTTTAGGATCAAGCGAGACGAATGCTGATTCAACTTGTGGCAACTGCGTGATTTTTAAATGCTCACCTTCTTGAGCTACGCGCACAATTGAGCCCACTCGGATTTTTAGTTTTTCACTGGCTTTTGCGTCATGTAAGACACGATTAACAAGTGCTAGCCCTTCTCCTTGGATTTCCACATCTTCGCCACTTGAAGTGTGAACGCGCACCCCCTTGTCTGTGATTTTTGTCACCACAGCTGGCGATAGTCCTCCAAACGTCTCTAATGAATCAATCGCCTTTTCCATATTCTGGTTAGCGTTTTCGCCAGCGAGCTCACTTGCTGCAATATAGCCTTCTGGACCCCGATACCCATGACGTAAGTCATATTCCATAATGCCTTGTGAGATTGCTGTATTAGCTGCTTCTTGATCGGCTTTGATGATGGTGGTGTAAACTTTGAGGCCGCTACTATAGATTTGTTCTTTGTAGCGCTCATACATGGTTTGGCGGACTATTTCACCTACATAGTCTGCAGCTAAGTCACGAGACTGTTTGGATGCTTTGAAGTGAAGAGGCTCTTTTAAAGCTGCTTGATAGCTAGCATCATCAATAAATCCGTAGCGCAACATGTTATGGAGCACTTCATGTTGGCGTTTGATCGCGCGTTTTGGATTGATAAAGGGATTGTAATTTGATGGCGCTTTTGGAAGACCAGCTAATAAAGCTGTTTCTGCGAGGCTTAATTTATCCAGTGGTTTGCCATAATAAACTTGCGAAGCTGCAGCAAAACCGTAGGCGCGTTGGCCTAAATAAATTTGATTGATATATAACTCTAGAATTTTGTCTTTGCTTAGGCTGTGTTCAATTTTAATTGCTAACATTGCTTCGTTAATTTTTCTTTTAAAGCTGCGCTCGCTCGACAGGAAGAAATTCCGAGCCACTTGCATGGTGATTGTGCTTGCACCTTCTTTTGAGCCTCCTGTGACGTTATTTAAAGCTGCACGAAGAATACCTTTTGTATCAACGCCGCCATGTTTGTAAAAGCGAATGTCTTCAATTGCAATCACAGCGGATTGCATGTTTTTTGGGACTTTTGTGATGTCTACAAAAGAACGTCGCTCTTCACCGTATTCTGCTAATAAGTATCCGTCTTCTGAATAAACACGCAAAGGCAGCTTTGGTTGGTAATTGGTGAGCACATCTAATGACGGTAAATCCGGATAAATGAGTGCGGCTGCCAAGCCTAATAGAAGAGCGCCAACAATCATTAGCGCGACAAAAGACATGACTAAAAATTTCCACCAGTTTTTTAAAAACATAAGATTTAGAAGCGCATTTGAATGATTGAGACGTTAATTATAAGTGGCTTAAGTTACAAACTAAAAATTAAATTTTTAATTTACAACATACGAAGGTCAATATCACCAATATCTGACAATCGACGAAGATTACCTTAAAATGCTTAATATATAAGTGATAGGCATTTTTTATTGCCTAAAATGGATTTTGCAAATGCCTAAAATATTTTTTGTCGGCCTTATGGGTGCTGGTAAAACCACCGTGGGGCGGTTTCTGGCTAAAAATCTAGGATTAGATTTTTACGATACCGACCAAGAAATTGAAAAGCGCACAGGGGTGCGTGTGCCGACTATTTTTGAAATGGAAGGCGAAGCTGGCTTTCGTAAGCGAGAGATCGGTATGATTGATGAGCTCACTCAATTAGATAACATTGTTTTGGCTACCGGCGGAGGCGCAGTGCTTTCTGCAGAAAATCGAGAGCATCTATCAGGGCGCGGCACGGTGATTTATCTTCGCGCTAGTGTCCATGATTTATATTTGCGAACCCGCTTTGACCGCAATCGTCCACTTTTGCAAAACACCAACCCTCAGGCGAAGTTAGAGCAATTATTTGCAGCGCGGGATCCTTTTTATCGTGAAGTTGCGCATCATATTGTGGATACGGGTAATCAGCCTGTGATTAACATCGTGCAGCAAATTGAAGAATTACTAGGCTATATAAAATCGGGACCTCAAATTTAATGTCATCAACCATGAAAACGCTACAAGTCTCTTTGGGTGACCGCAGTTACCCGATTCATATTGGCCAACATTTACTCGGGCATGCAGATTTAATTTTGCCGCATCTTAAGCGTAAACAAGTTGCGATTGTAAGCAACACTACTGTTGCACCTCTATATATGGCGACATTGTCTGAGCCACTCCGCGAGGCAGGTGTTAAGGTGATAGAAATTGTTTTGCCAGATGGTGAAGCCTATAAAAATGGTGAAACGCTAAATCTTATCTATGATGCGCTTTTGCAGAACCGATGCGAAAGAAGCACGACACTGATTGCATTAGGTGGGGGTGTCATAGGTGACATGACAGGCTATGCCGCAGCTACTTACTTGCGTGGTGTGCCATTTATCCAAATCCCAACAACTTTGCTCTCGCAAGTAGATTCATCCGTTGGCGGTAAAACAGGTATCAACCATCCGCTCGGTAAAAACATGATCGGCGCCTTTTATCAGCCACAGCTAGTACTGGCTGATACCGAAACGCTTAAGACGCTGCCAGCAAGAGAGCTTTCAGCAGGGGTGGCGGAAGTCATTAAGTATGGGCTGATTCGGGATGCTCAATTCTTTGAGTGGCTAGAAGCTAATATGAATAAGCTGATGGCGTTGGATACAGCTATCACCTCTGAAGCAATCTATCGCTCTTGCCAAAATAAAGCGGATGTTGTTGCTGCGGACGAACACGAAACAGGTGGGCGTGCGACATTAAACTTGGGTCACACTTTTGGTCATGCGGTTGAAAATGCTATGGGGTATGGCGTTTGGTTACATGGCGAAGCGGTTGCTGCGGGCACGATGATGGCAGCTGATTTATCGAAACGTCTAGGATGGCTTACCGATGCTGAAATATCGCGTATCGCGCATATTTTTAAAGTTGCTCATTTGCCCATTGAAGCGCCAAAATTAGGGGTGGATAAATATATCGACTTGATGGGCTTGGATAAAAAGGTGGTAGACGGAAAAATTCGTTTGGTCTTGCAGCAAGGCATTGGTCAGTCTGTAGTGACGAGTGATTACCCAGCTGAAGCTTTACGCCAAACATTGGCATTGGATTGAACATGACAATACTTGCCAATTATGCTGCCAATCCTGAGAGGTCTCGTGGTAGAAAATTTAAAGAGACGGCTCCGCAAGGTCGTAACCAATTTCAGCGTGATCGTGATCGTATTATCCACTCTAGCGCGTTTCGTCGTTTGGAATATAAAACCCAAGTCTTTGTGAATCATGAAGGTGACTTGTTTCGTACGCGCTTAACGCACAGTATTGAAGTTGCACAAATTGGTCGCGCCATTGCCCGCAACCTTAATTTGCATGAAGATTTAGTTGAAGGTATTGCCCTTGCCCATGATTTAGGTCATACGCCGTTTGGCCATGCAGGCCAGGACGCCCTAAATGATTGTATGCGCGACTTTGGAGGCTTTGAGCACAACCTACAATCTCTGCGTGTGGTCGATTTGCTGGAGCAACGCTATGCCGAGTTTGATGGCTTAAACCTCACCTTTGAATTGCGAGAAGGCATCCTCAAACATTGCTCACTGAATAATGCAAGGTTATTAGGGGATGTAGGCGAGCGTTTTATTAATAAAACACAGCCATCGTTAGAAGCCCAATTAACTAATTTGGCAGATGAGATTGCCTACAACAACCACGATGTGGACGACGGCTTACGTTCAGGATTGATTACGCTGGAGCAGTTAGAGCAAGTGACCTTGTTTGCAGATAATCTTAATATGGTGCGTGCCCAATATCCAAACCTACATGGCCGCAGGCTTGTCCATGAGACTGTGCGTCGCATGATTAATACGCTGGTGGTCGATTTATGTGCGCAAAGTACTACTAACATTGTAAATGCATCCCCAAAATCAATTGACGATGTGCGTAGCAATCCTATGCTAATTAGCTTTAGCCCAGCAATGCGAGAACAGCAAACTGAGCTTAAACGCTTTTTGCGCGCCAATCTTTATCAACATTACCGAGTCAATCGTATGACTTCCAAAGCACAGCATATCGTAAGGGAGCTGTTTAATGTGTTTATGCAAGACGTGAAGTTGATGCCTGAAGAATTTCAACAAAGGGCCCATTTAGATATTAGTTCAACAGACCAAGCGCGAGCAGTAGCAGATTACATTGCTGGCATGACAGATCGCTACGCTATAAGAGAGTATCAGCGTTTATTTACAGTGTCGGATCGAGAGTTTTAAGGCGAACTAAACAGCGCTACTAACTGATTTATCTGGATTACTAACCATTTTGTTGCAAAAAAACAACAAAAATTCATTTGTTGCCAAAAAACATACAACTTTACTTGCTAAGCATCCTTTTGGTTTGGCATACTCTTAACACCTTCAAGTGGTAAATATGCTTTCTTGAAGAAACAAAAATTTTAGGAGAAATATATGAACAAGAAATTAGGTTTAGCAGTTGCTGGTGCTTTAGTAGCATTCTCATCTGCAGCAAACGCTGGTATCACAATCCCAGCTGGTGATTGGACTGTTGACTTGGGTGGTAACGTTAATGCGTTCTACTCAAACGTTAAAACAACTGGTGCTCAATCAACTAACACAATCGGTACTGGTTTATTGCCAGCTGAAATCTCTTTCACAGCAAAAACACGTCAAAATGACTTAGATATCGCTGCTGTAGTTTCATTCTGGACTAGCACATCTGCTGATGCTGCTAACGGTGCTAACGCTACTGCGTTAAGCCGTGGTGCTCAAATCAACGTTCGTCAATCATACATGACAGTTGGTGATGCTTCATGGGGTACTATCTTAGCTGGTCGTAACCTAGGCGTATTCGGTTCTGACGCTATCTTGTCAGACATGACATTGTTAGGCACTGGTGGTAACTATGCTCCAGGTGGCACAACAACTCTAGGTCGTATCGGTCAAGGTTACATCTACGCTGACTGGTGGGGTCAATTTGCTTACACAACACCAAACTGGAATGGTTTCCAAGTTACTGGCGCTGTAATGCAACCAGTTTCATCAGGCGCTTCTACTGGCGACATGATGTGGCAAGGTAAAGCAACTTATGACTTCGCAGCTGGTGACGTAACTGGTCGCGCATGGGTTGGCGGTACAACACAAAAACAAGTTGGCTATACATCTTCAGGTTATGAAGTTGGTGCTAAAGCATCTTACCAAGGTCTAGGTCTAGTAGGTTACTACTATGATGGCGAAGGCTTATCAAGTGTTTCTACAACTGCTACTAATGCATACGGCGCGAGCGTATTGCTTGGTGCTTTGAACGGTTCGTTGAATGGCGCTGAAGCTGCAGCTAATACTACTTCTGCAGCTGCTAATAAATCAAAAGATAGCGGTGGTTACGTACAAGCTACTTTCGCAATTCCAACAGTAGGCACAAAATTGGGTGCTTCATGGGGTGAAAGTATCTCTACTAGCCCAACAAACGTTGAAGCTAAAGTTGAGACTTGGATCGTTGGTGCTTACCACCCACTTACTAAGTCACTTAACCTAGTTGCTGAATACAGCAATGCTGATAATACCTACACAGGTAAATCAAGCGTTACTGTTAAAACAACAACACTTGGCGCGATCATGTTCTTCTAAGATTAATTTCTTGGTTTGATCTGATATGACGGCACCTTCGGGTGCCGTTTTTTTTTACTGAGTTGAAAGATGAAAATGAAAAAAATTATTTGTTTGGTGGTTTTGATGTTAACTGGATGCGAAAATTTAATGCATGGTCAGACTCAACCCGTAATTAGTAAACTAAGTCGAGACAAAGGTGAGTATTACTTTACTACTTGTTCTGGCGCTGTGGAAGACTGGGCTAGTTGTTACGATAAAGCTTCAAGAACGTGCGATAAAAATTACGTTGTGTTGAATAGGGTTGATAATTTTAAGGGTACGCAGCGCGAATTAACCTTTCAATGTAAAAAATAGCGTCGTTTAAAACGACACTTAATTAATTCTAGCTTTCGCTAGTGCCTGCTGTGCTTTCTGAACTCGTTCCGTTGCCTTAGCCTGTTTCTGCCTATCACGCTCAGCAGTTAAAGCACCCGCAGCCCTGTCTTTAGACTGTTTTAACGCATTCATTCGAACCGCCGAAGGTGTTAGTGGCTGGATGGGTTTTATTGTTTTAAATTCGTAGAAGCGCATATGGTATTTATGCTCAGTTAACTAAGTGTCGTTTCAAACGACAGTTCATGCGTCAAAAGAATTGACACTTAATTGCGATTGTCGTGATTTCCGACAATTTGGAAGCGTCCAGTAACTAGACACTCATATTAAAATTAGTTACACCGTCCTGAATCAGGATGCTTGAGCGTCAATAGTTTTGACACTCAATTGATTAAGCGTCGCGTAACGCGACACTTGATAATATTTTTTATTCGCACCGTCTAGTAACTGGACGCTTCATTCAATTAATTTGTCCTGTGACAGGACAAATCGCTAACGCACCAACTGCGGATAGCTGACCACATTCCCCTTGCCATACATCGCTTCTAATTGAAGTTTTGCTTTGTATGCGTCCTGCGCTTGAACAACAACATTCGTTGTCGTTGTTACTTTCTGTGTAACTACCAATCTCACTAAACTCTTATATGTATTCATCTCTATTTGTCCTCAGCCTAAAGTATTTAATTTAGTTTCACTTGAGGCGAGTGGACAACCGAAATCAGACCGTCTTCTATTTTGGCTAAATTGATTTAACCAAAATGTCTAAAAAGCGATTGGTTTTTTTATGGTTTCCTTTTGTTTGGGATAAATAAAGTTACAAGTAAGGTTAAGGTTGGCACGCCGAAAGCAATAGTGCTGCGAAGTCCGTTCTTAAACGTGAGACGGTAAGCAAAGCGAGGCACTTACTACTCGTCCTCATTACACTACCCTTAAATGGATGCCTTAAACGACGCACCTTTGTGCTGTAACGTTTGTAATGTTGTAGATGGTTAGTTACCCAGTAATAGGTAACGTAGGCTTATTGCCAATGGATAAGCTGAAAGTGAGTGGGACTGCCACAGTTGAACCCACAAACATATCTAAATACCGCTTCTGATATAGGCGATAGATGTGTTGCGTAAGACGAGCACGTAAAAGGAGACAGCAAAACCTGCCTTACTTGTTAACTCAAGTTGTGTGTATATCAGTTGTTTGGATACCTCAGTAAAAGTGAATAAACAAGACCATGCCCTTTAACAGGGCGTGGCTTATTCTTCCTAGTAAAAGAGTTCAACAGCAAAAACAAATACAAAAAAACTCAAACGCAAGAACTTCAAATCAATATTTAAGTTCATCTCTATCAAAAGTCGTTTCAACACGACTCTTCAATAAAAGCAATCAAACAAAAAAGTAAAAGAAGAAAAATGGTGTTGAGCAAAAGCGACAGCTTTTGTGAAAACACAAGCGAACTTCAGTTCGCTCATTAACTAAACACATAAATATAAAAACAAAGGAACTAAGCAATACCTTTGTTATTAACTATACAGATGACTTAACCAATTGATTAATGGACACAAGATGAACATAAAGGACATATGGCAAAAAATGGTAGGAAATGAAAAACAAAGAAATTACGCTGCTAATAATGATAACCACACATTATTAGAGGATTATATGAAACAAGCACGCACACTCAATGAAAAAGAATTAAATCTATTACTGCTTTACGTCAACACACGCAAATACGCAGAACGTGATCGTTGTATGTTATTGATGACATACTTTGCTGGAATGCGTATTGGTGAAGTTGCGGCTACTAAAATTAAAGATGTATTGGCTAATGACGGCACGATTAAGCAAGAGATTAACTTAACAGCAGAACAGACTAAGGGTAAGTTTGCTAGAACTGTCGTTTTAAGCGACAAGCTACGCAAAGAATTAATGGCATATTTACTTACACGCTTTACTAAACAAGACTTAATTGCTATTCAATACAGCGCAACTAAAGAAAAGCCCCTGTTCTCAACACAAAAGAGCGAAGGCTTTAATGCCAACACCGCTTGCTACCACTTCCATATGCTATACAAGAACGCAGGCTTAGAAGGCTGTAGCAGTCACAGTGGCAGACGTAGCTTTTTAACTGAGCTAAGCAGCAAGTCGGTGCCACTTAAAGTATTAATGGAGTTAGCGGGTCATCGCCAAGCACAGACCACTATGCGTTATGTCAATGTCACACAAGACATGAAACGTGCGGCTGTGGAATTGATTTAATACAAGCGTCAAAAGTATTGACACTTGACCGTCCTGATTCAGGACGGTTGGGATGAATATTTTTCTATCAAGCGTCTAGTTACTGGACGCTTGTTTAGCTAAAATTGATTTGGCCACTTACGTGATGTGTGAAAAACCCGCAGTACTTCAACGGCTTCATTTTTAATGCGATAAGGCACGATATACGGATAATGCGTTATGACTAATTCTCTGGTGCCAAATACACGACCTGCTCTGCCAATTTGAGGATGATGGGCTAATTGCTCAACAGAGCGAAGAATGTGATGGACACATTCTCTAGCAGCTTTGGGGTTTTCTTGTGCGATGTAAGCTGCTTCAGCCTCTAAGTTCTGAAGTGCTCGATTTAACCATCTAACCCGCATATTTAGCTGCCAGCGCAGTTACTTGCTCATCACTTGCAAAGTCACCTTTATCTGCTTCAATCATTGCCTGTTCAATCTCAGCAATTTGCCATGCTTCAATTTCTAAATAACGATTGATAGCCTCAGCAGCTAAGAACGACTTGCTACGATGGGTGGCTGAAGCTAATTTATCCAACTTATCTTTAGTTTCATTGTTAACACGTAGTGTTAGAACAGCACTTTCCATGTCACACTCCTTAGTATATTACATTGTATACATTGTAATTCCGTTGCGAATAACTCGCAAGTAGTAAATGTCGTTTCAAACCACAGTTTCAATATTTCCCTCTCAAACATAGTCGACCTTTCAGTCGATTGGCAAGTCGACTATTTGGTTGCTCGGTTTGTTGCGAAAACCATACACTTATTCAATGCTAGAAAAAGCCCGTCATAAAACATCAGTCATAGTCGGCACGCTTAGTTATGTGCCTAACTACCCCAAAAAACTCAAAGTCTATTTGAATAATGCATCGCCTTATTGGCAAGTTGTCTATTGGGATAAAGGTAAAACACATAGACGTAGTTTGAAAACGACAGATAAGCGCACAGCGTATGAACATGCTAAGGCGCTTTATGAACAAGTCATTGTTGCCAAATACAACCATCCTAATCATCTAGCGCATTACCAACTCAAACCGAAAGAAGAGTTTATTGTTGGTGTAGATTTGCGCTTTAAGAAAATCGCATCGCAATGGTTATCTCGTAAAGCAACTAAATGGTCAGCTAATCATACTAGGCAGGTAGAGCTCAGATTAGTAAACAACATTCTTCGCTATATTGCTGATAAAAATATTCAGCGCATTACACGCAAAGACTTATTGGGTTTGTTACAGAAAATGGAAGAGCGGGGCGCATATGGATTAGCTCGTCGCGTACTTAATGATTGCCGACAAATATGGCAATACGCCATTGTGATTGGGATATGTAAGCAAGACATTACTTTAGGCTTAAACAAAGCATTACACGATCACACAGTTGTTCACTTCCATGCGGTCACTCCAAAAGAATTGCCAGTATTAATGGAAGACATTGCTGGATACAACAAACCTTGTGACCTGATTGTTAAATATGCTCTACAGTTGATGGCACTGACTTTTGTGCGCAAGAATGAATTGGTGTTATCTAAGTGGGATGAGTTTGATTTAGACAATGCTATTTGGAAAATCCCAGCAGATCGCATGAAGATGCGAATTGATCATGTTGTGCCTTTGAGTAAACAAGCGATTACTTTGCTAAGCCATATTAAAAAAACCTATCCAAGTAATGACTATGTA
>Ga0364887_10264_pt1 | contig 33582 bp, 33 predicted proteins | sample ExccelJu500001D4_4_FD_206924 | JGI IMG/M metagenome (GOLD analysis project Ga0364887, IMG submission 206924) | Enriched cells from Trout Bog Lake Hypolimnion, Wisconsin, USA - BchlTB.July23.5000.01.D4 | ecosystem: Environmental > Aquatic > Freshwater > Lake > Hypolimnion/Profundal zone | place...
TTTTGCCTTTCTGGCCGTGATGGTTTTCAATAGTAACAGCGAGTTCAATCTTTGTTTTGCTCGATAGAGTGATTTAAGGACGGGATACTGATTCAAGTACTGATCGAGGTTGCTTCGTTGTTCCGGCGTCAAATTCCATGCGTGTCTGCGCATCAAGCTGAGCAGGCCACGGTTTTTTCTGCCCGGCGGGTCTTGTTGTTGCCAAAGTTGCAAGAAATGGTGATTGACCAAACGGATGACGTGAAAGCGGTCGGCGACGATCTTGGCCTGAGGGAAGTATTGTTGAACAACACTGCGGTAGGTGTCGGATAGATCCATCACCACGATTTTGACTTGTTCACGCCCTTGCAGGCGGCTTAAGTAATGGTGCAGGCTGGGTTGGGAACGCCCCAATACCACATCGAATACTTTATGGTTCTTAAGGTCGACGAGTGTGGTGGCAAAGCCTTTTTTACGGCTAAAGAAGTGTTCATCAATTCCCAATATCTGGGGACATGGGCGTCCTGACAACTCTGACACGCGCTTTTGTATATGGTGCTGATACCAACGCTCAACGGTGGCACATCCAATCTGATGAGTCCGAGACAGCTTGGTTTGGCTAACACCTCCATCATGTGCCTCGAATACTTCGAGTCGATAACATTCGGTTGCGCGCAGGCGCGGGCGGATACCCTGTAATGGATGTCTGAAATAGCGATCACAATTCAAACAATGGTACTTGGGTATGAACAAGTGAAGCAGTATTAAATGATTGCCTTGCCGTGTATGTTTTAACGTGCGCTGGTGTGTTGCCTTGATTCGAATCGGGCTGTGATTACAATAAATACAGCAGGGTCTGTCGACGGGCCTTCCCCAAACCTCAATCGTTTTGCCGCGTTTGACCCGCTCTATGGTCAAACCAGATAGGCCTAATATAGAATCTATGTGGGACATCGGTATTATCTCCATTAAAAAAGTTCGTCGAAAAAACTATTTTAATGAATACCCTTGTCCCCCGTTTGTGATGAAGAGCCAGAAGTTCGAACCAATCAAACGCACACGAGCTGCGCGCGAATATTCGCATCAAAATACTGTGCTCATCCCGCCCCTTTTATTTCGCCCCATGAGGGTCGAACGCCTGTCAATCGGACGATTAGATCGCACTTGCCAATTTGAATGATGTTTCCCCCGGCGCGCGAGGTATTGGTGACTTAGCAAATCAAATATCTTATAATCCAGAGAGACGCAACCCAAACCCCGTTGTTCCCTGCTTGTCTCTCTTTGCAAGCATTCGAGGAGCTTATGGGCTGGAACACTTATCCAAAAACAATATCTGAAATGAGCCATGGCGATCTGCCTATTGGTTTTGATTTGCTTTGCGAAAGCACATACCGACAATACTTTGCTTCATGCTGTTCCCGATGAGCATAAATGCCAACTTCAACGATATTGATAATAGAATTAGGTATCGCCAATTAAGCTCCGTGTTTTGCACCAACGAATACCACACAAAATCGACACGATAATATTCAAATGATAAAAAATAAATCTGGGGCACGCTTAAGTACAGTTAGTCAGGTATATCTGATAATCGCAACGTTCGTTGCGTTTATCTTTATTTTGATGTTGCTCATACAGATTCAGATTAATGTTTTAATGGCTGTTCGCGCTTATGTTGGGGCCGAAGGGTTGTGGGCCAAAGCGCAGAAAGATGCGGTTCGTAGTATTGAGCACTACGCAATATCTCGCAACGAAGAAGACTACAAATCATACCTTCGTTTCATCCAAATTCCGCTCGGTGATAATAAATCCCGTGTTGAAATGCAAAAATCTCAACCCGATTTGGATATCGTCCGTGAAGGTTTTCTCAAGGGAGGGAATCATCCAGATGATATTGAATACATGATCAATCTGTTTCTCAAGTTCAATCACATTTCATATATCAGTAAAGCAACCGAATATTGGACAAAGGGTGATCAATTATTATCTGAATTAAATAACGAGGCTGAGCAGCTACACGCTGAAATTGTTTCAGGCTCATTCAAGCCCTCGGCTGTCCCCCTTCTTCTCTTGAGACTGGACACCATTAACGAGCACTTAACTGAACAAGAAAATCAGTTTTCATTAACGCTTGCGAACGCATCTCGTTGGGCCAGTGATATTGCAAGTAAGGTCACTTACTTTCTCTCATTTATATTCACCGTGCTTGGCGTAGGTATCTCGTGGCGGATCATTTTACGTATGCGTACTATTGAGTATGACTTACTTCATAGTGAAGATAATCTCCGGACTATTCTGAACGTCAGTCCTATTGCGGTAAGAATCGCCATTAAACATGGTCGAGAAGTTGTGTTTTGCAATAAGAGCTATACGGACCTGATCAAGAACATACATGCCATAGGAGACGACCCCAAGAAATATTATGTCCGACCAGAGGATTACGAAGAGATATTGTCAGAATTGACACTTGGCAGATCCGTGATCAATCGCCAGATCGAATTGAATATTAACAACGAATTGACGGTATGGACGCTCTCTTCATATATGCCGATTCAATATCTGGGAGAGCCTGCTGTACTAGGTTGGTTCTATGACATAAGCCATATCAAGAAGCATGAAGCGGAACTGAGTCGTGTCGCCCACTATGACCTTCTCACTGGAATTCCCAACCGCGCTTTGTTGGCTGATCGCATGAAACAAGCCGTATCACAAACCGCTCGAGAGCAGAACATGATGGCAGTCTGCTATCTAGATCTCGATGGCTTCAAACCTGTTAATGATTCTTTGGGGCACGATGCGGGGGATTATGTTTTAGTTGAAGTGGCCAAGCGAATTGGGGATACCATTCGCGGGGGAGATACCGTAGCGCGTCTGGGCGGCGATGAGTTCGTGATTTTATTGCTTGGATTAGAGCAAGGCGAAGAATGTGTGACAACGCTTGAGCGCATACTCGCAATGATAGCCAAGCCGATCGATTTCAAAAACAAAATCAATACGGTAAGTGCCAGCATTGGAGTAACCATTTATCCCCTGGACTCCGATGATCCAGATACGCTATTACGCCATGCCGATCAGGCTATGTATATTGCCAAACAAGAAGGCAAAAATCGTTTCCATATATACGATCCTGAAATGGATCGTCGCGCACGCAACCAAAATGAGTTTCTTAAAAGTATTCGCCACGCATTGGAACATGATCAGTTTGAATTGCATTATCAGCCAAAGGTGAATCTGCGAACAAAGAAACTGGTGGGCGTGGAAGCGCTGATCCGTTGGAGACACCCTGAACGCGGGCTTCTCTCGCCCGCTGAGTTTCTTCGCCATATTGAAAATACCGATCTAGATATTAAAGTTGGTGAATGGGTCACCGCTACCGCGCTTACTCAGATTCAACAATGGCGAAGTGCCGGATTGAATTTCGAGGTAAGCATCAATATTTCCGGCTATCACTTGGAATCACCTGACTTTGCGAACAAGTTGCAACAACAACTTGCCGATTATCATGATTTGCCGGTTGGCAGACTTCAAATAGAAGTATTGGAAACGGTTGCGCTCAATGACATAACTGTTGTTCAAAGAGTCATAGAATCTTGTCGCAAGCTCGGAGTGGGATTCGCGTTAGATGATTTCGGTACGGGCTATTCGTCGCTTTCATACTTGAGCAGCTTGGCAGTGGACACCATCAAGATAGATCAATCTTTTGTCAGGGACATGCTGGAAGACAAGGGCGACAAGGCTATCGTACAGGGTATTATTGCGTTGGCGAAAGCATTTGAACGACAGACTGTAGCCGAGGGTATCGAGACTGACGATCACTACCAAACACTACTCGATATGGGGTGCGAAGTAGGCCAAGGCTATGGAATTGCCAGACCTATGCCGGCAAACGAAATAATCAACTGGCAAGCAAGTCACTGCTAGGTATCGGCTATATTTACGGCAACGAATTTGCGCAGTGTTTGACTGTGCCGCAAAACACATCAACCGACCAACGGCATTATTCCTCGTTTGAATGGTTGAACTAAATCAAAAATACTGAGTCTGACGTATACCCAGATCGTTTTGGGATTCATTAACGATTATTTAGGAGATTAAGCATGGATAGCAAAACCACTAACACTTATGACAACGAATTTACTTTGGCGCTTGGCTGGCTCTCTGCTGTTGCAGTAAGTATTGTAAGCTACGCCGGGTTAGCTTGATGCTTGTTGTTAGCTGACGCAAAAAAGGCGGCGCGAGCCGCCTTTTTTATTTGACTGAAATCATCAAAGATGCAATTACCGTTAAAGTACCTATGGTGAATATCGTACTTAAAATCGTGAACTTTGATTCCCATAAAGTTTGTATCGGATAAGCGACTCTCATATTAACTTCCTTCTTGAAATATTGATCATTCTGACAGCCACTTGTTTGTTCGGTCCCTTAAATAGAGCCTCAAATACCCTGCAAATAAAAAATACCCCCGAGCGAATTACCGCTTCAGGGGCACAACGTCTTAACAAAGGGAGAATGCCAAGACGCACGTTTCAGGGGGAAAAGCGTGAGCCTGTCTTCACAGGCTATACCGTAGACATTGGTCTAAGATAAAAGTTCAACGAATTAGCAAAGAAAATCTGAGCTATTCTGAGCTTGCTTTTGGATCAAGTTTTGTAAACTGATCGCACCTCAACAAAACTGCAAGTACAGCCACCATGGTATCCAATCATCAGTTCATATCTAACGATTACCTCCACGCATTTAACCTAAAAGAAATTTTTGCGGAGTACTCAATATATTACTCGGACCTTCACAGCCCAAGCGAACCATTGTCCAGTGATAAGCGCCAAGAACTAACTTTGAAATTGGCGGAAATAAAAAGTGAAATGACGATGCTCGTATTAAAGATGAAAGGTTCAACACCCGAGGCTTATGAGGAAATTTCAATGCCAGCCGTTGAAATGGCCTAGTCGGTAAAGTCTGACTCTGTCTTCCCCCTGAAGCGTACTATCGCTCAGGGAGACGCTTTTCTGAGACGAACATGCTTATGGAAGCGTTCTGACCAAACGGAAGCCCATGTGGTAACCGCGCTCCATCGGCCCACCATTACGGCTGGATATCTGCAAAAAGTTACGGGCGCTATTCCAAGAGCCGCCGCGAAGTATGTGCCAAGAGTTTTCGTCACCATACCTATCTTGCGTCCATTGCCAAACGTTACCGCTCATATCAAACAGCCCATATCCGTTTGCTTGCTTTTGTCCTACAGGATGTGTGCTGCCGTTACTATTGTCTTTATACCAAGCGACCGCATTAAGATCATTACCACCACAGTATTCAGTTTTAGTTCCTGCATAACAGGCATATTCCCACTCTATCTCTGTGGGTAGACGGTATTGTTTACCCGTTTTAGTGTTGAGTGCCTTTATAAATTCCTGAACCTCATTCCAGCTTACCGATTCCACCGGGCAGGTATTGCCGCAGCTATCGAAGTGACTTGGATTATTTCCCATAACGCGGATCCATTCGGCCTGTGTTATATCGTATTTCCCCATCTCATAATTCTTGCCGGGGATTGGAGCCATAGAAATTTCGATCGAATCTTCTGCATTGACTAGCTGAGATTGAAAAGCGCTTGAAATAAAAATGCTTGTGATGACAATGGCGGACGGGGAGAGTAGTTTATAAATATTCATATGTATCTGCTTACTTTTTGAATTCCAATAAAGTTACCTGGTTTGCAACAAGCAAAAAATTCTCGACATACCTCAAAATAATATTTCAACATTGTGCCACTGTCACCATTATGGTGCATTTGTCATACCACATGCTTATGCAAAAATCCCCCTACGTCAATTAATTTAACAACTTCAACATGTTGTATTGCATTAAAGAATTGGCACGCTAACTGCTTAACAATGGGCGTATAGATAGAAACTCCCCCCTTTTTTGAATCTATCTATGCATCTTTGTATCTCCTCCTAATTTGGGCATCCCTTTCGGATGCCCTCTTTTTTTCAGCCGTGACTTTTTCAATTAGGTTAAATATGATTTGGGCTGATAGTATGTATCCATCCGTGCCTGATAAGTGATCGATTTTTCCTTCTGCATAATTTTCGTCATCACTATCGTCAACAACAGGAGTAGCTATGCCCGATGAAAATATGACAACTCCTTCGAACGACACTGCTTCTGATGTACCGCCTAAAACTGATGAGGCACCCCAATCCGTCAAAGAAACGGTAATTGAAAGCAGTGCGCCTGTTTCGGAAAGCATTCCCTCTGCTCCACCGGAAAAGCCACACGAGAATTTCCATGACATGCCTCATGTGCACCATAAATGGCATGCTGAAGTTCTTGTTGATGGGCACGATGTATATCCGGGATATGTTAAAGACATATCGATGAAAGGAGTCCACTTGTTTCTTGACCATAATCTGCAAAATGCCAAACGGGTCAAGTTACACATCCATATACCACCGCTCATCACCACTGAACCCCATCACGTTTTGGAAGTCACCGGCGACATCACTTCCACGGTTTATGATAGTGATGAGGAGTCTTTTCGTTCAGGTATCAATTTTCGGGAATTCACTTTGAAATCCGACCAAGCCTATTTGCGATCTCATCTGACCGATTAATCAAGTCGGCATATCCAGAGTCCTTGTAGGAAGCCGATTAATTGGGCAATTTAAGGCTGTGAAACTGTAAAGCAACTCTGTTTGCAGACTCAAAGCAAATACCCCTTAGCCAGCTATGGGGTATTTGTTGATACTTTTCAAATCACCGGCATCCGCATTGGGCGCTGCCTTAGTGAAAATCAAGTGGCAGTATTACTGGTCTTGCTGCTGTTGCCGTTGTTGTTGCTGTTGCTGCTGTTGTTGCTCATATTCAGCACGCCGGGCGGCACGTTGCGCATCTCGTTGTGCCGCGCGTTCTGCACGCATCCTTCTCAATTCAAGTTCTTCTATTCTATTTTGCTCCTGAATTTGGTTGTTGCGATCACGCGCATCTTCAGCAGCCTCTTCGGCTAGAACTCTCTTTTGGAATGCCGGACTTCTATTTTGTTGATTTGAAGAGCCAGACTTGGAAGAAGAGCCGCCACTGCTTGAGCACCCCGCGAGAACCAAGCCCACAAAAAGTCCGGTAAACAACATTAGCCGTCTCTTGGAAAAGAGTCGCGCCAATCCGAAAGAAGTTTGTTGAGTATATGTGCCCATGCTATCTCTCCCAATGAAGATATAAATAACTTTAAAGTATTGCCAACTAAACGCTGTTTTCTGTTACATCCCGGCCAATGGCATCGCTACTAAAATCAGTGCAAGCAACGACTTTGGCATTCACATAAACAAGCAGTTTATTGATCCGATAGGTACTTATCGACAGAAGCGATCTATTCTTTAATGCTAAATACAAAAAATTTACAAACTTGGGGAAAATAGTTAGATCTTACAGTCAGGCATCGCCACGGAAATACGCGACAACATATTGATAATATTGAATAAATTAAAAACCTAATCGGCCTGCATGATTTCTTTTAATAATGGTATTGAGGCCGCACGTTTTTTCAGGCGCAAGCAGTGAGCATCCAATTCGTCCAACATTCCCAGCAAATAGGGTAAGTCGCGCCGGCCATGCCTCAACAGATAATGGGTCACTTCAGCGGGAACCTCAAAACCACGGGCTGCCGCATGTTGATGCAAGGCTTGTGATTTTTCTTCGTCATTTAACGCATGAATTTGATAGACCAATCCCCAGCCAAGACGAGTACGCAAGTCATCCCGTAAATTTAAATGGGCAGGTGCGGCATTACCGCTAACCAGCAACATGCCCCCGCTCTCGCGCAACCGGTTATACAGGGCAAACAAATTGATCTGCGCCGCGGCATCCAGACTTTCAACATCATCCACTGCCACCACTTGCGCGGCCTCCGGCACGATGCTTTTGCCATAAACGGCCAATTGACCGCTAGCCCTTGCCCGCTCAATCACCGCTTGCAACAAGTGACTTTTGCCACTCCCCGTTTCACCCCACAGATAAATTCCCCGTTCTCCTCCCCCGCTGGAAAGGGCATGGCGCAGCGCCGCATGCAATTCCAAATTGCGGCCAATGACGAAATTATCCAAAGTTGGCTCCCATTGCGGCGCAATACCTAAAAGCAGTTGATTCATATCAATTCCGAAAAGTCTAGAAAAAGCCGTTATCCGTTTTAAAGATTATGTTACAAGATGTGCGACAAAGCGAATTGATGTCATTTCAGGTAGAATTCGCCCTTCAAAAATCGTCGATCCCAGCGGACGGCACTTTATCCCGAAGAAAGCGAGAACTCAACTTGAGCACCCCTTCCACTAGCCTTTCCTACCGCGATGCCGGTGTCGATATCGACGCGGGCGACCAGTTAGTCGAGAACATCAAACCTTTTGCCAAACGCACCATGCGCCCAGAAGTCCTTAGCGGCATCGGCGGCTTCGGCGGGTTGGTCGAAATTTCCAAAAAATTCAAAGAGCCCGTGCTGGTTTCCGGCACCGACGGCGTTGGCACCAAGCTTAAACTCGCCTTTGAATTGAATCGTCATGACACCGTCGGCATTGACCTTGTCGCCATGAGCGTGAACGATATTCTGGTGCAAGGTGCTGAGCCGCTATTTTTCCTCGACTATTTCGCCTGCGGCAAATTGGATGTCCCTGCCGCCACCGAAGTCATTAAAGGCATTGCTTACGGTTGCGAGCAATCCGGTTGCGCATTGATCGGCGGCGAAACAGCCGAGATGCCCGGCATGTACCCGGTGGGAGAATATGATCTGGCCGGATTCGCGGTCGGCGTGGTGGAAAAATCCAAGATCATCACCGGCGAGCATATCAAAGCAGGCGATGTGGTTTTGGGGCTGGCCTCCAATGGTGCTCACTCCAACGGTTATTCGCTGGTACGCAAGATCATCGAGCGCTCACATCCCGATCTCAATGCAAAATTCGACGGTGAACGCACGCTCGCCGATTGCATCATGGCTCCAACCCGCTTGTATGTAAAACCATTGCTTTCGCTCATGCAGCAACTCACCATCAAAGGCATGGCGCATATCACCGGCGGAGGCATCACCGAAAATGTACCACGCGTATTGCCCGGCAATGTCGTCGCCGACATCGACAGCAAGACATGGCAGATGCCCAAGCTATTTCACTGGTTGCGAGAAGGCGGCAATGTCGCGGCACAAGAGATGTTCCGCACCTTCAATTGCGGCATTGGCATGGTCGTGGTGGTTGCATCTGAAGATGCCGATAAAGCGATCAAACATTTACAAACTTCTGGCGAAACCGTATCGCGTATCGGTGTCATTCGTACCCGTAACGGCGATGAACATCAAACCCAAGTAAAGTAGGAAGCCCAACCTATCCGCATATTTCGCACGGTTACACAGATTTCAAACCCTAGCTCGGATATCTGCTGTTAATCTAATTTGCGTTAATCTGTGCAATCTGCGGACAGTGGCTTTCATTGGATATTCTGTGAAAAAAATCGTCATCCTTCTCTCCGGGCGTGGCAGCAATCTGCAAGCGCTGCTGGACGCAAAGTTACCGTGTCAGATCGTCGCCGTCATTAGCAACCGTGCAGATGCGCAAGGCTTGTCCATAGCCAAGGCACACGGCATTACTCACGCTGTGGTGCCGCATAATCATTATCCCGACCGCGCATCATTCGATGCGGTACTTGCCAAAGAAATTGACCTCCATGCACCGGACATTATTGTGCTGAGTGGATTTATGCGTATTTTGACGACCGCTTTTGTAGAACGATATCGCGGCAAACTCATCAATATTCATCCCTCCCTGCTGCCTTCCTACACGGGAATCAACACACATGAGCGCGCCCTGCAAGATGGCGTAAAGATCCACGGCTGCACGGTACACTTTGTCACGCCGTCACTCGATGTGGGCCCCATTATCATTCAGGCCGCCGTTCCGGTACTGCACGACGATACAGCCGCCTCTCTGGCCGCACGAGTATTGCATGAAGAGCACAGGGTCTTTCCACAAGCAATACGTTGGTTATGCCGGGAACAGGTATGGCTAAACACAGACGGACGTGTTGCCATCAACCGGCTTGAGCAACCGGGCGCACCATTGATTTCTCCCGGATTGGGTTAAACTACAGGGAACGCCTCCTGTTGACCGAATCGTGATCCGCTCACTCTGCAATACAAAATCATGACCCGATTTGCCACCACGCCCATTCAACGAATCGCTTTGGCTATCGCCATATCCGTGCTATTGCATATATTGGTATTGTGGCTTCCACAGATAAAACTACCTGAACACGAGAGGGTACTGCCTCCTCTCACTGCCAAACTAATCCCCCTGCCTAAAATGATCGGAAAAACCGCTGCTCACAAACATAAACCCAAAGTTCGTCCGGCCCCACAGCCCGAGCCGGTTATACAATCGAGCCCTGAACTTCCCGTTGCGGCAAGCGCTCCTTTGGCTGCAAGTGAGCCTGTCGCAGCAAGTGATAGCCTTGCTGCAAGCGCACCTCTGGCGGCAAGCGTGCCGGTAGTCGCCGAAGCAATACAAGCGGCCTCGGCACCCGTCGCCACCGAAACGGAGCCACAACGCCCGCCATTACCCAAACACGCACGACTGCGTTTCTCTGTTTATGTGGGCCAAAATAATTTTAAGGCCGGAGAATCGGTACACTCGCTAGACATAGAAGATGGACACTACACACTCAAAGCAGATGTTCACACAACCGGGCTGGCAAGTGTTTTTAAAAGCTACCGCATGGAACAAACCAGCACGGGAACAGCAACTGCACAAACGCTAAAACCGGAGACTTTCACCGAGGAAATAACTGATAGCAACGGAAAGAAAACAACTCGGGCTGAATTTGACTGGACGAATCACGTAATATATTTTTCGAACGATTCCCAAGCCACGCTGCCCTTGCAGGCACAAGATATCCTGAGCATCCTCTATCAATTTCCCCCGATGCGTCAACAGGAAGAGATCGTCTCCATCGATATCGGTACTGGAAAAAAACTCGAAAGATTCCAATTTGAAATCGCTTTTGAGGAGCCTCTGAAAACCGCCATGGGTACTTTGCAAACCATACACTTCCGCAAACTGCATGGCCCCAACGAAGAGGGCTTGGAGATTTGGTTCGCACAGGAATATCGCCTGTTGCCGGTAAAAATGCGCCATCTTGATCGCGATGGGAAAGCGGATGGAGAGGCCGTCATCACCGAAATCCGTGTATCGGATGAATAATAGCCTGCACTTTTCTCAGGGATCGTCCACGTGCTGTTGAAACACTAAAGGCTGATCGCTATCGGGGAACGCTGGATCGCGAGATCTCATTGCCCCCAATCTTTTTCGGTTCGAACTTACACTCCCGTTACAAGTATAGTAGCATACGCACCACATCTTCAATTTTGCTATCAGCACCCAGCATGAATAAAGAAGAAGCCATGATTGTAGTTAGCAAACTGGTCTATGAATTGACCGTTTCGCATAGCTTTACCTCGGATCTCGACGTACTGTTGGAACGGCTATTTGCTATTTTGCTCGACAAGGAAGACTTGCCACTGGAAGATCGTGGCGCGATAGTATTGCTCAATCCGAGAAAACGTTACTTTCAGGTTGCCCAATTTGGCCTGGATCCTGTGTGGAAAAGCGATTATAGATGGCAATTAAGTTCCTTCGATAATGCGATCGCCTTTCCGGATAGCCTAATCAAAACAAGTTTACTCGAAAACTTCCCTACCCAAGGCGAGCAACGGCAATTGCTTCTTTTACCCTTGGATATAGAGAACAATCTCATCGGCTATGTAGTTTTGTTTGCCCCGCTCGACTATCGCCCTTCCACCACTCATCTTGATTTTTTGTCAGACTTGTCGCGCGCTCTGTCCGGTTTGGTACAACGTGCTCTGGGCATCGAAACCTTGCGCATTCGCGAACTCGAACTCGAAGAGGCGCGCGCAGATGCCATTCAAAGTCTTGGTGTAGCCTCGGAATATCGTGATAACGAAACAGGCTGGCATATCATGAGAATGACCAACTTTGCCCAAGCGATCGCAAAAGCTTTGGGGCTATCGCCAGAACAAAGAGATTTGCTGTATATGGCGGCACCGATGCACGATGTCGGCAAGATAGGCATCTCCGATGCTATTTTGCTAAAGCCCGGCAAACTGACTTCGGATGAGTTCGACACCATGAAATCGCATACAGATATTGGCGTCAGTATATTGAAAGGTAATGACACACTGATCGCAGCAGCACGTGATATCGCAGGATCGCACCATGAACGATGGGATGGCACGGGGTACCCGCAGGGACTTGCAGGGATCGAGATCCCCCTGCTGGCCCGTATCTGCGCCGTGGCGGATGTGTTTGATGCGCTCACTTCGATCCGCCCGTATAAAAAACCATGGAGTGTCGAAGACGCGAGCAATTTGATCCTCTCGGAATCGGGGAAATATTTTGACCCCGATGTTGTACGTGCTTTTGAAGCGGCCATGCCGGAAATTCTCCGCATACGCGAGCTTTATCGGGATGACATCATCGACCCGAAAAAATCCGTCACCTTGCCGCCCCTGCCCCTGCGTGCCACTGCTTGGGTAAATTGGGACGACAACCTTAGCGTGGGGATCGACACTATTGATGAACACCATCGCTACCTGTTCGATCTGATCAATGACCTGTACGAAGTGGTCAGCAAAAAGCGAGGTGCTCGCGAAGTGGCAAGACTGATAAAAGCAACGGATGCCTATGCCAAAGTCCATTTCCGTTCCGAAGAAAAGATGATGCAGCACTATAATTACCAAGGCATTGATAATCAGGAACAGCAGCATCACGAATTTGAAGCCAAGATCCGCGAATTTTACGAGGAACTACACGACAACCCGTTAGTTGCCCAATTCGATGTGCTCTCATATCTGCGCGATTGGCTGATCCACCACATTCGCATTGAAGACGCAAAGCTGCGCTCGCTGGTAAGCTAAATCTGCACACCCAGAACAATTTCACCGCCACAAATCGCCCGATAGCAACCTGTCAGATTAGCCCCAAACACTTTCGAAGCAATAACTAGTTAAGCATCTGTTAAAATAGGCGATTGAAATCAGTCGTTGGACTTTAGTCGCTATTCTTTGGTCAACTTAAATTCGACTAATGTCTACCGACCTCCAACTGTTTTCCACCTAAGGTTTACTCATGCTCATCACTGAATACCGCCTCGACCTCGTCATGCAAGCGCTGCGGACAATTTTGCCTTTGGTACACCCGGCGGACACTTCGCTGCGCTATTTTTTTCAGGCTGAACGCGTTGGCTCAAATGAGCGCGCGTTGATTGCCGAAACGGTATTCGGCGTATTACGTCATCGTCTTTTTTTGGAACACGCTTGCACCACTCCCGAAACGGCTGCTAACAAGCCCACGCCACGCCGAATGGCCTTGGCCTATTGGGTGCGCTTCGGCGGCTACAATGTGCGCGAGCTGGCCCCTGTACTGAAAGCCACCGAAGCCGAATGGCTTGGACACGTTAAAGGTATCAAGCTGGATGATTTGCCGCTGTCGATACAAGCGGAATTACCGGACTGGATTATCGATAAACTTCGCGCACATCGTCCCGACCACGAAATCCTAGCGCTCGGTCTATCCATGCAAGCATCCGCCCCGCTTGATCTGCGTGTAAACACCCTGAAAGCGAATCGCGAAGAAATACTGCAAGGACTCAGTGCCGAAGGCGTGACAGCCGTTGCCACGCCCTACTCGCCCGTCGGCATCCGCGTCAGCGGCAAGCCCGCGCTGAACAAGAGCCCGCTTTTTCTCGGTGGCCGCTTCGAGGTTCAGGATGAAGGCAGCCAATTATTAAGCCTGCTACTCGCACCAAAACGCAACGACATGGTGGTCGATTTTTGCGCGGGCGCGGGTGGAAAAACGCTCATGCTCGGCGCGATGATGAATTCACAGGGTCGCTTATATGCTTGGGATGTTTCCGAGAAGCGTCTGGCCAATTTGAAACCGCGGATGGCACGCTCCGGTCTGAGCAATATACAACCGCAGCTCATCGCGCACGAGCACGACAATAAGATCAAACGCCTCGCCGGAAAGATCGATCGCGTACTGGTGGATGCACCATGCAGCGGATTAGGTACATTGCGGCGCAACCCCGATCTAAAGTTCCGCCAGTCGGAACAAAGCGTGGCCGAACTTACCCAGAAACAAGCTTCCATTCTCGCCTCGGCGAGCCGTCTGCTCAAAGTTGGCGGACGCTTGGTCTATGCGACATGCAGCTTGTTGCATGAAGAAAACCAAGCTATCGTCGAAGCATTTCTGGCTCAACACACCGACTTTACCTTGATACCGGCAAGCGAGGCCTTGGCACAGCAAAAGATCAGCCTGGAGATGGGAGACTATCTGCAACTGCTGCCGCAGCAACACGGCACGGACGGTTTTTTTGCAGCGGTGATGGAACGCAAGGCCTAATCGGGTACGAATTTCAGGCCATAGATAATGTTTAACCCCACTAGAGATCAAGCCAGGCAATTTCTTTTTGAAGCATGGCGAAAACGCTGTGCCGGAGAGTTACTCACTCCGCTGGAAGACCTGACCGCACAGCTCATCAATAAACATCCCGAATATCACGGACTCCTTGCCAACCCGGAAAGCAACCAGGACAAGGACTACGCGCCGGATGGCAATACGGTCAATCCATTCCTGCACATCATGATGCACCTCACTATTGAGGAACAGCTTTCTATCGGTCAGCCGCACGGCATCCGCGAGCAGTTTGCACGACTCACGCAAAAATTCGAATCCGAACATGAAGCGCAGCATGCGATGATGGACTGCCTGGGAGAAATGATCTGGCAAGCCCAACGCAATAAAACCGCCCCCGATGCTGCCATCTATATTTCCTGTCTGGAGAAACAATAATTGTGACGTTTTTCGCTGACGAATTTTTTTGAAGGGTCTATACTTTGCCTAGGGAAGTTCACGATTAACCGACTAAACGGAGAATTCAATGGAACATCAAAAACCGAATGTTTTGCACACTTTTTCAGGCATTGACCATATTTCGGTGCCAGTCAACGAGCCGTGGCAGGTCAAATTAACGGATCCGGCCATTTCTGCCATGACCGATTTTCGCGTGAGTGCACTGTTCAAAGTCGATCCCGAAGATACCATTGATGACGCGTTGCTAAAAATGAAGGCGGCCGGTCTGCGCCTCGGCTTTGTCATGGAAGCAAGATCGGAAAAGATTCTGGGGGCAATAACCTCTTACGACATCATGGGCGAAAAACCAATGCGTTATCTGCAGAGCGTTGGCTTTGCAGATCGTGGTGTTACGCATAAGGACATTAAAGTAAAAGACATCATGGAGAAAGTAAGCGACTGGGTCGTCGTCGAAATGACGAACGTCGAAACAACCAGCGTCCAGTCAGTGCTCGATGTTTTCCAAAAGATCGGACGTACCCATCTCCCGGTACTGGACACAAAAGAAGGAAAAGAACACCGCCTGTGCGGACTTTTTTCTTCGTCTAAATTATTGCGATTAACAGAAGAAGCCCGCAGTAAAACATCGAAAGGGCATAAAGCCTAATCCGCTCTAACCAAAAGGCGCATCATACTGATGCGCCTTTTTTATTGCGCGCTCACCGAGCTATTTTTTCCTGGCCATTTTCACGGAGGCTAAAAATAATGTCAGTTTTAATGATTCAAAGCACCTTGGTGAGAGAGAGGAATTCGGCAGCGAACGAGACAAGAAAGCTCATACCCCAAGCCAAACTCTCTCTGATCATTCTATGAGGACTTAGCCCCAATCCATAGTTCAATAAATAACTCCCCGTCATCAAAACGGACACGCCAATTATCAACACGCCAAACATAAATAATAGGTAGCTCATGTCATTCTCCTTAAGTGACGACCAGATCGAATCAAATAATCTGGCAAACCATGAGTGACTTTATAGCCCTCAAAATCGCCCCAATCAATATGCCAAATTACCTAGCCTATAACTAGATACTCGACATGCTTACCTATACAGATCAACTCAATTTATTCGGGGAATGCAGGATATCCAAGCACAATGCAGGCTGACAGAGACTATGCCTTCTAGTCACAGAATATTTAATGCTGTCGATAGACTTAAAAAAGCTTAGTAAATTAGATTAGTACTAAGAGAAAATGACAAAAACATTTCAGTATCGTTCCTATTCAAATCACATCTGCCGAAACAAATGTGAATAAGAACGACTAACCGCGATCGACTCTGTCCTGTCGCGAAGACTTAGCGCAACTCGCCCCAGCAGATCGTGCTTGGCAGAGACGATCTGAGTTACGTTCACGACTGTACTACGATGAACTTGCCAAAATTGCTCCGGATCAAGTTGTGTGATTAATTCCTTGAGCGGTGTACGTAACAACAGCTCGGCATCACGCGTGTAGAGCGCCGTATATTTATCGGCCGACTGGAAATAACACACCTCATCCACGGCAACCATACGCACTTCTTGACCAACTTGTGCTCGCAACCAGCGCAATGGCTGCGGCCTAACTGAAGTTGCCAACAGTTGCTGCAAGCGCGCCAACGTCGCATCAGACGAGGCTGCACTGCGTTGCTTTAGCCGTTCTACACATCGCGCCAGTCGCTCATCACTCACGGGCTTGAGTAGATAGTCCACCGCTGCCTGTTCGAAGGCTTCTAATGCGTGATCGTCAAAAGCGGTGACAAAGACCACGCGACAATCATTTGAGGCCGCACGTGCCGCATCCAGGCCGCTCTGTCCCGGCATACGAATATCGAGGAAGGCAATGTCCGGCTTGATCGTTGCCAGCGCTTCAGCAGCGGCAATGCCATCATGCAGCACGGCCGCAATTTCCAGTTCCGGCCATAACAGCGTCAGCCGGCGGCGCAAATCTTCCGCGAGATGCAGCTCATCGTCGGCAATGATCACTTTCATTTCGGCAACTCCAGCAAGACGCTTACTCCGCCACCCGCTCTGTTTTCCAGCACCAGCTTGCCCGCTTTGCCATACAGCGTCGCCAAGCGCTCGCGCACATTCGCAAGCCCTGTACCGCCGGTTTCATTATTAATCAAACCCACGCCGCTATCGCGCACTTCGACGCGCAATGCAGAACCGTTACTATCCGCATGAATGCCGATCATCCCGCCGCCGATCTTGGGTTCGATGCCGTGGCGTATAGCGTTTTCCACCAGCGGTTGCAGCAGCATCGGCGGAAAAGAGCAAGTGCGGTCAACTTCGCTTACTTCGATATTCCAGTGCAATCGCTCGCCGAAACGTATCTTCAATATCTGCAAATAATTTTCCAGCATGTCCAATTCATCACCCAATGTGGCATCGTTGCTGCGTGCTCTGGCTAAGGCTACCCGCAGCCAGTCATTTAGCCGTTCCAATAGTTTCTTTGCCAGCACCGGGTCGCCGTCGATCAGACTGCTTACATTCGCCAGTGTGTTAAACAAAAAATGCGGCTCGATCTGCGCCTGCAATAATTTGAGATGCGCTTCGATCTCGCGTTTTTCGCTTTCGCTCTTAAGTAACTTGCGATGCTTGATTTCCGCTTCGATGCGCTCGTACAGTAAAAATGTGATGCTGCCGATAAGCCCGAAAAATAGTCCCAGCACCATCGTTGGGATGACATACTCACTACGCCAGCCGCCTTCACCACTGATCGCAAATGCCAGCGTCATACCAAGCGCCACACTTCCCGGTAACGAAATGCTGAATACCGCCCAGCGTTTAATTGAACTTTTCAGCAGATAGAAAACAGTCGCATTGACCCCCATCACGGAATAGCCGATACATTGGGAATAGATAAAATTAGTCCAGAACTGATTTTTAGGGTCGAACATGGACAACACGCCCGCAATGGCCGTATTAAAAACGAGTGTAGAAATCAAAGGGTACAGAATTTTTTTCATGGCTTAATTATCCGTCTGTCTTTCCGATAGGGCAATTTTGTTCAAGGTAGCGCGACCTTAACGCCAACTGTCAGCATCTGTTCATAGAGTCGAGAAAATTCGCTTTGAGCACTACCACTGGCAAGCGTAGCCAACCCGAAAATGCTCAGATGCGGATTCACTGTGTATTCGCTATAGCCATCCAACTCGTGGCTACTGTCGGTGAGACTATGCGTGAACATCACGCGGGTGTATCCCGTGCTTTCCATCAGGTTGGTTTGCCATACCAGATACAGATAATCACACCCCAACAATGGCGGGGCATAGCTCAAGGCAGAGGATAAAATTGGAATCGAGTTCCCAGTTGGAAATGCACTCGCCGCGTTGGCAACTCGCGCAAAGTAAGCGCTACCACCCGCCGCGTTGTAGCCATGATCGTAGTGCATATATTCGGTAGTGAGGGTTTGACCATTCTCAAAAGTATAAGCCGCGCCCAACAACTCATCGGTTCTGCGCGATGACTCTGCCTCAACAATAAAAGGCTGATTCACATCGGCAGGAGAGAGTAATAAATTTGGAAGTGTGTACGAACCGACCTCGGTGTAAAGCAACCACGCATCCGCGACAGTTCGTTGCGCATGCAAACCGACAAAGAGCGATTGCTGTTCCTGTTTTGCCAGTGCCAGTCCGACAGCTCCGTCATCACCGCGCCAGTCAGCCTTCACTAACCAACTATTCGACCATGGATCGGGGTTGGAATGTCCGTAGCCGGAATCGAACAGCCGCGCCACATAGACAGACGTACTCACCAGCGGTGACCAAGCCAGGCGCAGCGTATCCATGCCGGATAATTCGGCCATCGGATTACTGCGGCCATTGTTGAAATAAAACGGGTTGGAAGGAGAGCGAAATTGCGCCGGCCCCCAATTCAACAATTCTCGCCCGCCATTTAATGCCATAGTTTCGTTGGTACGCCAACTTGCTTGCCACTGGCTGAGATAGCCTTCCGATTTATTCGTGTCACCAAAAGCATTGCGCGTTTGTTGTGTCAGCAAAATCGGACGCGCGGTAAATTGCAGCGAATCACTTTCCATTTTGACATTAAAACGCGCATCGGCGGTATCACTACGCTGCACCAGCTTCGCCATGTGGTTTCCGGGATTAAGTACGCTATCATTGCGCAAATTCGTACTGCTGGCATAGCCATAGAGCATTCCGTCCCATGAGACAGCGCGCGAGCCTTCATCGGCCTGCGCCGACATGCACAAGCCACCCAATAAAGCGAGCGATGCCAACCCCACATAATGCTTCATCATATGCAGTGATGTTGATTTAAAAACCAATTGACAATCCTGCACTCAATGCCTGTCCGACCAATGTTTTGCCATTGGCAAATAAGATATCGTTACGATAAGTCAAAAAAGGTTTGAGCGGCCCGCTAGTTTTGGGTTCCCATCCCAGGTTGGCGACTAAACCCGGTTGATTTTGCGCCCCCCCTCCTTGCCCGTAATATCCTATCGTCCCTATCGACATATTAAACCAGCCGAACAAGCGCTGTTCCAGCACGATGCCTGCGGCGACATAGTCACCTTGCGCGGTATTAATTTGCGTCAACTCCAAACCATATTTTTGAATTTCATTTGCATTGAGCAGAAAACGAAAACCAGCATGTTGATAATGGGCACCATCCAATACACCCGATCCTGCTTGGGGGCGAAGCAAGAATGCATCCTGGGCACTTGCCAGTCGGGTGACAAACAAGCCCATCAGAACCAAACAATACAGACCGCAATATTTTCGTATCATTGTAATTGCCCCAAATCAAATTCACTGGCATTCACTTTTTGCACTTTTACCGTACCGAACTCCATCACCGTTTCTGCATCGATCAAGGCATCACGTATCGTCATGCGGCTAATGAAGGGAACACGCTGCCCTTCGTATTGAATACTGTTACCGTAATCAAAATGCGCGGTTTTAAGCAGCTTGCCGCTTACCGAATAAAATTCGGCTTTGACGCCAACACTGCGTTTCTCGGATACCCAATAACGCACTTTGTCGTAGGTGGCGCGGTTGTGTTTTGCTTTCAGGTCGAGCACATAACAAGCCTCGCCATCCACTGCTTCTTCCTGTGCCAGTTGTGCGTCGTAATCCTTGGCGTAGTTGGTTGCGGCAATATCGCCGTTGGATGCTTGCCCGCTCATGCGCTGACGAGGAGAGATCGGAATCGGTTTGGATAAGCCGGGGCGCGTGAGCCACATGTTGCGTCCCACTTGCAACAGCTTGGAACCTTTAAAACGAGAGGGTTCGAATGTCTCGGCCACACTGGCATCATCTACCGCCTTAACCAGCAAACGCTGCGGCTCATCCACCTTATTGCCATCACGTGAAGCCAGCTTGATTTCCCATACGATGCCGGGCAGACCGCCACCGCGTGCACGGTCGGATTGTTCGAGGATGGTTTTGGCATCGGGAGCGGCGAAGGTAGCGCTGCACCAGAGAGCGAGTAGTAATCCGAGATAGTTTTTCATAAAGTCATTCCTCGGTAGGGTGGGCACGTCCTTGTGCCCACGCGGTCAGCGGTAAATATTACGCGGGCACAGAAACGTGCCCATCCTATATTAAACATGCCCCAGCGCATCAACAATCGCCTGCTTAGCCGCGCGCTTAGCAGGCAAGTAAGCGGCCAGGGTTCCCACCACCAGCATCAATATCATGGTAAATATCGTGCGATGCAGATCAAGGTCAACCAACAGGGGAACCGGGCTTGCACTATTCGGCGGGGTGTAGGAAATATGCGCGACATTGATGCCGTAACGCACGCCGAAGGTGAGCAACAATCCAGTGAGGCAACCTATCAGCGTCAACATAAGTGACTCGGTAGTAAATAGCCTGATCACGCCGTTCCGCTTCAGACCGATCGCGCGCAACGTGCCGATCTCGCGTGTGCGTTCGACTACAGCCATGCCCATGGAATTTGCCACGCTCATCACCACGACCGTCAACACGATGCTAAAAATAAAACCGAAGATCATGTCGAACATGTTGTGAACCTGATTATAAAAATCGGAAAGTTCCTGCCAGGTTTTGATCTCCATATCGAAGCCTGCTGCGCGCAATTTATCTTGCAAGTGCGTGCGCATAGCTTCAGTTTGCTTCTCATCATCCAGCAACACGGTTAAGCGGTCAGCGGCACCTGGCGTGTCATACAGTGTTTGCACCAGACTCAGCGACATGATGGCAAACTTGTCATTGCTGCCCGCGTTGCCGGTATTGAAAGTCTTATCCAGCGTGATATCCAGCGCGTTCGCTTGCCCGGTGAGTGTATTGCTTAACAGCGAAGCCTGATCACCATTTTTCAAATGCAGCATGTCTGCCAGCCCGAAGCTAAGCAGCGCATTCTCGGGATGAAGCGGATCAAGCTTTTTGATGAAGTCCGCGTAGATACGCTTTTCTTCCTCGCTCATGGCATTGGCCTGCAATTGCTTCATGGCTTCCGGCGAAATACCTTCACCAATAAAAATAGTGCTGGCGCGACCATTGCTGATCAGCCCGCTCAAACTCAAACGCGGAGCGACCAACAGCACGTGCGCTTCATTCTTTAGCAGTTCGGTGATGCGCTTAACTTCCTCCGCCTTGAGCAGGTAGCGTTCTGGATCAAGCTTGCCTTCCTTGCCCATACCGCGCTTGCTCAAGGTCAAATGCCCCAGCAATTCGCCATGGATCGACTGGCGTGCCATGCCGTCATAAACATTATGGGTGTATCCGGCAAACAGTGAGATCGCGGCGAAACCGAATGCGATCGCCAGCAATGTCACCACGCTGCGGCGACGGTTGCGCATCAGGCCGCGCAAAGCCAACCTGGTCGTATTCATGCGCTCACCTCATCGCTTTCAATGTTGCCGTCGCGCAACAGAATCTTTCTGTCCACATGTTCCAGCAAGCGCGGGTCGTGCGTGGTGAACACAAAAGTCACCCCGCGCGCGCGATTCATTTCACGCATCAGATCGACCACCATGCGACTGTTCTCTGAGTCAAGATTAGCGGTTGGCTCATCGGCAATGACCAGTTTCGGCTCGACTGCCAAGGCGCGCGCGATAGCCACGCGCTGGCGCTGCCCTCCGGATAGTTTGTCCGGGCGGGAAGCTTTGAATCTTTCCAGACCAACATCGATCAGTGCTGCTGTGGCGCGTTCACGCGCGACTGATTCCGCCACACCTTGTATCTGCAAAGGCAACATCACATTCTCTATAGCGGTGAGCACCGGCACCAGATTGAAGCCCTGAAATACAAAGCCGATCTTGTGGCCGCGAAAGTCCGTTAGTTCGTCGTCTTTTAAACCGTGTGTATCTTGCCCGTCGAACCAGACCTCACCGCTGCTGGGGGTATCGATCAGCCCGATGATATTCATCATGGTCGATTTACCGCTGCCCGATGGCCCCCACACGGCCAAAAACTCGCCGCTGTGAATATCCAGCGACACGCTATTCAATGCTTCGATAGAGGTCTCGCCCAACATGAAACGACGGCGTATCTCGCGCAATCGCAGCAGAGGCTGGTTAGTCGAATTAGTATGCGCTGTCATCACCACTCCTATTTCAGTTCGATCTTCAGTGCAGTGACGCCGTCGCCAATCTTGAATGCAGCATCGACGAATTTTGGCGGACCGAAGCTGCCCTTGGCATCGCGCGAAATCCCAACCGGCTCTTTGGGAATGCCGATGAAATTACTATCCAGCTTGCCATTGCCATTCATATCCGCAAATACCGCGACCGCATATTCACCGGAAGGAATATTGGGAATTGTCAGTTCGACCAAGTCACTTTGGGCAATGGCGCTGGCTTTAATGGCATTGCCGTCACGAGTCGGAAAATCGTTAGCCGAGTTATGTACCGCCACAAATAGCGTTTTACCGCGAATGCCCTCACCATGCAGACTCAGTTTAAGATCGCCAGCCCATACCGGCGAAGTTAGCAATAGCAATAACGGCAACAAAACCTGTTTCATCCTGCATCTCCTATCGTCCGATTTAATTTCAATGGTTGCACTATAGAAATGCGGGACAAGTGAATCCAGCTGATTGCGACGAAACGACAAATTCAGGGGGTAAAATGCAACTTAGGTGGTTTGATAAGTCGCTATCGCCCGATACACCCGCATGGAGTAGGCCGTGGCTGTACGGGGCTAAAGCCCCAACAGCCCACACACAATCGGGTGACGGGGATCGTTAAAGCTGCGGAGGTACTTGGGGCTTGCGTAAGCCATACAGCCATGAAACATAGCCCGAGATGGCATAGCCCAAAAACAGCAGGAATAAAACGCCCGGAGGATAGCTGGAAATCAGGATAAAGAACAATGCGAGCAGAAAGATCGCAATGAAAGGAACACTTTTACGCATGTTGAAATCTTTAAAACTGTAAAAGCGAACGTTGCTTACCATGCTTAACCCGGCAAATAAGGTCAAAGCGACTGCTATCCAGCGTACATCCGCCCCGACAAAGCCGTAGTCATGCATTACCCAGATAAATCCGGCGACCAGCGCGGCCGCCGCAGGGCTGGGCAGCCCCTGAAAAAAGCGTTTGTCGATGACTTCATGGTTGGTATTGAAACGAGCCAAGCGTAATGCAGTCCCCGCGCAATAGATAAAAGCAGCGAACCAGCCTACTTTGCCCAAATCGCGAAACGCCCATTCGTACATCAACAAGGAAGGAGCCACACCGAAAGACACCATATCGGACAAGCTGTCGTATTCCGCGCCGAATTCACTTTGTGTGCGCGTCATGCGTGCCACGCGACCGTCCAGTCCGTCCAGTACCATGGCAATAAAAACAGCGACAGCTGCAAATTCAAATTTGCCGTTCATCGCTTGCACGATGGCATAGAAACCGGCGAACAAAGCACCCGTGGTAAATAAATTCGGCAGCAAATAAATACTGCGGCGACGAATATCCAGCGGTTTACGTTTGTTCAAATCGGTCATAGTTTCTTATAGTTGCGCCAAGATAGTTGTTGTTGCCGACACTTTATCACCGATACTCACTTTAACGTTAGCGGTGAGCGGCAAATAAACATCCACGCGCGAACCAAAACGTATAAAGCCGTAACGCTGGCCGCGAGCCAATGCATCACCCGCTTTCACGTAGCACAAGATGCGTCGCGCTATCAGTCCGGCCACTTGCACGAAAGTCACCGTATGACCATCGGCAGTATTCAGCACGATCGCATTACGCTCATTTTCCGTTGATGCTTTATCCAAATCCGCGTTCACGAATTTACCCGGGAAATATTGCACTTTTTGTATCGTGCCATCAGCCGGACTCCGGTTGGAATGAACATTGAACACATTCATAAACACGCTCACCAGGATTGCTTCGCGTTCCCCGTAAGGATCTTGCGCCCGCTCAACCTTGATCACGCGTCCGTCGCAGGGTGATAGTACCGCGCCGGCTTGCTGCGGTATCTCACGAGCGGGGTCGCGAAAGAACTGCAACACGAACACAAAGATGATCCACAGTGGTATCGACCAAGTTGCACACCATACAGAAGCGCCGATAGCCAAGACCAAAGCAATAGCCAGAAATGGCCAACCCTCGCGGGCAATGATGGGATGGGGATATTGATTCATAGATTCCGTGAAGAATTAAAGGGGGAAGGGAGAAGGGGAAAGCGTTCCAAGGTCAGAGGTTTTACCCTTCCCCCTTCCTGTTTCTTAGTTCTTAGACTGATCAACCAGTTTGTTCTTGCCAATCCACGGCATCATGGAACGCAACTGTCCGCCGACCACTTCAATCGGATGTTCAGCATTCAAACGACGGCGTGCGGTCATTTCCGGATAGTTGGTACGTCCTTCCAGAATAAACTGTTTAGCATAAGAACCATTTTGAATGTTCTTCAGGCATTCCTTCATCGCGGCGCGAGCCTGATCGGCAATCACGCGGTGACCGGTAACGTATTCGCCGTATTCCGCATTGTTGGAAATGGAGTAGTTCATGTTGGCGATGCCGCCTTCGTACATCAAGTCAACGATCAACTTGAGTTCGTGCAGGCACTCAAAGTAGGCCATTTCAGGTGCATAGCCAGCTTCGGTCAGAGTTTCAAAACCGGCCTTCACCAATTCCACCGCTCCGCCGCACAATACCGCTTGTTCGCCGAACAAATCAGTCTCGGTTTCTTCGCGGAAATTGGTCTCGATCACGCCACCCTTGGTGCCGCCGTTCGCTGCCGCGTAAGACAGTGCGATGTCTTTTGCTTTACCAGTCTTGTCTTGGTATACCGCGATCAGAGTCGGTACGCCGCCACCCTTGAGGTATTCGGAACGCACGGTATGTCCTGGGCCCTTAGGCGCGATCATGATGACATCCACATCTGCACGTGGCACAACCTGGTTGTAATGCACATTGAAGCCGTGCGCAAATGCCAGCGCTGCACCCGCCTTGATGTTCGGCGCGACTTCATTATTGTAGACCTCCGGGATATTTTCGTCAGGCAACAGCATCATTACCACGTCAGCGCTTTTAACAGCAGCGGCCACTTCGGCAACCTTCAAACCCGCGCCCTCGGCTTTTTTCCAAGATGCGCCGTTCTTGCGCAAACCGACCGTCACATTGACGCCTGATTCTTTCAGGTTTTGCGCATGAGCATGGCCTTGTGAGCCGTAGCCGATAATGGTCACTTGTTTGCCCTTGATCAGGGATAGGTCTGCGTCTTTGTCGTAATAAACTTTCATGTTGGCCTCTTTGTAAAAATTAATAATTCGTTATTTGTTAGGATGGGTGGGCTTTTGTGCCCTGCCTACCTACTCTTTAAAGCTTCAAGATGCGATCTCCGCGACCGATTCCGGAAGAACCGGTACGCACCGTTTCCAAAATCAAACCCCGATCTATTGCCTGCAAAAAACTATCCAGCTTGGAACCCGTTCCGGTCAATTCAATGGTGTAGGTCTTGTCGGATACATCAATGATGCGCCCGCGGAAAATATCAGCCATGCGTTTTAGCTCTTCACGAGCCTCACCTTGCGCGCGCAATTTTACCAGCATCAACTCGCGCTCAAGATGGTCTCCATCCGTCAGATCCACCACGGCAACGACTTCGATCAACTTGTTCAGTTGCTTCTTGATTTGCTCGATGATGGCATCGGAGCCGCGTGTCACGATAGTCATACGCGACATCGTCTCATCTTCGGTAGGCGCAACGGTCAACGACTCGATATTGTACCCGCGCGCCGAAAACAAGCCCGCAACTCGTGACAAAGCACCGGCCTCATTTTCCATCAGCAGAGAGATAATGTGTCTCATCACAAATCCTCCGCAAAAATAATCTCGGACAGCCCCTTGCCACCGGGCACCATCGGGAACACGTTTTCGGTCGAATCGGTGCGAAAATCGATAAATACCAGATCATTTTTCCGAGCGAATGCTTCGCGTAACGCACCTTCCACATCGGACGGTTTTTCTACACGGATACCAACGTGACCGTAAGCCTCCGCCAATTTCACAAAATCAGGCAAAGCATCCATATACGATTCCGAATAACGGTTGCCGTGGAAGAATTGCTGCCATTGACGCACCATCCCCAGATAACGGTTATTCAAAGCGATCACTTTGATCGGCAAATGAAATTGTTTGCAGGTGGAAAGCTCCTGAATGTTCATCTGAATACTGCCCTCGCCAGTCACGCAAGCAACTTGTGCTTCCGGATGCGCAAGTTGCACTCCCATCGCCGCAGGCAAACCAAATCCCATCGTGCCCAGACCGCCGGAATTGATCCAACGGCGCGGCTGGTTAAATTTGTAATATTGCGCCGCCCACATCTGGTGTTGCCCGACATCGGAAGTAACGAACGCTTCGCCGTGCGTGATCTCGTACAATTTTTCAATCACATATTGTGGCTTGATCAGCTCGTTCGAATTTTTGTACGTCAGCGAGTTGCGGCTGCGCCATTCATCGATCTGTTTCCACCACGCCGCAGACGCTACCGCATCCGGCTTCTGTTTGCTGCTGTGCAGCACGGCAAGCAGATCACCCAGCACATGGCCGACATCGCCCACGATGGGTACATCAACCTGCACCCGTTTGGAAATGGAAGCCGGATCAATATCTATGTGAATGATCTTGCGCGGAACCGAAGCGAAGTGTGCCACGTTGCCGATCACACGGTCATCGAAGCGCGCACCGACCGCCAGCAGCACATCGCAATTTTGCATCCCCATATTGGCTTCATAGGTGCCATGCATTCCCAACATCCCGACGAATTGTTTGTCGGTTGCAGGATAGCCGCCCAAACCCATCAGGGTATTGGTACAAGGCGCTCCCAATAGGCGCACCAAATCGGTCAATGGCTTGGATGCATCGGACAAAACCACACCCCCGCCCGCGTAGATCATCGGACGCTTGGCTTCGATCAATAATTGTGCCGCCCGCTTGATCTGCGCGACATCGCCATGCTTTTCCGGATGATACGAACGAATATTGACGACTGGCGGATAGGCAAACTCGACTTTTTGGTTCGACACGTCCTTGGGAATGTCGACCAGCACCGGCCCCGGACGCCCGCTCTTGGCCAAGTAAAACGCCTTCTTCAATGTGCTGGCGATATCCTTGGCATCTTTAACCAAAAAATTATGCTTCACACAGGGACGCGTGATGCCGACCGCATCCACTTCCTGAAACGCATCTTCACCGATAAAACTCGTAGGTACCTGTCCGCTGATCACAACCAACGGAATGGAGTCCATATAGGCTGTGGCGATTCCCGTTACCGCATTGGTGACCCCCGGTCCAGAGGTCACCAGCGCAACCCCCACCTTGTCGGTCGAGCGCGAATATCCATCGGCTGCGTGTACCGCCGCCTGCTCATGGCGAACCAGCACATGCTTGACCTTCTCCTGATTGAAGAGAGCGTCGTAGATAAATAGCACCGCACCGCCTGGATAGCCGAAAACGTATTCGACCCCCTCTTCCTGCAAACACCTGATGGCTATTTCTGCGCCTGTCAGTTCCATGACTTAAGACCTTAGTTAAACAATTATTAAAGAACCGTGCAAGATAAAGGCTGATGACGTTTTGGTCAACCCCCGAGCGAGCATGGATAAAGTAAAAGTCTCAAAATTCACCAGAATTTGTTAGTATTCTCACCAGCCCAAGGGAGATATTCAATCTGAGCAGCCATTACGAACTTTCTCAATTTCTTACCGAAGTCGAGCGTCGAGCCTACAAACAGGCACTTTTTGCAGTTCGCGATGAACATGCCGCGCTTGATATCGTGCAGGATTCCATGCTTAAACTCGCCGAAAAATATGGCGACAAGCCCGTGGAAGAATTTCCCATGCTGTTTCAGCGCATTTTACAAAACACCATACGGGATTATTACCGCAGACAGAAGATTCGCTCATTCTGGACGGTATTATTTTCTTCGCTTCAGCCTCAACACGACGTTGAGGATTATGATCCGCTGGATACATTGCAAGATAGGGACAACCAATCCCAACCGGCAGAGCCAGAAAACGTACTCGAACAATCGCAACTACTTGCTCTAATTGAAGAAGCTTTAATAGATCTTCCCGTACGTCAACGCGAAGCGTTCCTGTTGCGTTACTGGGAAGACTTGGATACTGCGGAAACAGCATCGGCAATGGGCTGCTCCGAGGGAAGCGTCAAAACTCATTGCTCACGCGCAACACATGCATTGGCCATCAAACTAAAAGAGAAGGGAGTGAGTCTGAAATGAACAAAAACAATTTGACACCAGATTCAATCAAGCAGCTCTTAAATCGGTCTACAGCACAGATTGACAGCAACACGGTCGAGCGCCTCCGCTCTTCCCGCAACCTCGCGCTGGAACGCCATCGCGCATTGCAGCACGCCCCCGTGCAGGCTTGGCTCACCCATCACGGATTGTGGACAGGAAGCTCCTCTTCCAGCCACAAACACAAACATGTCTATTTGGCCTTGGCTGTGTTGTTTTCTTTGTGTTTATATAGCGGCATCACGTACATACAACATGATCGAGACCATAGCGACATCGATATTGAGATTCTGACAGACGATGTGCCTGTTGATGCATACGTCGATTGATCGTTCCCTCATGAAGCAAATCTACGCGGCGATCATTCTGATTGCCGCGTTGTTTATTGCTCTGCCAGCTATGGCGGCTGCGATGGCCCCAAGAATCTCATGGCAGGAACTTTCCCCGCAGCAACAGCAGATTTTGGCCCCCTTGGCAAACGACTGGAGCACCCTTTCAGAGAAGCAACAGAATAATTTCATCGGAATCGCCAAACGTTATCCCGAACTTACTCCACTCAAACAACAGCGCTTGCAGGAACGCTTGTTAAAATGGAGCAAGCTCACTCCCGCACAAAGACGAACAGCGCGCGAAAAATATAAATCTTTTAATCAACTACCACCAGAAAAGCGTGAGGCCGAAAAGCAGGCCTTACGCGAACAACATGCCAAAAAGCATCCGCTAGCCGCCAGTGCAGTACAACCCGCCTCAGCCTTGCCATAAAGCATTCCGGGTTTCCTAAAAACGCTATCGCCAGATGAATCGGCCTCCTACCCCTTGCGTGTGCATCGGGCGATTAGAGGCTGTGAAGAGCGTAAATCTATTTCTGAAGTTATTGGACAATTTAGAAACTGATAGCGATTATGTCCTTAGCCAAATAAAACTCTCAACGCCGCTCTGTTCTCCACATCAGCAACAATGCTATCGCCAAATAGACCCAGCTGATCGCCATCGCACTAAACAACGGTGGCCATTCATTAAGGGCACCCAAGTTAGAAAACAATTTACCACCGAAGTGAAAACTCAAACCAAGCACGATACCAATGAATATCTTGCCACTCACCCCTCCATCACGCCGCTGAAATGAGGCAAACGGCAAAGCAAGCAAAAGCATAATCAATACCGCAACGGGATAGATTAATTTATTCCACATCGCAATCTCGTAACGCCCTGTTTTTTGATGATTTTCACTTAAATGTTTAGTGTATTGGTAAAGATCCCAGGACGACATCTTCTCCGGCAACAGCAACAACACACTCAGAATGCTAGGATTAAGTGTCGAATGCCATAGCATCGTGGGCTTATTGCTAACGCTCGTTCCCTGTCCGGTAAAGCGAGTTTGCATCACGCCCTCCAACAGCCATTGATCTTGGTTATCGAAGGTCGCACGTTTGGCAGAAGTAATGGCACGCATGTGATAGTTTTCATCAAACTCATAGATACTGATGTTCGATAGCGATGTGTCCGGCAGCACATTTTTGATATTTACAAAACTATGCTCGTCTTTTACCCAGACGCCCGAGCGGAATTCTTTTAATGTCACCTGAGAGTTATTTGCTCTCCAATATAGCTCCTGCGCCATTTGATCGCTCGGCGGCGCGATGACTTCGCCGAACAACAAACACAGCAAAACCAATGGCAGACCGATCTTAAGCATGGCAAAGATCATTTGTTTGAGGGATGCCCCGGAACTTCGGTAGACCATTAGTTCAGAATTGTTTGCCATTTGCACAATGGCAAAGATCGCGCCGATCAATGCGGCCAATGGAAATAGTTCATAGACATGGGTGGGGATAAGGAGAGTCACATATAACAAGGCATCTTTTAGGTGATAGTTGCCCTGCCCCACATCATGTAATTCCTGGATCACATCCATGAATGAAAACAACGCGAGGAACCCGGCAAAGACGATCGCCACGCTGGAATATATCTCTCTGGCCAAATATCGCGTGAGCAGGTTCATCGGAACAAACGCCTCCACGTAAACACTGACAGGCGATTGTAGAACATCAGCACCAATGCCCCCATCATTACTATATGCAACCCCCACAGACCGAGCGCAACACTGATTTTACTTTGTGCCAACCAGGTCGTCGTCACCCCCAGCATATTGCTGTAGACCATATAGAGCACTACCGCAATGATCAGATTGAACGATCTGCCCGCGCGGGGATTAACAAAGCTTAGCGGAATAGCCATCGCAGCCAGAATCATCGCACTGAGGGGCGAGCCGATACGCCATGCCAGCTCTGAAATATTTCCCGCATTCGGTTCTTGCAGCAAACGCAAGGTCGAATAACTTTTGCGATCCAGCTGCACCTCTTTGATTTCTGCCGCTTCGATGCGCACGGCATAACGCTCAAATTCCACGATCTTGAAATCATTTTGTCCCGGCACGCCTTCATAGCGAGTCCCGTTCAGCAACACGATGAAACGGTCGCCATTGGCCGCAGTTTCTTGCAAACCTTCTTTGGCAACCATGGTGCCTTCTTTACTATTTTGCACTGACTGGACAAAAATATTGCCGACCCGATTGTTTTTGGGATCGATATTTTCTAAAAAGAACACTCTGTCGGCTTGTTTCGATTCGCGGAACACGCCCGGGGTAGCTAAGGCCACATCGTCGCGGGAATCCAATCTGCTCTTGAATTCATCTGACTTCAATTTGGCCCACGGTGCCAATACAAAACTTAGCAGCGCGATCACGCACACCACGGGAATGGCAAAGCCCATCACCGGACGTATCCAGCGCGTCAAGCCGATCCCGGAAGAAAACCACACCACCATTTCACTGTCACGGTAACTCCGTGTCAAGGTCAGCAAAATCGAGAGATAAAGACTCACCGACAATACGATTGGCAAATAATTTAACGTGGTAAATCCAACCAAGGCCATGATACCTTCTACCGCCAAGATACCGCTGACTGAGTCTCCCAGCAGCCGGATCAACTGCGTAAACACCATGATGCCCAGCAAAATAGACGATACTAGCGCACCGGTAACCACAAATTCGCGGATCAATGAGCGATAGAAAATCCCACCGCGTACTCGGGGACGCGGGTTCTTTGACTTTTGTAGCTGGGATTGCGGATAATCCGGCATCTGGAACAATTTTTCGATTAATGAGGAGAAGCAAGTGGAATTTAGCATAAAACAAGCCAGTCCGGAAAAACTGAAGAGTGCTTGCGTCGTTGTCGGCGTTTTCGAAGGCGGTAAATTGTCCGCCGCAGCACAGCTAATAGATAAGGCCGCCAAACATCTGCTCAGCGACCTTATTGCCCAAGGCGATATCAGCGGCAAGGCCTCCACAACATTGCTACTCCACAAGCTGCCCGGCGTCGCGGCAGAACGCGTGTTGCTCGTCGGACTGGGTAAAGCGACTCAATTAAACCAAAAGGTCAGCACTGATATCTTGAGTGCGACGTTTACCGCATTGAACGGATCGCCCGCCAAAGATGCGACGCTCTTCATCGTAGATGAAGGCATCGGTAAAGATTCAGACTGGGTCATCAAACAAGCCGTGTTCACCGCTTCCGAACAAGCCTTTCGCGCAGACGGTTTAAAGAGCAAACCGTCTAAAGTCGCCACACTGAAAAGCATCACCTTCGCCACCTTGGCAAAGCCTGCCGTCTCATTGAAGCATGCGCTCGATCAAGCGATCGCTACTGCGCACGGCATCGAACTAGCCAAGACTTTGGGCAATCTTCCGGGCAATATCTGCACGCCAACCTATCTTGCCGCGAAAGCACTGGCACTCGGCAAAGAACACAAAAGCATCCGTACTACCGTGCTGGAAGAAAAAGACATGCAGAAGTTAGGTATGGGTTCTTTCCTTTCGGTCACACGCGGCAGCGAGCAACCCGCCAAGCTCATCACGCTGGAATACTACGGCGCAGACAAAAAACAAAAACCTATCGTACTGGTCGGCAAGGGTATCACCTTTGACACCGGCGGCATCTCGCTCAAACCGGGCGCGGAAATGGACGAGATGAAGTACGACATGTGCGGCGCGGCCAGCGTGCTCGGCACTTTCGAAGCTATCGCCCAAATGGGGTTGAAGATCAATGTGGTCGGTGTCATTCCAACTTGCGAAAACATGCCCTCGGGACGCGCCACCAAGCCCGGCGACATCGTCACCAGCATGTCCGGACAAACGATTGAGATTTTGAACACCGATGCCGAAGGCCGCCTGATCTTGTGTGATGCGCTGACCTATTCGGCGAAATTCAATCCCGATACCGTTATCGACATCGCCACCCTGACCGGCGCATGCGTTATCGCGCTGGGGCACGTCGCCAGCGGACTATTCGCGAACGAAGATAAACTGGCCCGTGAACTGCTGGCTGCCGGTGAGCAATCCCATGACCGCGCATGGCAATTGCCGCTATGGGAAGACTATCAACCGCTGCTGGACAGCAACTTTGCCGACATGCAAAACATCGGCGGACGCGCGGGCGGCACCATCACTGCAGCCTGCTTCCTGGCACGCTTCACCAAAGACTACCGCTGGGCACATTTGGACATCGCAGGTACCGCATGGAAGTCCGGCAAAGACAAAGGATCAACGGGTCGTCCCGTACCGTTGCTGACGCAGTATCTGATCAACCGCACGGCATCGAAGTGACCAAGGTAGACTTCTACACCGGCTCGGATGACAAGCTGCGCACCGCTTGCCAACTGAGCCAGAAGGCAATGCAAAATGGTTTGCGTGTGTTGTTGCACGTGCCGGATGAAACGATTGCCAACAAATTAGACAAGCTGTTATGGCACTTCCCTGCCACTGCTTTTATGCCGCATTGCCGTAGCGGAGAAGCCAACGCAGCCAATTTGCCGGTCGTCATCGGGCAAGACGAGATATTCCACCATTCCGAATTACTCATCAGCCTGCATAATGTCTGCCTGCCTTTTTTCAGCCGCTTTGAGCGCGTGATCGA
>Ga0364887_10179_pt2 | contig 33415 bp, 33 predicted proteins | sample ExccelJu500001D4_4_FD_206924 | JGI IMG/M metagenome (GOLD analysis project Ga0364887, IMG submission 206924) | Enriched cells from Trout Bog Lake Hypolimnion, Wisconsin, USA - BchlTB.July23.5000.01.D4 | ecosystem: Environmental > Aquatic > Freshwater > Lake > Hypolimnion/Profundal zone | place...
TAATATACTAATAAATAATATACTAATTTATGGAACTACCAAAACCTAAAACGCTTGATGAATTAAGAAAGATCATTAAACCTATTCGTAACGTTAATATGGAACGGCAAAAAGAGTTATCGCCGCTGGATAAAGTTGCTGTTTGGATAACTGACCGGGTGGGAAGCATGGGCTTTTTTGTAATCATTTTTAGTTGGACCGTAATATGGCTCTCATGGAATACCCTCGCCCCGAAAGAGCTGAGGTTCGATTCGTACCCCGCATTCGTATTGTGGCTGTTTATTTCAAATCTGATTCAATTGCTTTTAATGCCTCTGATTATGGTAGGGCAGAACTTGCAAGGCGAGCACGCCGAAGCAAGAGCCGAAGCGGATTTTGAAGTAAATACTAAAGCGGAACTTGAAATTGAAACAATTTTATTGCATCTCGAAAACCAAAGCACATTAATGTTGGAAATATTGAAGCGCCTTGAAGCCAAACCCGATAAGTAAATCATCTGTTTATTTTTATATTTTCATGCCATGTTTGCTTTAAAATCTATTATTACTGTTACGTTTACTTTGTTTGCCGTTATTGATGTTGTGGGCGGCATTCCGGTTATTATAAGTATTAAACAACATCAAAAAAATTTCAGTCCTCTGATAGCTACCATAGCGGCTGGGGCCTTAATGATTTTCTTTCTTTTTACCGGTAAAGCCTTTTTGGAATTAATGGGTGTCGATGTCCGCTCCTTTGCGCTGGCAGGCTCAGTAGTAATTTTCATTCTTGCAATGGAAATGATACTGGGCATTAATATATTTAAACGAAACCCTGACGATGCCCATTCGGGTAACCTGGTGCCGGTAGCTTTTCCTCTTATTGCTGGTGCGGGTACCTTAACTACGATTATTTCATTGCGCTCAGTCTATAATGTTTGGGAAATACTAATTGCTATACTGGCTAACTTAATAGTTATTTATCTGGTACTGCGCTCTATGGATTGGATTGAAAATAAAATTGGCATCACGGGCCTTGCCGCAATCAAAAAGTTTTTTGGTGTAATATTACTGGCTATCGCCATTAAAATTTTTACAGCCTACGTAAAAATTTAGTTAGTCCTGCCGGTTCCTTATTTTTTATCTGTCAAACCGGTTATAACCTTCCCAATTGAACCGCTAGGTTCCTGTATATGTAGCAATGCTGCAAGCGTGGGAGCAATGTCGGTCATATGAATATCCGAATGGTCCTCGGCGTGCTTTACATTCCATCCCATCCACACTAAAGGTATATGAGTATCGTAGGCATATGAAGTGCCGTGCGTGGTTCCCTTTTCATATTCTTCGAACCAACCTGCATTGTATAAAATCTCAAAATCGCCCGAGCGTTTTTCATTATAGCCGTTTACCATTAATGTTTTAATATCCGCCGGAAGCGTAGTTGCGGCAATATTTTTTAAGTCTATCACATTTCCAATGCCCTTATATTGCATTAAATAATCTTTTACCACAGCAAAAATTTCTTCACGCTTAACTTTACTCTGGTTCATTAGCGTATGGTTAAGATACACCTGCATGTTTTCATGGCTTAATATCCAATCGCCCCTCCCGAATTTTTGTTGTAGCGTCTCATTCAAGTGCAACATAATGGTATCGCTGGGAAAGCTACCGGCAGGAGTGCTTTCTTCATCCAGAAAACCTGCCGCATGCGCCGCGCCGTGGTCTGCTGTAAGAAAAACCAGATAATTTCCTTTTCCTACATGGGCATCCAGGTAGCTAAAAAAGTTTGCCAAATCTCTGTCTAAACGCAAATAACAATCTTCAATTTCAACACTGTTAGGCCCAAACTGATGTCCAATCAAATCGGTTGAAGAAAGGCTGACCGCTAAAAAATCGGTAAACTTTCCACCACCCAAATTTTCACCTTCAATGGCCGCTTTTGCAAAATCAAGGGTTAGTGAATTGCCATAGGGTGTAGTTCCTAAAATTTCAAGTCCCTGTTTGGTAAGTTCAGAAGTATTGTGGGGGAAAACCGGTTTTACTTCACCTTTCAAGGGTTTTTCAAACGGCTCGTCATCCGGCGTGCTTTCGGTATATTGATTTAATGGCAAAAGCGTGTTCCAATTTTGCGCTAAGTATTTTTCAGCTGGCTTTTTAGCATTAAATGTATCTACCCAAGCCGGTAGTTGATTGGTGTAATATGATGTGGTTATAAAATTTGCCGTTGCCTGATCTAAATAATAAACTCCGGTAGGTTTGTGGCCGCCAGGCAAAACCGAACTCCGATCTTTTAATGCCAATGAAATAACTTTCGATTGATAGTTGGTAGCAAGTCGCAACTCATCGGTAATTGTGGTGACCCGCAAATTACGTGGCGAAACATTTCCTTTTGATTTTCCGGCGCCTACTCTGTTATATGACGAATCATACACGCAATAAGTGGTTGTGTTCTTTTCGTAGTCATACCAATCATTTCCGGCAATTCCATGAATAGCGGGCACCGAACCGGTATAAATGCAGGTATGCCCGGGAGCTGTGTATGACGGCAGGTAATTAATGTGCGTGTTAGCGCAACTATAGCCTTGCCTTAGCAGACGTTTAAAGCCATTTTGCGAATATTTACTTGAATACCGGTACAGATAGTCCCATCGCATTTGGTCAACAACAATTCCCACAACTAATTTAGGCCTGCTGTTGGTTCCCGGTGTTTTTCCGGGCCCGGTGGAGCAGGAGTAGAGCGAAATGCCAAGGCAAATACTAAACAGGCGAAAAAGATGTTTCATACTGTGTTTTATAGCGAACGAAGTTACGAAAATGAAAGAGTTTATCGAGCGGATTTATTTATATTGTGTTGTAATATTCATAAATCAGAGGCCATGAAAAAATTTATGCTATTTGTTCTATTACTACCAGTATTTGCCAATGCCCAAACCAGTTGGGCCGAATACAAATTTGCAACGCAGGGATATGCCAAGGTGCTTGATAATAGTGCCAGTATGATGGAAGGCTACAAAGTAGAAAAAGAGCAGCCAAAACAAGTAAGCTTTGGTACCCTCACTTTTTGCCGTTTAATTGCAATCGACGATGACAAAGTAGTGTGCGGAATAATAATACTGAAATCAGCAACTGGTGCTCCTCATTATTTAGGCATTCCACTTCCCGATAGCGCTAAAGAAATATTAAATCAAAGCTTAAAGGAATATGAATCGCTATTCCCTGGTTCTAAAGGTGGTTTAAGCGAAGAAGGAGCTAATCTGTTGTTTACCCTCTGTGCTGCTTTACAGGTTGCGCGTAAATGATACTACCGGGCTTAGAATGAAGCTATCTTCGTAAATAATTGTATCTTTTTTTACTTCCCACTTTAATAATTGCCACAACTTTATATTTTTGCCCCCGGAGAGATGGCAGAGCGGTTGATTGCAGCTGTCTTGAAAACAGCCGTAGGTGATGAGCCTACCGGGGGTTCGAATCCCTCTCTCTCCGCCAAGGTCATATTGCAAAAATGCATCGTATGTCTGAAAAGCCCGCTGATATTTAGTATTAGCGGGTTTTTGCTTTTTATAGACCCCTTAAAGCACCTATTAAGGAGATTTGCTCCGTTTATGAGGTAATTGCGGCTTTATTTGATGCAATTACCGTAATAAATGTGCCTTTTTCAGCTCCGAAACATTTGCAAGCCTAAAGGCAAATACTGAAAAAAACAAACGTATATTTGCTATAGTTATCCCCCCTGTTCTAAAACCGCATCAAATTTACTTTGAGTAACAAACAATTGATATCACTTTCGATTGATAATTCAGGCATAGCCAATTTACAAATGCTGGATGTTATTGGCAAAAATGCACTGTCGCCGCATTTTGTTGAGCGATTAGTTGAATTGCTTAATGAAGTAAAGGCAAGCGAAAAAATAAAAGTTTTAATACTAAGCGGCACGCAAGAAATTTTTTGCTCGGGTGCTGATTTAGATACACTAATCAGGTTATGTAAAAAAGAAATTTTACCGGTAGATATTGTACTGTCGAAAATGCTCCTCGATATTCAAATACCGGTCATTGCAGCTATGGAAGGGCATGCAATAGGAGGGGGCCTGGCATTGGGTTTGTGTGCCGACGTTGCTGTTTTGGCCCAAGAAAGCCGCTACGGTTGCTCGTTCATGAATATGGGTTTTACACCGGGCATGGGCATTACCAAATTAATGGAACATTATATGAGCCCCGCCATTGCGCAGGAAATGCAATACACCGGCAATTTTTATTTAGGCAAAAGTTTTATTGGCAAAACCAATTTCAATTACATTTTGCCAAAGGTTGAAGTATTGGAAAAGGCGAATGTTTTGGCTGAAGCGATGGCCGAAAAGCCACGCAAGGCTTTATCGGTTTTAAAACGCTATCAAAGCATGGCCCGTAGAAAAATGTTTGAAGAAACCTACAGCATTGAAACCATGATGCATGAACTTACTTTTAATGAAGAAGAAATTTTAAAATCAATACAGGAAAATTATGTCAAATACTAATCAACGCGTAGTACTGGTAACCGGTGGCAGCAAGGGAATTGGAAAAGAAATAGCGATGAAATTTGCTGAACACGGCGATAAAGTAGTTATTACATATGGCTGGGGAAGCGTAGAAGAAGAAGATATCATTGCGGATTTTAAAAAGCGCGGTTTGGATGCTCCGTTTTTAAAACAGGCGGATGTTATAAATAACGAAGATACCATTGAATTATTAACTGAAATTAAAATCCGTTTCGGAAGGTTGGATGTATTTATTTCGAACGTATCATTTACCACATTGGTAAAAGGAATGGATGATTATAAAGAAGCCAACTTATTAAAAAGCATAGAATACAGCTGCTGGCCTATGATTGAGTATACCCGGCAAGCAAAAAATGTGTTGGGTAAATATCCTAAGTATGTTATTGGCCTTTCATCGCACGGGCCTGACCGGTTCCACAAAAACTACGACTTTGCTGCTGCTACCAAAGCGCTTAATGAGGTTTTGGTAAAGTATTTAAACTATCATTTTTACGACGAAAATGTAATATTCAACATTATAAGAACCCGCCCGGTTATTACTGATTCCCTTCTTTCAACCTTAGGGAATGAGTGGGTGGAATTTATTGAGAAATATGATATACCGGGAACAAATATTGAATTAGAAGAAGTAGCGAAAGTAACTTATATGATGTGTAGCGGGCTTATGGACGCCGTGAGAGGGCAAACAATTATTGCTGACAGGGGTTATGATTTTGCGGAAGGACTACAGCGATTATATATGGATCAGGAAGTATTAGGGCTTTAGTCTTTCATAAAAGCCGCAATATTTTGCAGCCGTTCTGCTATTTCCGCTTCGTTCAATTTATCTGATAATATTTTCATTCCCAATTTGGCATATTCATCTTTTGATAAGTGTGTATCATACAGTAATTCTTTAATGGCACCCACCGAATCTCTTTTGCAGGATTTCATATTGTTTATTGCCATGTAGAGCGTTTCTTCAAATACTTTTTCATCCACCACTTCATCGCATATGCCCAATGCTAATGATTGTGCGCTGTTGTATTTTTTACCGGTAAAAATCATTTTCTTAATATCCGGAGGCTTTAACCGGTTTAATAGAGATGGTAAAATCATTCCGGGAATTAAACCTAATAAACCTTCGGGCAGCGAGAAGGTGCTGTGCGTTTCAGCAATTACATAATCGCAAGCACATACCAAGCCCATGCCACCACCTGAAGCTTCGCCATTAATAATTGCGATGGAAATAAACTTTCCGGTTTGTAGTTTTTTGAGCAGGGCATGATATTGTTTCATTGCCGGTAAATAATCCCGGTCGGCGTTTTCAGTAACCCAATGCAAATCCAACCCGGCACAAAAAATATCCCTGATGCCGGTTAATACTAAAAACTGTGCGCCCTCTTGTTCGGCTCCATTCATCTGTTTATGCAACAAAGCAATGGATTCCGGATTCAGCAGTTTCGGTACTTCGATTTTAAAGTGCATTTAGCTGAATTTATAACTTCTGTAAAATCCCTTTGAACCGGTGTAGATCAGCAGGCCACGCCCTTTGTATGTAGCATCGTACAATCCTTCAACCATATCAAAGTTTGGAAAGAAATCACCTTCTTTTATGCGCTGTTCTCTAAAGTTCTCCATTGCCTCGTACTGCGCAACATTTATTTTGTAACGATTTTTGAGCAGGTTTTTCAAACCGGCTTCTGCCGCAATGGCTTTAGATTTTTCGGTATAAAGAAAGCTATAAAACTCTGCGCACGAACCCGAGCCGTAAGAAAAGACTCCAAGCCTGTCGCCAGCTTTCAAATCATTTACGGAATCTATGGTTGCGAGAAGTGCAATAAATACACTGCCACCATAAGTACCGCCAATATCTTTTGAATAAGAAATGGAGGGTAAGACTTTGCGCTCGAAATCGGCAGCAATTTGTTCGTTTTCCATTTCAGTATTCATGCGCAAAAGTTGTTTATGCGCACGAAAACTAATGCCGCTAAAGGGCACATGATAAATATTGTATTTGAAATAGGTAGTAAAATCAAAGTCGCCAACATTTGCCTGATAGTCTTCGTAAGTACCGGCTAAGGCTTCCATGTATGAAAACAAACTGTGTTCGCTATTTCCGGTTTCAAGCCAGGGCAAGGGCCTTATAACATCGGCAACTTCATGCGCGTAAATGCCGAATTTTTCCATTTCCAAAACCAAAAAATCGGGTTTGTCTGAAACTAACATAGCTACCGCACCGCCACCACACACATATTCCCAAGGCTTGTGAATAGAATTCAAACTTTCATCGGTTGTAATAATCAAAGCCTTTTGTCCTTTTTTTGCCATGCCTGATGCTAACCACGAGATGCCCATTTTTAAAGCAGCCGTGCCTGAGTAACAAGCAATTTTTACCTCAAAGTGTCGGCAGTTACTTGGTAAACCTAAATGGTGAAATACCCATGAACTCAATGCCTTTTCATGATCCAATCCCGTTTCGGAAGCTACAATCAATAAACCTATTGACGCTATATCTTCTTTTGTTAGCATTGGTTTTGCCGCATTAACCGCCATGGTAACTGAGTCTTCCCAAGGCGGATTCACGCCACGCTTTTCAACCATTAACTCCTTATGCATGTGCGCAACATCATAGCCCCGCTCTTTTGCCAGCTCTTCCAAATCAAGTTGCAGTGCGGTGGGGTAAACCCTTATTTTTTCTATTCCGTATTTTTTATTTTCCATTATTCAGCCCAATCTAAACCACCGGTTACACTTATTGCCTGTCCATTAACAAAGCTTGCAGCATCTGAACCTAAAAATAATATCACCTCTGCCAGCTCCTCCAGTTTGCCCATTCTCTTTAAAGGGCAATGCAGCATCCAAAAATCTTTCAACTGGTTGCTTAGCGATTCTTTTGTCATATCTGTTTCAAACATACCGGGCACAACTACATTACTTGTAATTCCTTTTTGGCCGTATTCTTTTGCAATAGCGCCCGATAGTCCCACTAAGCCTGCCTTGCTGGCACTATAATTTGCCTGGCCTGAAATACCATCCTTTGCAATAGAAGAAACTGTAACAAAATGCCCTTTTCTATTGGCTAAAAAAACCGGCAAAAACTGACGGATAACGTAAAATGTTCCATTCAAATTAGTGTCAATTACATCCAGCCACTCATCGTCAGTCATGTTAAACGCTAAATTGTTTTTATTAATACCGGCATTATTAATTACCGTATCAATATCTTCAAAATCATCCAGTACCTGATCCGTAACCCGCACAACGTCATCTGATTTACGGATATTGAGTTGGTAGGCATTACAGAGTTGGTCGGGTGCAATTCGTTTGGCCTCTTCCAAAATTTTCTTTACATCTGTTTCCGGATTATTGTAGGTAAAGGCCACATCGTGTCCTTTAGCTAAAGCCATCATCACAACTTTATGTCCAATCCCGCGAGAGCCGCCTGTTATAAATATTTTCATCTTTAAATCATTAAACTTTAAATGTCCTGATGGAATTAGCCATCGCAATAATTTTGGCTCTTTAACTGGTTATATTAAAACTATCCTTTATACTTTTTGATTAAACTAATGCTATTCAATCCGCCAAAGCCGAATGAATTTTTAAGAAAGATATTGATATTATGTTTTTTCCTTTCGTTTCTGCAAACGTCAATATCCACCTCTGGGTCTAAATTTTCAATGTTAATAGATGGATGTAACTCGCCCCGGTTCATTTGTAAAATTGCAGCTACTGTTTCAACAGTTGCAGCCGACCAGCAGGTATGCCCGAGCATGGATTTGGGAGCGTTAATTTTAAGTTTTTTAGTATGAGCACCAAACACATCTTTTATGGAACGAAGCTCAGTCAAATCACCAAGCGGGGTAGAAGTAGCATGCGCATTAATGTAATCTACCTCTTCTGGTTTTACTCCGCATTTATCAAGCAACCGCTTCATTAGTCTCGACTGCCCAATCTGTGACGGTTGGGGCAAATGGCAGCCATCAGAGGAAGATTCAACACCTAAAACTTCGGCATATATTTTTGCGCCTCGTGCTAATGCATGTTCCAAATCTTCTAATATTAAAACTGCTGCACCATGCGAAGGAACAAATCCTTCGCGCGCTGTATCATAAGGCCGGCTGGCTCTTGAAGGATGGTCATTAAATGATTTATAGGTAATGGCACCCATTATAGCCATGCCCTGTAAATCCAAAGGCGAAAAATCTAACAGGGGAGCAACAACCGTTGCTACCGGTACATCATGCATTTGTATTTCATCAACAGCACAGCGCATTGCAACATTGCCGCTGGCACATGCGGCACCCACTGTGTAAGCGGGCCCGTGCAGTTGCAAAACATCTGTTACTCCACCTACATGATGCGTGTCCAACCCGTATAGTGCAAACAAACCATCAATAAACTCAGGCTCATCGTTAAATACATCGTGATTTTGGAAAGTATATTTTTGATTCAAATTGTGTCCGGCTACTACGGTGGCTACATTGTTACCATCTTTCAATTTATCAATATATCCGGCATCTAAAAAAGCCTCAACAGCAGTTTGTAAAGTTACAGCTACAGCAAAGGGGAATTTATTTCCCAATTTCTCTAAACGTTCGAATACTTGCTGTGGTATACGATTCCTATATGTTTCTATTTTTGAATGTATATCATACTCACCTAAATCTCCCCCTACTTTTGCGTATATGCGATCTGTTTCTAATGTTTTCCAACGCGTTATTGCCGATTTTCCTGCCAATAAATTTTGTAAGAAGTCTTCAAGGTTATCGCCAATAGGAGTGTTGATTGACATTCCAGTCACTACTACCCGTTTTTTAGACATAATTTTTATTTTAAATGTGTTTCTATGAATAATATACTTCTAAAATGGAGTGCGAATAAATTTCATCATTTACCAGCACCTGTGCACTCATCAAGCCCATGAAATCATCATCTTCAATTGATTTAACCCGTATAATCATATTGTTTCCGGGTAATACACTTTTATTAAATCCCGCATTATGAACCCGGGTAAATAAACCCTTTATGGGTGTACTATCTGATGCAATTACGGTGGTATCATTTTTTAAAAAATAAGCCATGCATAACCCACCCTGTCCCATACTTTCAATCTGCATTACCCCCGGGTACATCGGCATTCCCGGAAAATGTCCTTTAAAAATCACGTCTTCGGGGTTTACGAAACTACTTACTTCTATCACTCCATCTTTCAAATTCACTGCACGTATAGTGCTGATCAATGCAAAAGGGGCGCGATGAGGGATTATTTTATCAATATCTTTTGCGGAATAATTTACCAGCACCGTGTTAGCTGCCGGCATATCAATCACAGTACGTTTCAGTTTATGAATTAATTCTTCCTTTTCAATTTCGTTCACTGCTTACCGGTTGTATTTTTTTAATCATATTAGATAAGACATCACCAGGGCCAACTTCTATAAAATTGCATTCTCCCTCTTCATGCAGCAATTGTATGCTTTGCTGCCAGCGGATAGAGCCATCCAGTTGATTAATCATGTTTCCGCGAATTCCGGGTTTGTCGCCCGGATAAATCCTGGCGGTAAAATTGGCAACCACGGGAATTTTTGGAGGATGTAGTTTTTGTTCAAAAATTACTTTAGCAAAACTTTCCTTCAATGGCGACATATAGCGCGAGTGAAAGCCTCCGCTCACTTTTAACGGAACGCAAGTCAGAAATTCCTCTTCAAAAAATGATACAGCCTGGAATAAATCATCCAAAGGACCGGATATTACTATTTGCGTAGAGGTATTAATGTTGGCAATATCTATTGTTGGAAAATTTTCAATCAGGTAATCGTTTATTTCCTGGTAATTGGCGCCAATTACTGCAGCCATACCGGTTCCGCTTATGGTAAACATGAACTCTGCACGTTTTTTTACAATTTGTAGGCCGGTTTCAAAATCAAAAACACCGGCAGCGCAAAGAGCATTAAACTCGCCTAAGCTATGGCCTAATACGTAGTTAGGCTCTGGATTATTTTTTAAGTATTCGAGGTATGAAAGGTAGCTCACCAGGTATAAAGCTGGTTGGGTGTAAATGGTTTTATTTAAATCGCCATTTGGATTTTGCAAACAAATATTTTTGATGTCAAATCCTAAAATCGAGTTAGCCGTTGATACAATTTCGGGATAGGTTTCAAACAAAGTTGCACCCATACCCTCAAATTGCGAACCCTGGCCTGGAAACATAATTACTTTCAAACTCATTTTAAAAAGTCTTTTTTAGTTGTAATTAAATTCTATCAATCTCTCAACAATTCCCTTAACTGCATAAGCAGCTTTATAGCCCTTCGGTGCAGATAATTTTTTGATAATCCAATTTGCGTTTCCTCCGAACGGCAATTCTTTTATTTCCTGATGCATAAAATCTGCCAAATCAAATTGGCGGATATCAGCATTTAATCCGGTGCCAATAGCCTTGATGAATGACTCTTTAAAAGTCCAAAAAGTAAAAAATGTGGTTTCATTGAATTTTCCATTTGCAAAAATCATTGCCTTTTCGGCTTCTGAAAATGAAAAGTTGGCGAATGTAAGCACGTCATGTAGTTCTTTTTCTCTTTCAATATCAATACCTACTTCGCTGCCGTTATACACTGCTAATAATCCCACATCATTTCTATAACTATGGCTAAACTGTAGTTCGCTTTTAGCAAAAAAAGGTTTGCCAAAGCGATTGTAGTTATATTCAACTTGCGCGGGTTCAATGCCTAAATACTTTGCTAAAACCGAACGCCGGAATACGTGATTGCAAGTATATTTTAGTTTATCTTTTTCGTATAAAAATTCGGAGCATCTTGTTTTTTCCTCCTCTGATAAAACGGGATTTTTGCATTCGTTTAAATAATCTTCATTACTAACACGGTATCGCCAAACGTGCAATTCGTTTTTAGAAAGCGAGGGTGTTGAATTAGTTAGCATTTTGAATGTGTATTGCGTGTTTTTAAGCTAGCGGCCTTGGAAACATATCATCTAATAAATAATCCCGAAATTTCCGTGGTAATATTTTAGTCAAATTCGACAACAAATTCACGTCAGATGCCGGAATGATTAAATAAGTCCTTTTGCCTTTTGTCTTTTTTAAAATTTTTGCAGCAGCATCTTCAGTTTTCATTAATTTTCTGGGCGATTCTTTTTTCATCCAGGTTGGTGCATTTTTTACCTCTTCCCGAAACTGTGGAGTATCCATATCGCTCGGAGTTGTCGCATATACATTAATATTTTTATGCAACAATTCTCGGCGTAGCGATTCACCAAAATTTAATATACCGGCTTTTGCCGCGCAGTAAATAGAATATCCCGCTACACCTATCAATCCAAAGCCTGATGACACTAGAAGCACTTTAGAGTTTTCGACTAAGAGGGGGGTAAGTATATGTGCAGTAAGAATTGTGCCCCATAAATCCACTTCCAAATCCTGTCTCATGTCAGAGATGTTCTTGTAATCAGACAATAATACGGTGGACACGCGACCGGCATTCAAAATCAAAAAATCTAACTTGCCATAGTCCTTTTTTACTTCGGCATAAATATTTTTCAGACCGGCTTCATCTGTAATATCGCACGAAAATCCTTTTGCGTTAATGCCCAAGGCAGTCAGTTCAGCAACTGCATCTGTAATCCGTTTTTGATTGCGCGCCACAATTATTACATCATATCCGTCTTTCCCAAGCAGTTTAGCAAAAGAAAAACCCAGGCCCGATGAACCACCTGTTATTAAAGCAACTTTTTTCATGAACTTTGTTGTTTAGCTAATTTTTGAAAATCAAATTTTTCGGCGGCAGCAAGTATTATGTTAGCTGCCCGCTCTAATTGTTCGCGTGTATGTTCGGAAGTGACAAACATTCTGATTCTGGCATCATTTTTAGGAACTGCAGGAAACTGAATGATGCTGGTATCAACCCCGGTTTTTTGTAAGTAATCATTAAGGGCCAAAGTTTTGCTTTCGCTACCAAAATTTACAATTACCACCCATGATTCACTAGCTCCTAAATCAACTTTGTTTTTCAAAAGGCTTCTGAAATAATTTGCATTATCTATTACACGCTTGCGCCTTTCATAACCTATTGGCTGCATGGCTAATTCAACCACTTTAACCATACCACCGGTAACTGCCGGGTCAAGCGCACATGAAAACATGCGACATTTGGCGTACCAATTAATATAATTGATTATATTTTTCTTAGCATATACTGCACCACCCACGCCGCCAAATGCCTTGCTGAAGGTCATTACATATAAATCTACATCCTGCAATACTCCTTGCATTTCGCAAACCCCTCTACCGTTTTCGCCGGCCACCAGGGCCGAATGTGCTTCATCCACTAAAGTAAATGCTCCGTATTTTTTTGCTAAACGCACTACCTCCTTTAAATTTCCAAAGTCTCCATCTCCACTATACAATCCTTCTACGCAAATTAATACCCGTGTAAAGTCATCACATTTTTCTTTTAGTAATTGCTCTAAATGCACCATATCATTATGGTTGAAATAAGAAACCTCGCCACCCGAAAGCTTTGCGCCTTCAACTATTGACATGTGCGAGGCCCTATCCATAATTATTTGATGCCCTGGTTTTATAAAAGCTGAGATTACTCCAAGATTTACGCTATAGCCTGCAGTAAATAGGGAAACGCCCCTATCGGGTAATGCGAAAAACTTTTCTAAAGCCTGCTCCAACTCCTGGTGAATTTGGTAGGTGCCGCTAATTACAGGTGAGCTTGAAGCCCCCAAACCATATTTAGCTACGGCATCCTGTGCTGCTTTAATTACATCGGGGTGATAGCTAAAGCCTAGATAATTGTAACTGGAAAGATTAATAATGTGTATGTTTTCGCCGTTTCTGCGCTTTAAATCTATTTCAGGCTTTTGCGCAGCTGAGCGAATTGCTTCGAAAGTATAAACGTCTTTGGCATTTAAAATATTAAACCATTCGCCAAACAAATCAATCTCCTCTAAGTCTGCCGACATATTCATCATAAACATATCGTAGGTATAGGCGGCGTAATTTTTATGAACGTGATCTGCTAAACTTTCATCTAATGCCATAGTTCAAACTGTTTGTCTTTTTCGCTTTTGCTCACGGGTGTATATCTCCATCAGGTTGTCGAAGAAATTCGTGCCCTTATCTACAGTAATTATTTGCCCCGTAATGGTATCGCAATATCCCGAGCATAAAGCCACCATTGCTTCTGCCAGTTCTTCCGGTAAAATCCAATAGCTGTCCGGAACAAATTGTTTCGCAAAGTTTTCTAATTCCTTTCCAAAAGTAGCTTCCAGCGACTTTGTTTTAATTGCCCGCGAGCGAACGGCGTTTATACATACGTCAAATTCGCGCAAGCGGTAATTCAAATATTTTACAAATACTTCCATCACTGCTTTAGATGCTGCCACATAATCATATCCAATCGAATAATCATCGGGCCCGGTAGAAGAAACGCCTAAAATATATTTCGGGTAAGTTCCAAAAGCTTTGAATATTGCCTGTGTATAAGCAATCATAGGCCAAGTGGAATACGAAATGCTTTGTTTTAAGCCTTTCAAAGTATAGTCCTCAAAGCAATTAATTATCATTGCTGAAGAGACATTGCTAACAAACACATCAATTTTATGGATTTGCTTTGCTTTTAAGCCCTCAAGCAATGCGCCTGTATCGTCGGGGTTAGCTACATCGGCTTGCGCTAAAATTGGTTTAACGGCGTGGTGTTGATCAAACAAATTGAAAATCTCCGATTCGTTATGATCGCCCCAACGGTAGGTTAAAACACATAAGGCGCCTCTTTTTGCAAACGATAGCCCTGTTTCCAATCCAATACCTCTGGTACCGCCGGTAATTAAAACGGTTTTACCTGAAAAGTCTAAAAATGACTGGTTCAAGGAATTAGTTTTTTGAAAAGCTTTCAAATTTGTCAACCAGGCCGGAAATATTCGTAATTTCAGAAAGTTCAGTGCGCGGAATTTTAATTTTCATTTCGCGCATCGACCCCGAAACGATCTCTACAATATCCAGACTGTTAGCTCCGTAATCAGTAAATTTTTTTTCTGGTTGAATGGGTTCTGTAATCCCGGAAACAGATTTTTTTAAATGTTTTTCGATTACCTGTAAAATTTCTTCTCTGGTCATTTTGATGGGTTTTATTTTATTTTTCTAATGGTAAAGTGATTATGAAATATCAATTAATTTTAATATTAAATAGTACTTTCTTGGTAAAGAAATAACTGAGCGGGAACCCGGATTTCAATAAAAAGCTATTCAATTTCCGTTAAAAGCAAATAGCCCCCAACAAAGGTGGTAGCCACATTAATCGCTTATCTATAATCCTTTTTCCCTCACCCTCTTTACCCATTCCCGGATTGCTAATCTTCCGGGTTGAAGTATCTAATATTCAGCAGCGAAGAAACTTTAGTTATGTCCTAAAGCGCATGACTACAATCAATAAAAATGATGTTTTTTCGTACTTTTTTGATGCCAGGCAAAATGAAAACGAGTGTTTGTACATTTGAAAACCGGGATTAATGAAGCGATCGACGGGGGGATTACGAGCGCTATCTGACCTTTTTTGCAAGAAAGAATAGCATAGGCGTAAAAATATCTTTCTCTCCACCTTTTACTAATCCTTCTGCAGCTGTTTCTAAAACACGGTGCACTTGGGCGGTACCTCTGGGCACAATATGCAGCACCTCTAAAAGGCGTAACGTGTTCCCCAGCAAAAATCTTCCCATTGGGCTAGTGCGAAATTGCTTTAGTGAAAATAATTCGCCTTTAAGTGGCAGGTACCAGGGTGTTTCTTTATCGCATTCCCGGGCCATATCCTTGCATTCAATTATTTCAAATCCGGCATCCTCCAATGCTTTCCACACATCATTAGCGTAGTTTAAGTTTGGAATCCCGTTTCCCAGTTCAATTTTTTGCTTAATATTTTGATGCTCCGGGCTCGAGGGGTTGAATTTTTCTGTCATTACCCACTCATAGTTAGCAAAAAGAGCCCCGGGTTTTAGCAGGCGGTTAATTTCGGTAAACAGCTGCTTTCTTTTATCTGCTGCATGACAGGTAGCATCAATAGCGTATGCTTTATCAAAACTCTCACTTTCTAAAGGAATGTCCATCCAATTGCAATTTAAAAACGAACAATTTTTTTCAACTCCCTCTTCAACAATAAATTGGTTTCCTTTTTGAATCTGGTACGAGCAATTATTAATACCGGTAATTACAGCATTGCTCTGTTTTGCAATATTAATCATGGGGCCGCCAACACCACAACCAATGTCGAGGCATTTTTCTCCTTCCTTTAATTGAAGTTTTTCGACTAAAAGCTTCTCGTAACGTAGTAAGGAATCTTTTAGTGATTCTCCTTTTTTCCGCATTGCAAAATGGAAGAGCCTTCCCCAGCCATACAAATAAAAATCGGTTGCCAAAGCATAGTACTCAGCACTTAGCTGTGCCGCATCTTGTAGCCGTTGTACCGGTTCTTCAATTTTGGTAACAAACCGGTTTGAATACCTGTCAACCGTAGTTTGTACATCTTCATCGCTTATTCGGGTTCCGATAATAGGAACATCGGTTTTTTTTTCTGCATTTGGATATCGCATAAAATTCTAATTAACGGGTTTTAAAATATGCCGTTTATGGGTGGGTGGCTTCTATTAATTCTTTTGGTTAAAGACATTCGTTATTTTATGTAGAACGCCTTTATACTATTTGTAATACGCAAATTTAATGGTTACTTTTTAGGAACAGGCGAAGGAAACCCAGTTATACTCTAAAGAACATGACCGTCGTTAGTAAAAAAAATATTTAAAAATAGCTTTAGGCCATAATATTATCCTTACTGTGCTGCTTATTATAATAATGAGTGTTAGGGAAAGCATTTAATAATTTAACCCGAACTTCGGAGTATGTATTGGTTATTTGCGTTTGATTTCCCCTTTTTGGAAATAAGTTCTAAGCTCTTTTCCGCCAATAATCATCTAAACTGCAAAGCAGCTGTAAATCAGTCCCTTTGTTGGGATATTAACATGTTATCAACTGACTAAAGTCAGCTAGCCATCTAAGGGCAATCATATCTTTCAGGCAACTGTGCAACCTACCTTTGTCGTAATATTATTAATACCAAAAAAATATCAACCATGAAAACTAATGTAGGTGCATTTGACGGAGCGTTCAGAACGCTGATTTTTGTTGTCACTATCATATTTGCGGTTATGACCGGTCAATGGGGATGGACCATCCCCGGGCTGATACTTTTTGCAACAGCAGTAGTATCATGGTGCCCAATATATGCAATGACTGGAATGCAAACCGGCAAACAGGATATGGGCTATTAAGCAAAGGTATTTTCAAGTAGTTTGTAAAAGGGGAAAATCCGATTTTTGAGAGTAGTTATGACGAAAATCATGTCATCTTTTCTCAGAAAATAAGAAAATTGCAGCTTACGGCGAAAACAGATGCGTTGCTGCATCGTTGAATATTATTAGGCAATTAATCACGTTTATTTATCGCATGGTTTGCCCTGCGACCAACTTAAGTTCTTAGCGTTAGTAAAAAGGGGATATGGAAATTTTAATTAAAGATAGTAAGGCTATCAGGGATGTGCAACAGGAGTTTAGCAAAGAATTTCAGTTTCTTAAAATTGAATTTTTTGATGTGCCTCTTAATGGTAGAAAAGTATTGTCTAAATCACATGTCTATTCACCTAACAGAACTTTAGGATCTATTCGCCAAATACATAACGAGGGTACCCTTAGGGTTTTACAAAGTACTACTGTTGGAGAGGTTGAAGCTATGCTTTGGGATAAATTCTCCCTTTCAGCCCAGGTTTTCAGAAAATCGGGTAATCTGTGGATTGAAACCAGCCTTACCGACACCTGGACACTGCAAAGGCAAAATCAGGAGGGGCAGGCCATGAGCCACGGATACCCTAACCCTGCCGACGAAAGGGAAGATATTACTGACCGCGATAAGTGGCAATAACCTGTTTTTCAACAATTTTTGGTTTGGTTCTGTTATATATCCTCAAAGGGCAAAATCCGTATAATAACAGTGCACCTTATTTCGTTTAATTTTGCATAGCTTTTAAACTTGTTAAATGCGCTTTTAATGAACATTAAATCTTTAAAGCTGTGCGCGGTGTTTGGCACAATCTTATTTCTTTTAATTTCAGTTTCTGCCAGTAATCCATCCGGTGAAGGACTTGTTCGCAATAATACGCCGGTGCCAATTACATTTGAGCCCGCATCGCTTTACGCAAAATTGAATTTGAAAAAACTTGGTTTAAACCAAGCCGCATACCAATATGCATTAAAGGGTTGGGAGAAGCTTAAAGCTAAAGGCGAGATTTCGAAAAACATTATTTCCATCTGCGATTTTACTCAGCCCTCGGGCAATAAAAGACTTTACATTATCGACCTCGCATCACAAACTTTGCTTTTCAACACCCTTGTAGCACATGGAAAGAATTCAGGCGATGAATATGCCCGCAGGTTTTCAAACAAGCCTGAATCGCTTCAAAGCAGCCTGGGTTTTTATGTTACCGGTGGTGCTTATACCGGTAAGCATGGATTGGCTATGAAATTAAGAGGAGAAGAGCCGGGCTTTAATAACCTGGCCGAGGGACGCGATATTGTAATGCATGGGGCATCTTATGTTTGCGATGAATTTGTAAAACAGTTCGGAAGGTTGGGTAAAAGTTTTGGTTGCCCTGCCGTACCGCTTGCCATACACGAAGAGGTGATTAATACAATTAAGGATGGAACCTGCCTTTTTGTGTATTACCCCGACTCCAAATACCTGGCATCCTCCTGTCTGTTAAAATAGATACTTCTTTTTAGGCTTTGCAGTTTTTTAGATAATTTTAGTTCGGTCTAATACAGCCAGTTTATGCATAGCACAAAATAGTGCATAAATATTGGGTTGTTTAACGTCATAGTTTTTTTAAACCTGCGTTACATAAACAGAAAAGTATAATTTATGAAACCTAAAAAAGCAAGTAAAAAAGTAACTAAGCCTAAAAAGAAGGATAAATTCGCTTATCCCGCCAAAGAAGATATTTATAGCCAGGAAGAAAAGGCAGAGGACATAAATCCTGATGATTTTTCCGTAATAAAAAAGGGGGGTAAAAAGAAGCCTGCCAAATGGAACGAGCAAGATTTTGACCATGACCACACCGGCGATGATTTAGATATTCCCGGCGCTGAATTGGATGATGAAGAAGAGGAGGAGGGAAGGGAAGACGAAGAGAATAATTATTATAGCTTGGGCGATAATAAATAGCTGTTAAAGGGGCATTTTTATACTTCGCGGTAAGTTTAGTGAAGTGTAAAAATGCCTGCGAATTTCAATACTACATATTTAGAATTGTTGTAATCTAGAGGGCCGCTCTGCCTCCGTGCCATGACAGGAACGCAATGAGATTTATGAGATAAAAAAACAGGTTATATTTAATCCAAGTTTTAAATTATCTATATGAAAAAACTTTGTCTTCTAATTCAAATGTTTTGTTGTATACATTTAATTTTTGCGCAGTCTAAAGAGGTGCAAAAGCCGAAAAGCCCTGGTGCGGTAAATACTAACTCCAAGGTAGTTTTAGGTCCTGTTGATTCCAACCCTATGGCATGGCTGCCGGGATCAATTGAGTTAAGCAGCCGTAAAAATCCCGAGTTCAACAAAAATTTAAACGACTTTAAATCTCTGCGTTGCGAAGTGGTAAGCAGCAAACCAACAATGTTTAAATTCAAAAAAGATAAGTTTGAAATAAATACTCCCGTTGAATTAAGACTTGACTATTTTGTAAAAAGAGATTTTGCCGGTGGAAAGGCAAATTTTACTGTATATCTATATTCCGACAAACTAATTGTTTTCAAAAGAGAATATTTGCTAATGTTTGACGGTAAACTACACGCCAAACTTATTATGGGTAGCTAGTTCAGTCTTTCTTTCCACCCGGGGCCTTCCTTTCACGAAGTATGACGAGACTCCTTACCATCACAAATATATTTTTTCTGTTCCATTGGTAAGCAACCCTTTAAGGTAGCCAGCACTCGATGCCACCACCAACCAAAATTTTTTCAAAATATTTCCTACTTTTACTCTTATGCGGGAATAGCTCAGTTGGTAGAGCATCAGCTTCCCAAGCTGAGGGTCGCGGGTTCGAGTCTCGTTTCCCGCTCATTTTTCTTTGTCATTCCGACTTAGTAGACTGCCTGCCGGACAGGCAGGGAATCTTAATCTCTCAGATTGCGTTAAGTAAATGCATCTAGAAAAAGAATTGCATCACTACCTCATTAAAATAATCTTAAACGTTTTTTCAGCATACTCGTTTCGGCAGGTAACTAAGTAGGTACCGCTTTGCAGGCCCAGGTTATCCAGCCGGGTGTAGAAGGTTTCTGTAAGATTGTGTTTTTGCAGCACCGCACGGCCGGCTAGGTCAGTAATAAATACATCAAATGGCTGGCCGCCGGTGTAATGTATTACGCAGCGTCCGGTGGTAGGGTTGGCACTTTCAATGGTATAATAGTTACGGGTTGTTTGCAGCGGCGCAGTTATACCGGTGGTGGTGTCAAGCTGGCTTTTGTTAATAATGCCTTCCCATACAGCTGTATTGCCGCCATCCATGCGCATCCACGCAGCGCGCACGCAGCCATTGTGCGCGCTAATGCTAATGTAGTCGCCAAAAAAGTAATTCGAGTCGGGCATAAACGGTGTGGCGCTTACCTTCACATTGGTAAAACTGTTGCCACCGTTAAACGAGTAAGCCATATACACATCGGTGTTCCAGTCGCTGTAATTACGCCTGTCAAAAAACAGGACATAAATATCACCGGTGGCCTGGTCAATACAACTGGCTTGCATAAAATTTTCTTTACCCGGCGGGTCGTCGTTTACACGCAGTGGCGCGCTCCAGGTATTCCCGCTATCATTAGATTTGATAAAAAAAACATCTGCATCTTCCGCACCGTTGCGGGTGTCGCTCCAACACACATACAAATTACCCCGGTTCAACGAGTTGGAATGGTCCAGCATGGTAACCGCCATACCATTGCAACGGTTAAGGCCGGGTACACTATAAGCCCATCCGCCGGGTTGTGTGGCAATGGCTTTTTCGCGGGGCATCCAGGTATTACCGGTGTCGGGCGAACTGTTAAAGTAAATGGTATCATTAAGCCCCCAGGTGGCATATATTTCTTCATTCAGGCCAAATGCCGGTACGCAACCCTCAACCGTAGTACCAACGTCGGCACAATCGCCGGCCAGTGCTGCAATGCGCAGGGGCGCACTCCAGCCCTTACCCGGCCCCTTGCTTAAGGAAAACATCAACCGCGATGAATCAAGCGGGCTGGGGCTAAGGTATTCGTCAAACTGTGTCCAACACACTGCTGTGTAGTTGGTATTGGGGTCAACTGCGCCCCAGGCTTTATCCTGCACTTTGGGGTAAGTATTTAAACCGGTATAGGTGCCGGTATCCCAGGTTTGGCCGCCATCAGTGCTGGTTTGCAATATTACCCGGTCAGCCCAATCGGGCCAGTTAAATATATGTGGGTTTTGTGCCAGGTGATAAAAGTAAAAGTTGCCACCGGTATCGGTAACCAGGCAGGGGTCGCCGAATACGCCGTAGGGCGAAGTAAGGGCTACATCTTGCCATGTATAACCACCATTGGTTGAGTAATAAGCGTTGTTAAGATTAGCGCCGGCCACAATATGGTTCGTATCCTTAGTCGAAATAGCAATGCTTATTTCTTCGGGCGAGTCCATATTACCTATCAGTACATTTTGAAATTGCTGCGCCCTTACAGCAACATTAATAACAAGTATTAAAAACAGCACGAAAGTTTTCACAAATACTAATGTAAGGTTTTTGAGTGAAGCGGGTGATGCGTTGACGAATTAATATGCCGAAGTGTTACTGTGCATAGGCAAACCGATTTAAAAATTCACCCGCCCGGAAAAAGAATAAACTTTTCCCTTTTACTTTTAAAAACATTTCATTTACTGAACCACCAATTTTCCTCTACCTAGCATTTCGCCTTTATTGCTGCTAATAGTATAGAAGTAAATACCCGGTGCATAAGTACTTACGCTAAAATTATTGGTTGCGTTATTTAACGGCATTTTTTGGCTTATAATATTACCGGTAATATCATACATATTTAAATCTAAACCGGCATCAGGCGCCACATTAGCCATTTTAACTGTAAAACCTCCCTTTGCCGGATTAGGGAATACCGCAAACTGTGCCTGGCTTTCCGTTACCTCGTTTATGGCGGTTGGCACATTGCCATTGGCATCAATTTTTATCAGGTAAACATCATTGCCACCCGTACCAAAACTGGCGGTTGTTCCCACAATACCAAATCCTCCATCGGCGCATGGGGCTATCCAGCGGGCGTAATCGGTTTGCGAACCGCCGTAGCTGCGCTGCCAAAGTTCATTGCCATCCTTATCTGTCTTTAAAACCAATACATCCAAATCGCCGTTGGTAAGCGATTGCGTTTGCCCCGCTAAAATGTAACCGTCGCTTGTTTCAACTACTGAGTAAGCCTTGTCGTTGCCGCTGTTTCCGTAAGCCTTTTGCCAAAGTAACTCGCCGTCGGGACTCAGCTTGGTAAACTCTGCTTGCCAGTTATCAGTATAACCGGTGGTGTACCCGGCAATAAGCAGGTTCGAGTCGGCAGTATTAATGAGGCCGTACGGTTGGCTATTGCCAGTGCCAGGTATCGTTTTATACCAAAGCTGCTTGCCGGTACTATCTATTTTAAATAATATAATGTTGTTATTGGCTCCATTGGGTTCACCGGTGCTTATTCCGGCAATAACAAAATTATTATCGGGCGTTTGCAAAATACGATAGCCCTCGCCGGGTCCGTAAAAATTACTCCATTGCGGGGTGCCGTCAGCCCCGTATTTTGCAACAAAAGGTGTTCCGGTCGAATCAGATGGCGGTTCCGAAAGGCCTGTAATAATGTATTCGCCATTCTTAGTTTCAATACCCTGGTAACCAGCATCGTTCAATGCAAAGCCAAAAGTATGGCTCCATAATTTGGTTCCACTCAAATCAATTTTAAAAACATACGAATCACATTCGCCGGCCCCAAAACTGGTGGTATGGTCAGTTAAAAAATATCCGTCGCCGGTAGCAACTATCGAATTTCCTCCATCCAGCCATCCACCGCCATAGCAGCGGGTCCATTCGGTATCGCCCTTCATATCCACTTTAAGAATGTAAGTACTGCCCGATGTATCGCCAAAGCTTTTAGTTTGTCCGGCAATAACAAAGCCGTTATCATCCATACCCACCAGACAATTGCCTATATCGTAATTTGCTCCGCCATAGGTTTTCTGGTAAGTGGTTATCTGCGCATTTAAGCTTGATATGCCAATGATATTGAATAACAGAAATGAGCCTGTGTAAAGGAATATTGTTTTCATAAGCTAAGTTTTGAGATACACTGAAACGCACCCATTAAAACAATATTGTACCTTTCACAAATAATTTTTAAATAGATATGGTAATGGAATTTGACTCAATGAGCATAAGCTCCTAAGCTACTTACCGTAAAATCTTCAATATAAAGCTTACGGGTGTTCGAAACTCTTTTCCCGTTTCCTTTTTTGAATTTTAAGAATTCACACTATCCTCTTTTAATCAAAAATACTTTGGTCGTAATAATTTTTACATTTGAATAAAAATAAACTACTATGAAACCAATTCTGTTCCTTCTCAGTTTTTTCTTTTTTACAGGTGTAAATTCGCAAATTACTTTCGAGCATTCACCTCCGGATCCGGTGTATAAGTTTTCAACTACCAACGGAGGCGATAAATTTTTTATGCTCGGTGCTACCGATACTTCAGGAGTTGTAACCATCCTTAATGCCGATTGGTCTGTCCGTAGTGTTGATACCCTGCCCAGCGGTTGGAATTATACCGATTTTGTACAAGTGAATGGTTATGGGCCGGTTTTCCCCAGCATGAGCGATGAACTTTTTAACTCCGATACTTTGATTGAATTTTTAATTGTAAAATACACTATACAGTATCCTGTTTATTATAAATACGAGATAGTAAATGAATTAGGGCAATTGGTATTTGCATTTCCCGATTCCAGTGTAGGGAGCGGTGTGGCATTATATAATGTGAACGGCAGTTTTAAGGCGTCTTATACTACTTACAATACAGTCAATCCTCTAATATATTCGCTTCCCGGCACACTGCCTTGCAACCAGTGCAGCCTCATTAATACTGCAATAACCCCAAACCCAGGTGAGGTAAAAATCAGCCTTAATGCTTATCCCAACCCGTTTAATAACACGTTGGTAGTGGAGTATAATTTACAACAGCAGCAGCAGGGACAATTAACGCTAACCACTGTTGATGGAAAAGTAGTAAATACCATGCACCTTACCCGCTCGCAAGACAGGCTTGAACTGAATACAGCCAACCTGCCCAAAGGAATTATCATAGCGAGCATTTACGACAACAACCAGCAACTAGTAAGTAAAAAACTGGTGAAGATTGAATAATTAATATGTAGAACAAGAACGTTACATTTATACAGATGCAGCGTTCTTGCTTTTTTTTGGTTTGCTAATTATTAAACTTTACCGCCTGCCGCGCCAATAATTTTACCTCTGCGTTTTCTTTTTGCCAAACCAGCAGCACTTTAATTTTTACCGAACCGGGTTTACCACCATCGTTCGTGGTAGCAGTGAATAAGTGCCGAACAATAGCCGTATCTTTTGAAATGGAAATTGTTTGTTCAGTGAGCTCAATAGTTACAAAATCCGATTTTCCGCTCACAATATTTTCTACAAATTGTGTTTTGCTTTCTATATTCCCGTTGCTGTGTCCGTAGCTAAGATTATCGGCTGCAAGGTTTTCCAGATTTGCTTTGTTTGCCTCTATCATTGCTTTCCGCAATTTTTCAACCGCGCTTGCAATTTCATGTTCTTCCAAGTGGTTCATCTGTAATTATGTTTTGATAAATAAGCCGGCAAACATAATTATTTCAAGGAAAGTTTATTTAATGGGTACGAAGTCCTTACCCAAAGGAGAGGACTTTGAGTTTCCCCTCTCCTTCGGAGAGGGGCCAAGGGTGAGGAATGTATTCACCTATTGTTAAAAATCCTCATTTTTATCATATCAGGCCAAATGCTTTGTTTACCATTTTAATTTTATTCGTTTCATATATAAACTGTTGAAGTTATGTATTTGGTGGGAACAGGAAAAGGAGATATTACCGCTTTTATGAAAGGCGCTGGCCTTTTGGGTTATGGTATTTACTATAACACTATGGAGAGTATTGAAACCCCGCTTTCAGCACGCGCTTTTGTTTTTGCCGACGCCGCTTCTAAACGGAAAATATGTTTCGTTAACTGCGAACTCTGCTTTGTTACCATTGCCATAAAAAAGGGTGTATTAAAAACGCTAACCCGCAAATATCCTGAGTTTGGGTACGATGATGATAACCTGATGCTAACCGCACAGCACACCCACGCCGGTCCCGGCGGATATTCGTATTATGGTTTATACAATTTAAGTGTACCCGGTTTTGTGATGGAGATATATAAAAAAATTGTAGAAGGAATTGTTGAATCCATTGTTGAAGCCGAGAAAAACATAAAGCCTGCAGAGTTGAATTGGTCTACCGGTGTATTTGCCAATGATGTGGATGTGGCATTTAACCGGTCTATAAAAAGCTATAATCTTAATCCTGAAGTAAACCCGAAAATACCATTCGAACAACGCCACCTTGCCCTTGACCGCGAAATGACTTTATTGAAAATAACAGGCACTGATGGTAAAAATATCGGCTCAATAAACTGGTTTGCGGTGCATACTACCAACCTGCCTAACACTAACACCAAAATATGTTATGATAATAAAGGCTACGCCTCAGATTACCTCGAAAAATATTATTCCGATAAAGGCGATGCAAATTATGTGGCTGCATTTGCGCAGGGTACCTGCGGCGATATAACACCGCGTTTTGTTTACCACCCCGTGTATCCATTTCTGCGCGGGCAGTGGGAGGGAAGATACCCCGATGATATTGAAAGCGCAAAATATAATGGCAAACTACAATTTGAAAAGGCAAAAGAAATAGCGGCATCCGAAAATCAGCACCGGCTTCATGGAGGCATAGATTATGAATTGATGTTTGTAAATTTTACCGATGTAAACTGCGACCCTAAATTTGCCAACGGCAGAGCAGATGCCCAAACCGGTAATGCTGCATTGGGTGTAGCTTTTTTTACAGGGACTTATGATGGGCCCGGAATGCATCCGGCTGTTGCTTTCTTTGTTCGAAAGATTGCCCGCGTAATTAAATTCTGGGAAAAGTTTAAAGCAAAACTGGGTAGTGAGCGATACAAGAGGATTATTGAAAGAAAATACCGCGTTCAGGGCAAAAAAGATATATTAATCGAAAGCAACGCCCGCAGGATATTAGGCACTAAATTAATTGACCGGCTTTTTGTTCCCGGCTGGGTTGATCCGGCAATTGCCACGTTTAAATATTTCTACAAAAAAGTGGGGCATATTAAAAAGCCATGGACACCTAAGGTATTACCGCTTCAAATATTTATTATAGGTGATGTTGCCCTCGTCGGTATTCCATTTGAAATAACAACTATAAGCGGGCAACGTTTGCGGAAATCGCTTGAGGAAACTTTATCGCAAAAGGGTATTAAAAGGGTTATCCTTTGCCCGTACGCAAACGGCTATTCGGGCTATATGGCCACTTACGAAGAATACCAGATACAAAGATATGAAGGCGGCCACACTGTTTTTGGCGAATGGAGCCTTGCAGCGTTGCAAACAAAACTTGACTTGCTGGCCAAAGAAATGCTGAAACCAAAAGAAGAAAGAAAGATTCCACACGATGCTATCCCTCCCAATTTTACCGAGGAGGAACTGAACCATTTTCCGTTTTACAAACGCGCATGGTACATCCGCCAGGAATTAATTCGTGCGCGAAGAATGGAGAGGAGATAACCGAATGTGTTAACGTGCGAACGTGTTAACGTTAATACAAATATGTTTTACACTTTTAAAATTCGTTCGCACTTTAACACTTTAACACTTTAACACTTTAACACGTTAACACGTTAACACATTCGCACTATCGTATAAACAACAACTCCCTGTATTTTGGCAGGGGCCAAATATTATCATCAACCACCATTTCCAACGCATCAGCGTGGGTTCTTATTTCGTCAAAGTAAGGTTTTACATTATCGCAATAAGCCTTGCTATGATCAGATGATGTTTTGCCTTTGTGGGTGCTTTCAAGCGCAACATGCATTTTATCAATGGCTGCCTTAAGGGCATTAATATGTCCTGCAATTTCGTTCACCAAATCTTTCTGCATTTTGCCCGAAGCAGCCGGTGCGCCTATTTCTTTAAGGCCTTTTATATTTTCAATCAGCTTATTCATATAATCAAGTGCTGCCGGTATTACCTGGTTAGTTATAATATCGGCAAGAATTCTCGCCTCGGCATCAATTTTTAAAGAGTAATTATGATGCAATATTTCTATCCGTGCATCCAGTTCACGCTCGTTATATATTCCGGTATTTACTAATACTTCTTTGGCTTTTTTAGAGGTGTAAAAGTCCAGCGCATATGGTGTGGTTTTTACGTTCGAAAGCCCGCGCTTTTTGGCTTCTTTTTCCCAGGCTTCGCTATAACCATCGCCCTCAAAAAGTATGCGTTTCGATTCTGTATAATACTGGCGTAATACACGCATCATGGCGCCCTCTTTGGTTTCGCCGCCCTTTATTAATTTATCTACTTCAACTTTAAAATCTATTAATTGCTTGCCCACAATGGCATTCATAACAGTCATTGCCTGTGCACAATTGGCCGATGAACCAACAGCTCTGAACTCGAATTTATTCCCCGTAAAGGCAAATGGCGAGGTCCGGTTCCGGTCGGTATTATCCAGCATTACATCTGGTATTTTATTATGTATGTCAAGTTTTAAGTTGGCGTTGCTCAGCTCGTCGTATTTATCTTTGGCAACACGTTTTTCAATTTCATTCAATACATCCGTCATATACGAACCGATGAATGCTGAAATAATTGCCGGTGGCGCCTCATTGGCCCCCAACCGGTGGTCGTTATTAGCCGAGGCAATAGAGGCACGGAGCAGGTCGGAATATTCATTAACCGCTTTAATTACGTTTACAAAAAATGCCAGGAACAACAAATTATTCTTCGGTGTTTTACCCGGCGAAAGAAGATTGGTACCGGTATCGGTGCTAAGGCTCCAGTTGTTGTGCTTGCCACTGCCATTTATACCCGCAAATGGTTTTTCATGCAATAACACGCGCAGTTTATGCCGCTTGGCAACCCGGTCCATCAAATCCATTAATAATTGGTTGTGGTCAACCGCTACGTTCACTTCTTCAAACATAGGTGCACACTCAAATTGCGAGGGCGCCACCTCATTATGTCGCGTGCGGATAGGAATGCCCAGTTTATGGCACTCCGTTTCAAAATCCAGCATATAAGCATATACTCTTTCAGGAATGGAACCAAAATAATGGTCTTCAAATTGCTGGCCTTTTTGCGGCGCAGCACCGGTAAGCGTTCTACCGGAGAACATCAAATCCGGGCGGCCATAATACAGCGCCTCGTCTATCAAAAAATATTCCTGCTCCCAGCCTAAAGTAGCTGTAACACGGGTAGCATCTTTATCAAACATGTGTACAATAGGCAAAGCCGCCTGCTCTAAAAAATGAGATGCTTTAAGCAAGGGCGCTTTATAATCCAGCGACTCACCGGTATACGAAATAAATATAGTAGGTATGCAAAGTGTTTTGCCCTGCCCGATTTCCATAATAAACGCCGGCGAACCGGGGTCCCACGCCGTATACCCCCTGGCTTCAAAAGTGGCACGTATACCACCACTTGGGAAAGAAGAAGCATCAGGCTCCTGCTGCACCAACGCATCGCCGCTAAATACTTCAACCGCGCCGCCATCTTTAGGCATAAAAAACATATCATGCTTCTCCGCAGTTAAACCGGTAAGCGGCTGAAACCAGTGCGTGTATGAAGTAGCGCCCTTTTTCATGGCCCAGCTTTTCATACCGGCTGCTACGGCATCGGCAATTTCGCGGCTTATTTTAGTGCCGGTTTTAATGGCAGTTTTTACCGCCTTATACGCATCATCCGAAAGATATTCGCGCATCGCAGAATCACCAAAAACATTCGAAGCATAATAGTCAGATACTTTGGCACCTGCTATTCGGTGCGATATAACCTCGCGGCCAACTACGGTTTCAACTGCGCTTTTACGGGAATTTATTGTCATAGGATATAAGTTTTAAGTGAACTGCACGAAAATAAAGCACGAAAATGAAATAAAAAAGCTTTTTGAGTAATTTTTTTGATTTTTGATTGAAATAATTCCTAAAAAATGCCTTTAAAATCGTTTAAAGTGAAATATTTTGGATAAAAACTCATTCTTTTTCAAAATTAACGGCTTTTTATAAAATATATTTATTATTTTAAATTGAATTTACCTCTGTCTGAACCGGGATTTGCAGGATTATATGATTACAGGATTTAGGAAAACGCAATTTTATTACATTAAATGTCCTGAAAGGGCATTTAAAAATCCCATCATCCCAAAAATCCTGAAAATCCCAGTTCAGATAATATTATATTTACCTACATTTGAACAAACCACCAGTCTATGAAAAACTTACTATTGCCATTTTTTATTTTGATAACAGCTGCTCATTCCTTCGCACAGCCCATGCATGTAAAGCATTACAATTTCACATCGTTCGGGCAGGATAGGAGGATGGATGTTACTTTACTTAACAAAGAATCTTCAGACCTGGCAAAGAAACATCCTGAATATGGCATTCGTCCATACAACGCTCAGTGTGATGATTGTGTGGAACTGCCCGACCAGCGCACAGCCAACTCGCGACAGTTTATTAAAGTAAACAATTCGCACCGTACCTATTCGCAGCAATCATACCTTCCGCTGCACTATAAAAAAAGCGAGAACGATATTTGGAGAACCATTGATTACCGCCTGCGGCCCGATGCCGATAATCCAGGTGTTTATGCAGCTACAAACCAACCGGTGCCCACCAAATGCGATTTAAACCGCAAACTAACCTCAATCAACGAAAGTGGTTTTGAGTTTGAGTTCAACAAAAATTTAACCATCTATTTTTACGATGATAACATAGCCTACACCACACCGCAGAAAGGCGATTACAGCCAATACACAATAGGCGAGGAGGGACTGGAAGTAAAAAACATGTGGAAAGGTATTGACATGCAGCAAATTTTTTCAACAGGTCAGGTTGAATCTAACTTTATTATTAATGCGCCCCTACAATTGCCTATTAGCAAAGGATGGATGGTTATTGAAGACCATTTCAGCTTACCGGTAGGAATGAGTATGGTAGAATCACCCGAAGGCAAGCATTTAGACAATGGATTTTACCAGGGCGATTATTTAATTAAAGATGTGCGTGGCGAAACTTTAATTACCTACAAAATGCCCACCTACACCGATGCCATAGCCTTCGCCATGCACGGAATGTACAATTTAATAAAAACTGGCAACGATTATACTATGAAAATTATGGTACCGGTTAGCTGGCTTAGCAATAAAAACAATACCTATCCCATAACTATCGACCCTATTATATTCGGCAAAACCAAAATTGGTGAGTTTCAAAACTATGGCCTACCATCAGCCGATCTTGGATTTACTACAAAACCTGGCAGCTGCGATTATCACATGATTGTGGTTGTTCCGGGAAATAGCCAATTGACTGATGTATATGCTGATATAGAATATGAACTTACTTATGATAATACCTGCGGTAATCCTCATGAGGCTGCACCTTATTGTACTTTTAGCCAGGTTAGCATGAGTGTTGTTAGTGATACCTGCCATGTAAGTACAGGCCCATTATCTTGCCAACCTGCATCTCCGCCTTTTACCGGTACCTGTACTACCGATTCCAATTTGGTACCGTTAGCAAGCAGTATACACGTTAATCAGTATTGGCCTGATTTTATAAGCTGCTTTGCGCCGCAGTGCCCAGATTTTTATATTCCATTTACATTAAAAGATCAGGACTCAATATGTGGTGATGTGTGCGGCTATTTATGTGCAAGAGGCAATATTTGGCAAATGACTGTTTACGCCTGCCAAGTTGAAGGCTATATCAGTCCTGATTCTTCGGTGGTTTGCGCCGGGCAGCCAGATACCCTTACTGTCCATGCCGACTGCGGCGTGCCACCTTATCGTTATGCTTGGACTACTGATGGTGGAAATACATACGATATAATATATGATTCGCCCTATTTTATAATTCACCCCCAGCAGAATATGATTGTAAGTTGTATAATATATGATAGTTGTTGGAAGCCTTGGCAAAGCAATGCCTCGACAGCCTTAGCGATCCCTGGACCGGTAATACAGCGCCAGGGAAATTACCTTTCTACTACTACTTCTGATACGTTGAGCTATCAGTGGTATTTGAATGGCAGCCCTTTGCCCGGCGATACTACCGCTACTATTCAAATTACACAGGATGGCGCTTATTCGGTGCAGGTCTCATCGGTTAATGGCTGCAATAAATTATCGGTGCCGTACGTAACCACCGGTGTAATTAACCTGAATGACGATGGCAACGCCATCATTATTGTTCCAAACCCGTCCGATGGAAATTTTGAAATACGCTTTACTTCAAATCAAAATATATCAAAGGGTTCACTGAAAATATTAGATAATTTAGGCAGACAAATAAGTACCCGACAAATATCTGTTTCAAACGGTAATAATACCTATTCATTCCATCCCGATATCAAACTGGCATCGGGCGAATATTGGATTGAAATTACAGTGGGTGGAGCAACTATGCATAAAAAATTTATTGTGCTGTAATAATAGAGTTCTTCGGAAAATGCGTTTGTCTCCGAAAGAGTCCTTCGGACATCTCGAACGATAGTGAGAGATCTTAATGATTGAGTATGCGCTACATTGCTCATTAAGATCCCTCGTTGCCTCGGGATGACAAAACAAAAAGAATTATCGAAGCTGTTTCAATAAGTCCTCTCCAACACAAACCAGCTAAATGCGCGTAGTATTAGTTTTACCATGGAGTCTCGGACGAGTGGGTCTAATTCTTTCCAGGCGCGGTCGAGAATGGTTTTGGCTTCCTTCTCGCAGTTTTCAAGCACACTGTGTTTATCAAGCAATGCTACGGCCTCGGTTATTAGTTTAATGTTGTTGGTTTTGGCATTTACAATTTCCCAAAGTCGCTTCCGGTCTTTTTTGTTTAGTTGCGCCATGGCGCGGGCTACCGGGTAAGTTATTTTACCGGCGGTAATATCTTCGCCTTTTGTTTTTAAGTGGTCTTTAAAACCTTTCAAATTTAAAGTATCATCAATAATCTGAAAGGCAATGCCCAGGGCTTCGAAATAATTGCCCAGTCCGTTAATTTGCGCCTCTGTTCCATCGCCCAGCAAAGCGCCTATTTTGGCAAGATAGCTTGCCGGTGCGGCAGATTTAAGCCGGTGTATGGCTACAACACGTTTCAATAAAAGTTTAGCTGCTTTATCGCTTTTCAAAACTTCAGGCATCATATAATCCAGCCCGAAAATATCCATGGCCTGCCCGCTGTGGCTGGCACGCATGGCTTCGAAATACCAGTTATAAACCTGTATTTTTTTCTCCGGTGTGTCTTTGGCGCGGTAAATACATATCTGGCCTAAAAAATAACTTGCCGTACCGGAGTTAATTGCAGTTGGTTCGCCAAACATTACGTGCGCTGCGGGCCCGCCACGCCGCACTTTCGACTGGTCTTCCACATCATCAACCATCAATGAGCCTACATGCATCAACTCAGGCAGCGCCAGCCAGTCGATAGCTTTTTGCGAGTTGCCGCCTACTATATCGCAACACGCCACTGTGGCGTACGAGCGCCATGTTTTTCCGCCCCGGTCGGTAATTTCGCGTATCGGTTTAATAAAATTATTAATATATTCTTTCTTATCCAGCCCTTCGGTAAAATGGTCATTGCCTTTTACCGAAACTATTTCTTCAAATTTTTCCTGGTTGAATGATACCGGTATTATTTTATGAACAGATTTCAGCGTTTCGCGCGAAACCGCTTTCAAAAAATCGTTCATATTGTTGCTGTTCACATAGCCGTGCCTTTCGATATAGCCCGGGCCGCTTACTTTTTTCCCGCGCAGCGTACCGGTTACGTTTACACGCCCCTCCCAAAATGCGGGCTTCGAAATAATGGTGGCAAACTCCTGATTGGGGAAGGCCGCCTTTGCTTCAATAGATAATTTTAAATCCGGTGCTTCTAATTTCCAGGTGGTGGGGTAAAGATTAAAAGTGCGGGTACTGCTCCACATTTCGCCCACCGGTTTAAGGTGGAAGTTGTTGCTATGGTGCCGATGCCCTTTTTCATCAATCATAATAATAAACGAACCGCAATCTTCACCGGTTTTCAAATCAATTAAATCGTAGGCGGTTAGCTCACAGCCATTATCTAATTGAATGGAAATCCAGTTCCAGGAAACATCTTTTTTTAACCGGTCGTCTTTTTTATCGGGGTGGCAGCCAAACTCGTGGTCGTACCAGCCCGAGGCCGATTCGATATTAAATTGCTCGTCTTTTATTTTAAAGCCACCGGTAACCTTGCACCGGGGAATAAAATAATAAAACATATCCTCGGCCGATACGCCGCGCACTACGCCGTTATCGCCATGGCGTGTAGGCGGCTTTTGAGGCTGAAATTGTAAATCAACATTAATCTTCAACTCCTCATGAAATAAATGAAGCTGGTAAGAACCGTCATTTGCTTTTTGAAAAGTGTTGCCGTCAAAATCAAGGCTTAGTTTATCGAAAGCTACAC
>Ga0364887_10270_pt1 | contig 32997 bp, 23 predicted proteins | sample ExccelJu500001D4_4_FD_206924 | JGI IMG/M metagenome (GOLD analysis project Ga0364887, IMG submission 206924) | Enriched cells from Trout Bog Lake Hypolimnion, Wisconsin, USA - BchlTB.July23.5000.01.D4 | ecosystem: Environmental > Aquatic > Freshwater > Lake > Hypolimnion/Profundal zone | place...
AGCAGATATAGCACTTTCTCAATACTATCAAAAATGAAAACAGCAGATTTATATATTCGTGTTAGTACGGATGAACAAGCCGATAAAGGTTATAGTCAACGCAATCAGGAAGAAGTACTTCGCAGGTATTGCGAAATAAATAATATTAAAGTTAGAAAGGCGGTTTATGAAGATTACTCAGCTAAAACATTCCTGCGGCCATCGTGGTGTAAATTACTTATAGAACTACAGAAAAATAAAGGGCAGTCAGATCTGATCCTGTTTACTAAATGGGACAGGTTCAGTCGTAATGCAGGTGATGCTTATCAAATGATAAACATACTGCGTAAAGCAGGCGTAGAACCTCAAGCAGTTGAACAACCATTTGATCTGTCTGTACCAGAAAACAAAATGATGCTGGCAATATATTTAGCAGCACCGGAAGTAGAGAATGATCGCAGAGCATTGAATGTCTTTCATGGAATGCGGAGAGCAAAAAAAGAGGGTCGTTGGATGGGAACCGCTCCGATTGGATATGCGAATAAAATAAGTGAAAACGGAAAAAAATTTATAGCTCCAAAAGAACCGGAAGCAACTTTAATGAAATGGGTGTTTGAACAACTAGCTTCAGGAGTCTTTGCCACGGAACAAATTTTGAAACAAGTAAGGTTAAAAGGATTAGAATGCAGTAAAAATAATCTTTGGGTGGCTATCAGAAACCCTGTCTATTGCGGAAACATATATATACCTAAGTTCAAAGATGAGGACAGTTGTTTTGTAAAAGGTCAGCATGAGCCTCTTATTTCCGAAGCACTTTTTTATGAAGTGCAGGATGTTTTAGATGGCAAAAAGAAACAACAACGGACAAAGCTTGCTGTTGATAATAACTTGCCTTTGCGTGGATTTTTGATATGTCCAAAATGCGGTAAATTATTAACCGGCAGTGCATCAAAGGGAAAGTATCAACGCTATTACTATTATCACTGCTCTTCCTCATGTGGTTCCCGCTATAGAGCAGATAACTTAAATGGGGAGTTTGTAAAAGAACTTAAAAAGTATGTTCCAAGACCTTCTATGGTTGAATTGTATAAATTGGTGATTCTTGACAGTTACAATGCTCAAACAAAGGCTCAAAGAGCCGATAAAACAGAAATCATTACCCGGATAAATGAATGGAATAGTAAGCTTGCAAAAGCTAGAGAACTGCTCTTATCCGGTGATATTGATGGAGGGGATTATAAGATTATCAAAACCGAATGTGAAAACAAAGTAAATATCCTTGAAGGAAAGCTTTCTACTGCTTCTAATATTCAGGAAAACATAGATTCTATATTAGGCAAGGCTGTAAATACACTATCCCGGCTCGATACTTTATATGAAAATGCGAACTCGATGAGAAAGCGGCAAATAATAAGTTCGATTTTCCCTGAAAAGCTAATTTTTGACGGATTTAATTATCGAACTCCTCGACTCAATGAAGCCGTTCGGCTAATATTCAATATGGACAAGGCTTTTGAAGGAAATAAAAATGGGACAAACGATTATAAAAATCATTTGTCCCATCAGGTGACCCCTCAGGGACTCGAACCCTGGACCTACTGATTAAGAGTCAGTAGCTCTAACCAGCTGAGCTAAGGAGTCGTAAAATTCGGACGGCAAAAATACGGCAATAGAGCTTTCCACACAATTATTCATTTTAAAAATCTTTCTTGATTATAAAAGGCAGTAAGAAAATTGTACTTTGAGAAGGTGAGCACCCCCCTGCTATATAAGATCCATCCCCTTGGCGATCATGCATTAACTGTAGAATTCGGCAGTCTTATTGATGATTCAATCAACCAAAAGATTATTTTACTTTTTCATCAACTCAAACAAAAAAATATTGCTTTCATAAAAGATATTATTCCCGCTTACGCTTCATTGACGGTTGTATATGATGTGACTGCGATCAGAAAAAAAGCTCCTTCTGCATATTTGTTCATAAAAAAAGAAATGGAGAACGAAATAATAAATTGTGATTTTAATATAACGGTATCGGTCAGAAAAATAGAAATTCCTGTTTGTTATGATACTTCTTTAGGAATTGATCTCGAAGAAATGTCGCAACAAAAAAATATTCCCGTTGATGAGATCATACAACTGCACAGCAATAAGACTTATCGTGTTTTTATGATCGGATTCTTGCCCGGATTCGCTTACATGGGATCTGTTGATGAAAAAATAATAACAGCACGCAAACAACAGCCGAGAATAAATGTTTCTGCAGGAAGCGTTGGCATTGCAGGAGAACAAACGGGCATTTATCCTTTTGATTCACCGGGTGGATGGAATATCATCGGACAAACGCCAATCAAATTATTTGATACAAAAAGAGAAGTACCTGTTTTATTACAAGCAGGTGATGAAATAAAATTTATTCCCATTGATTTAAATGAATTTAAAAAAATAAAAGAATCGGTTTGAGTATCCTCATCATTAAACAAGGCATTGCAGACAGCATTCAAGACCTTGGAAGATACGGTTGTCAACACCTTGGCATCAACCCAAACGGTGCCATGGATACTATTGCTGCACAAACAGCCAACCTTTTAGTGGGGAACGATTTGAACAATGCCGTAATCGAAATTCATTTCCCGTCATCTGTTATTTTATTCAAAGAACAATCACTCATTGCTATTTGCGGAGCTGATTTTTCTCCAATGATCAATGATATCGCCATTCCCATTAATACACCTATCATCATTGAAAAGAATTGTGTGTTGCAATTCAAAAAACCAATCAGTGGTGCAAGGACATATCTTGCAGTGAAAGGTGGCTTTGATCTGCCCAAATGGTTAAACAGTTTCAGCACCAACAATAAAGCAAATGCCGGTGGCTTTGAAGGAAGAAATTTGAAGAAACACGATGAGATCCATTTCCGTTCTGTTCAAAAATATGGTGCTGTATTAAAACAGAAAGATTGTGAAATATTATCCTGGCATGCTTCTCTAAAAAACTTCTATTCAGCTTCAAACTTCATACGGATCATAATTGGATCTGAATACGATTGGTTGACTGATGATGCAAAAAAATTATTGGGATCATCTTCATTCACTATTTCTAATCAAAGCGACAGGATGGGTTACAGAATGAAAGGAGAAAATTTATTATTAAAAAATGATCAACAATTAATTTCTTCCGGTGTAACAAAAGGAACCGTTCAATTATTGCCCGATGGTCAGGTGATCATTTTAATGGCCGATCATCAAACAACAGGTGGTTATCCGAAAATGGCTCATGTTATTTCAGCAGATATTCCGAAATTGTCGCAAATGAACCCGAATGAAAAAATTCAATTCAAGATCATTCAACAACAAGAAGCTGAAGATATTCTGTTCGATCAATATCAACAGATCTTACAATTGCAAAATGCTTGTAACTTTTCTTTAAAAAAATTTAATGAGTAATATGGATTCCATTGATCTCAATTGTGATATGGGCGAAGGGTTATCCAATGATGCCGATCTGATGCCTTTTATCAGCAGTGCCAATATTGCCTGCGGTTATCATGCGGGAAATATTAAAACAATGAAACGCACTGTGGAAGCGGCTTTACAGTATCATGTTGCCATTGGTGCACATCCTGGTTATGATGATAAAATAAATTTCGGAAGAACAGAAATTTTGTTGCCGCAAAAAGCTTTGTACAGCCTGGTATCAGCACAAATTATTTCCTTGTATAAGATCTGCATTGAGAAAAAAGTTGGATTGCATCATGTAAAACCGCATGGCGCGTTATACAATATGGCCGCAAAAGATGCAGAAACTGCAAACACCATTGCGCAAGCCATAAAAGACATTGACGAAAATTTGATTTTATACGGATTAAGTGGAAGTTATTTGATCAGTGAAGCAAATAAATTAAACATAAAAACGGTAAGCGAAGTTTTTGCTGACAGGACTTACCAAGATGATGGCAGTTTAACTTCTCGCAAAGAAAAAAATGCATTGATCGAAAGTGAAGATCAATCCATACAACAAGTTTTACAAATGATACAGCAGCAAACCGTAACCACTGTTTCTGGTAATCAGATCAATATTGTTGCGGAAACTGTTTGTATTCACGGTGATGGGAAATATGCCGTTGCGTTTGCAAAAAAAATAAATCAAACACTCAAACAAAATAATATTGAAATTAAAGCTATCTAAACGCAATTTTATTAACGGTGCAGGTTTAGGTGCTGCATTTCTCATGGCCAACTCTTCCATCGGGCCTGGCTTTTTAACACAAACAACTGTCTTCACGCAACAACTGCTCACCAGTTTTGGATTTGTGATTATTGTTTCTGTATTATTAGATATCGGTGCGCAATTAAACACTTGGCGCATATTAACGATGAGTGAAATGCGGGCACAAGATCTGTCCAATCAATTATTGCCGGGTCTTGGTTATTTTTTATGTGCCATGGTTGTCTTGGGTGGATTTGCATTCAATATCGGCAATATTGCCGGATGTGGTTTAGGCATCAATGTATTGACAGGCTTGAGTTTCGAGAAAGGTGCCGTTATCAGTTGCATTATTGCATTGATCTTATTTTGGGTAAAAGAGATCGGTAAAATGCTCGATGGCTTTACAAAAATTTTGGGCACATTAAAAATATTGCTGACTTTATTCATTGCGTACGCTGCGCATCCGCCGCTTTTACAAAGCATTCATCATACATTCATTCCCGAAAAATTATCTACTGCTGCCATCGTTACGATCGTTGGCGGAACGGTGGGCGGATATATTACATTTTCCGGTGCGCATCGTTTATTGGATGCAGGTATCAAAGGGAAAGAAAGCATTGCACAAGTAAATAAAAGTGCTATCAGCGGCATCGTCATTTCAACCATTATGCGTTTCATTTTATTTCTCGCAGTTGTTGGTGTTGTCATTAAAGGTGTTGTGTTAGACGCTAATAATCCTGCAGCAACAGTATTTCAAACAGCTGCCGGAAATTTTGGTTTAAGAATTTTTGGAGTGGTTTTATGGAGTGCTGCCATTTCTTCGGTTGTGGGTGCAGCATATACATCAGTTTCGTTCTTTAAAACATTTCATCCGGTATTCATTAAGTACGAAAGATTATGCATTTCAATTTTCATCATTTTATCAACCTGCATATTTGTTTTCATTGGTAAGCCTCGACAATTATTATTATTCGCAGGTATTGCCAACGGATTTATTTTACCCATTGCATTGGCCATTATTTTAATTGCATCAACCAACATAAAATTAATGAAGGGCTATCAACATCCTTTATGGATGCGACTTTCAGGCTGGTTGGTTGTGGCTGCCATGGGTTGGATGAGTGTATTGACTTTATACGATTGGGCAATGAAATGATTTTGTTACCGTCTGTATAATTTCAATGCATCACCTGTTGCGTCGCACTCTTGTACTGCATAACTTTATTCAAAATAATAATTACAATGAACCTGATTGGCAATTTGATATGGTTAATTTTCGGCGGATTCATTTCCGCAATGGCATATGTATTTGGTGGTTTTGTTTTATGCATCACCATCATTGGTATCCCTTTCGGATTGCAGTGTTTTAAATTAGCCGGGTTCGTTGCATGGCCTTTCGGAAGCAAGATCGTATATGCCAATAACGGCGGCGGTTGTTTACAAACCATTGGTAATATCATTTGGTTATTTTCCGGCGGATGGTGCGCAGCGCTATCACACTTTGTTTTCGGTTGTTTATTATTCATCACCATTATCGGTATTCCTTTCGCAAGAAAACATTTTCAACTCATTGAACTTTCCATGCTGCCTTTCGGAAAAAAGATAGTAAGTGCATGATATACAATTGAAAGGTTTCAACCGAGTAAACGTCTGCATAAAAAATATTTTTTATGAAATGGTTATTACTTATCAGTTATTTCATTTTTATTTCTGCCGATTGTCAAACCAATCATTCATCTGTACCTGTAAATCATAAAATTTTTATAGAACTGTTTACATCTGAGGGCTGTTCCAGTTGCCCTCCGGCAGAAAAATATGCGGAAGAACTTGCAAAGGACAGTAATATCATCGTAGTCAGTTATCATGTTGATTACTGGAACCAATTGGGTTGGATCGATTCTTTCAGCAATCACTCGTTTTCGGAAAAACAGCATCATTATGCACAACTATTTCATTTATCATCGGTTTACACACCGCAGGCCATCATAAACGGAAAGGCCGAAACGGTTGGCAGTAACAGAACAGTCATTCCGCAATTGATCAGATCGGCGGCTTCTTTTGAAAAAATAATTGAATCCCAGCAAACAACCATCAACAATGATATCCTTTCTGTAACAGCAAAATGTGCAGCTAAAAATATTTTATTGGAATTCCTGTTTGTACAAAAAGATGCAACAACACATGTTTTGGCGGGAGAGAACAACGGTGCTGTATTACATCACCGGGATATCGTTCGCCAATCATTCGAGACAACAAACAAAATGACCGCCCAATTCAGTTTTAAGAAAAATTATAACAAGGGCAATTATAAAGTAATTATTTTAGCAAGAGATGCAGCTGATTATTCTGTAAAAGATTTGGCAGTTGTTTATTTGTAATTTCACCCATTCATAAAAAACAAAGTTCTTTTTACTGTTGCATCATTAGATTTATAGCACCAAAACAAACCCACATGAGAAAATTATGTTTCCTTTTCTTTATTACATGCAGCATTGCAGCATCTTCACAACAATTAACGGTGGAGCAGATCATGAAAGACCAGAAATGGATCGGTACTTCTCCCACAAACATTTCCTGGACATGGGACAGCAAATCGGTTTTCTTCAACTGGAATCCTGATAAAAATGTTTCAGATTCTTTTTATATTTTTCAGCTCAACAGTAAAGAGCCCGTTAAATTAAAATACAATGAAGCACTGTTATTAAGTGCCATCAACAGCGGCAATTATAACAGCAATTATTCGCAGATCGTTTATACATACAAAGGTGATTTGTATTTATTAGATATCAAATCTGCCAAAACAACACGCATTACACAAACGGAAGAAGCTGAAACCAATCCGAAATTCATTTTAAAAGATGAATGGATCGCATTTAACCGCAACCAGAATTTATATGCCTGGAATATCAAAACAGGATTTACACAACAGTTAACTAATTTTGCCAAAGGCACTGAAACACCTGCTGCGCCTGCATTTGGTGGCAGTGGCAACAGAGGTGGCGGCGGCGCACCAAGAGGAAATTTTCCGGCAGCAGCTCCAACAAGCAGTGCCAATCAACAGGAGCAATGGTTACAACAAAATCAATTACGCACTTCAGATATTGTTAAACAAAGGAAAAGCAAGAAAGATCAACGTGATGCATTCTTAAAATCAGTGAAAGAAGCCGATACTTTAAAAACGATCAACATCGGCGATAAAACTGTACAAGCTTTGCAGGTTAGTCCTGATGGAAGATTTGTTACCTATCGTTTATTCACAGCGCCAACCAATGCAAAAATTGCTGTTGTTCCTGATTATGTTACCGAAAGCGGTTTCACAACCGATATCCCAAACAGAACAAAAGTGGGTGCGCCTTTAGGTAAATATGATTTCTATGTGTACGATAAATTAAAGGATACGGTATTAAGTATTGCAACAGATTCTATTCCCGGTATTGCAGATCAACCGGACTATGTAAAAGATTATCCGCAAAAATATGCAAATAAGAAAGCAATAGCCCGTGCAGTAAACATCAATACAATTGTTTGGAATGAAAGCGGAACCGCTGCCATTGCGGATATCCGTTCACAGGATAATAAAGACAGATGGATCATGCAATTAGATGCTGTAACAGGAAAATTAAAATTATTGGATCGGCAACGCGATGAAGCATGGATCGGCGGGCCGGGAACAGGTTTCGGTGCAAGATTAGCATGGATCAATAATGATATTTTTTATTTTCAAAGTGAAGCAACGGGTTATTCGCATCTCTATACATACAATATCAGCACTTCCGCTAAAACACAGCTCACACAAGGAAAATATGAGATACAGGATGTGGTGCTGAGCAAAACAAAACAATTCTTTTATCTGCTCACCAATGAAGAACATCCCGGCAAACAAAACTGGTATAAAATAAAAATTGACGGAACAGCAAAAGAAAAAATAACATCGATGACCGGCGGTTATGAAGTAACTGTATCTCCTGATGAAAAAAATATTGCATACCGTTATTCATACATCACCAAACCGTGGGAATTATTTGTGCAGGAAAATGCACCGAATAAAAAAGCTGTGCAGGTAACCAATAAGGCAATGAGTGATGAATTCAAATCTTATACATGGAGAGAAAATAAAATTTTCACTTTTACTGCAAGAGATGGTCAGCCTGTTTATGCAAGGTTGCATGAACCAAAGCCCGGAACAAAAAATAATGCTGCTGTGATTTTTGTACATGGTGCAGGTTATCTGCAGAATGTACATTTTTGGTGGAGCCAGTATTTCAGGGAATACATGTTCAACAATTTATTGGCCGATAAAGGTTATACAGTTATCGATATTGATTACAGGGGAAGCAGTGGTTACGGCAGAGATTGGAGAACAGGGATTTATCGTTTCATGGGTGGTAAAGATCTGGATGATGAAGTGGATGCTGCCAGATATTTAGTGAAAGAATTTGGGATCGATTCAACACGTATCGGTATGTACGGTGGCAGTTATGGCGGCTTCATGACATTGATGGCAATGTTCACAGCACCTGATGTAATCAAAGCCGGCGCTGCATTGCGGCCTGTTACAGATTGGGCGCATTACAATCATGGTTATACTGCAAATATTTTAAATGAACCGTTTAATGATAGTATCGCTTATGCAAAATCATCGCCCATCAATTTTGCAAGCGGATTAAAAAATCATTTATTGATCTGTCATGGTATGGTTGATGTGAATGTGAATTTTCAGGATGCTGTTCGTTTAAATCAACGGCTGATCGAATTGGGAAAAGATAATTGGGATGTTGCCATTTATCCTGTGGAGGATCATGGTTTTGTTGAGCCCAGCAGTTGGACAGATGAATATAAAAGGATTCTAAAATTATTCGATACGTATTTATTGAAATAAAATTTTAAAATTAAAAAGCAGGAAGAAAATCTTCCTGCTTTATTTTTTCTTCTACCTTCAAACAAATAAAATAACATGAGAAAACTGCGATCATTTCTTTTTGTATGCTGCTGTTTGATTTTTATCAGCACCTCTGCACAAACAAAAAAAATAATTATTAAAGCAGGAAAATTAATTGATACAGAAAGTGGTAAAGTATTAACTGATCAAATTATTTATATAGAAAATGACACGATCAAAGCTGTTGGCAATAATATTCCCATTCCTAATGATGCAATAATCATTGATTTATCGAAAGCAACGGTATTACCCGGATTGATCGATTGCCATACACATATAACCGGACAGCCCAGCGGAGACTATTATGGAGATATCTTTCGAAAGACGCCCGTGGATGATGCCATCACAGCCCATATCTACGCCAAACGTACCCTGGATGCGGGTTTCACTACATGCAGAGATGTTGGTTCTCGTGGTTTTGTTGATGTGGCTTTACGCAATGCCATCAATAATAAAGATATTCCTGGCCCGCGGTTATTGGTTGCAACATTTTTTATCGGCTCTACCGGAAGTCATGGCGACTTGAATGGTTTTTCTCCGTACCTGAATTTCGAAGGTCCTAAAGAAATGAATGGTGTGGCAAATGGTGTGGATGAATTACGCAAACAGGTTCGTTACAATATTAAATACGGTGCCGATGTAATAAAGTTCGGTGCCAGTGCAGGTGTTTTATCGGAAGAAGAAAGCGTAGGTGCGCCACAGTTTACACAGGAAGAAATGAATGCTATTGTTGATGAAGCAAAAATGTGGGGAAGAAAAACATGTGCACATGCACACGGAACCGAAGCCATTAAAATGGCAGTGAAAGCCGGTGTTGCATCTATTGAACATGGAAGCTTAATTGATGCGGAAGGAATTGAATTAATGAAACAACATGGTATATATCTCGTTGCAGATATTTATAATGATGATTATATTTTGAGTGAATATGCAAAGCTTGGTTTTCCTGAAAAGATATTGAACAAAGAAAGATCGATCGGCAAATTGCAGAGAGAGAATTTTGCAAAAGCGGTAAAGGCAGGAGTGAAAATTGCTTTCGGAACGGATGCAGGTGTATATCCGCATGGATGGAACGGCAAACAATTTTTTTACATGGTGAAGTTCGGCTTAACACCCATGCAGGCCATTCAGGCTGCTACCGTTAATGCAGCAGATCTCTTAGGCTGGAAAGAAAAAGTGGGTTCGATTACTGTTGGTAAATGGGCAGATATCATTGCAGTAACAAATAATCCGATCGACAATGTTTCTGTTTTGGAAAATGTTCAGTTCGTCATGAAAGGAGGAGTCGTTTATAAAAATGAATTGACAAAATAAAAATAAACGCATGGCTTCAAACATCAGTGCTACAACTTTACAAACAATCGGTAATACCCCATTGGTCAAATTATCAAAAATTGTTCCTGAGCATTGTGCCGATATTTATGTGAAGCTGGAATACTTTAATCCAACAGGTTCTTATAAAGACAGGATGGCTTTATCTATTGTGGAAGAAGCAGAACGTCGCGGCGATATCAAGCCCGGCGGTACTTTGGTGGAATATACGGGTGGCAGCACGGGATCATCACTTGCATTTGTTTGTGCAGTGAAGGGTTATCGGTTGAAAGCCATTTCATCTGATGCATTTGCAAAAGAAAAATTACAAACCATAAAATTATTTGGTGCCGATATTGAGATCATTGAAAGCGAAGGCGGAAAAATAACGCCATCTCTTTTTACCAAAATGGATGACCGTGTACAGCAATTAATAAAAGAGAACGGTTATTACTGGACAAGACAATTTTTAAATGAAGATGCTGAGATCGGATATGCCAATTTGGGCAAAGAGATCATTCAGCAATTAAATAAACCTATTGATGTTTTTTGTGCAGGTGTTGGAACGGGTGGTATGTTTTGCGGCGCAACCGCCGAATTAAAGAAAGCATATCCACAAATAAAATTGATCGCATTAGAACCTGCATCTGCTGCATTATTATCAACAGGCATTAAAGGAAGCCATCGTGTGGAAGGGATCGGAACAGGTATCATTCCTCCGTTATTGAAAAAAGATGCTTATGATGAAGTAAAAGCGATCGAAGAAACAAAAGCAAGAGAAACTGCAAGGGCATTAGCTTCAAGAGAAGGAATATTCGCAGGAACATCCAGCGGATTAAATATTTATGCCGCTCTTGAGATTGGCAAACAATTAGGACCGGGCCATACCGTTGTTACAGTAGCCTGCGATTCGGGAATGAAATACTTAGCGGGTGATCTGTATAGTTAATTTATTCATTCATGGAATTAAAAAATGACATCAAAACATTTTATGCCAAGGACAGAAAAGCTTGGCGTAGATGGTTAGAAAAAAATCATAAAAAAGAAAATAGCATTTGGCTTATTATTTACAAAAAATCAAGTCAAACAAAAAGTGTTTATTATAATGAAGCCGTTGAAGAAGCGCTTTGCTTTGGTTGGATTGACAGCAAACCGAATAAAAGAGATGCAGATAGTTTTTACCAATTCTTTGCGAAACGAAACCCGAAAAGCAATTGGAGTCTAATTAATAAAAACAAAGTTGAAAAATTGATCAAAGCAGGCTTAATGACAGATGCAGGCTTACAAACCATTGAGGCGGCGAAGCAAAATGGCACATGGACAGCATTAGACGAAGTTGATAATTCAATTATGCCAGATGATTTAAAAAAAGTATTCGATAAAAATAAAACGGCATTGAAAAATTTTGATGCGTTTCCAAGATCTTCTAAGAAGATTATTTTAGAATGGATACATAATGCAAAAAAGGAAGAGACCAGAAAAAAAAGAATTGAAGAAACTGTTTCATTAGCTGCAAAAAACATAAGAGCTAATCATTATCGTCAATAATAAAAGCCGCACTAATCTGTTGCGGCTTCTACTTAAAACTTTTCATTTACAACTCTTAACGATTCATACTCGATAAGAATTCTTCATTATCTTTTGTGCCACGCATTCTTTTTAATAATTCATTCATCGCTTCTTCCGTATTCATATCATTGATGTACAAACGTAAAATATTCATACGTTGTAAAACATCCGGTGATAATAACAGATCATCGCGTCTTGTAGAAGAACCAACCAGATCAATAGCAGGGAATACTCTTCTGTTGGCTAACCTTCTGTCCAACACCAATTCCATATTACCTGTTCCTTTAAATTCTTCAAAAATCACTTCATCCATCTTGCTTCCAGTTTCAATTAAAGCAGTTGCCAGAATGGTCAATGATCCGCCATGTTCAATCTTTCTGGCAGCACCAAAGAATTGTTTGGGTTTCTGCATCGCATTCGCTTCCACACCACCACTTAATACTTTACCGCTGGAAGGGGCAACCGTATTATGTGCTCTTGCCAAACGGGTGATGGAATCTAAAAGGATCACCACATCATGTCCGCATTCTACCAAACGTTTTGCTTTTTGCAAAGCAATGGTAGAAACTTTCACGTGCTTTTCTGCAGGCTCATCAAATGTTGACGCGATCACTTCTGCTTTCACACTGCGTTCCATATCTGTAACTTCTTCGGGACGTTCATCCACCAGCACTACCATCAAATAACATTCAGGATGATTGGCTGCAATGGCATTGGCCACTTCTTTCAATAAAACGGTTTTACCCACTTTCGGTTGTGCAACGATCAATCCGCGTTGCCCTTTACCGATGGGTGTAAAAATATCAATGATACGAGTGCTGTAATTGGTTGGAGAAGTAAATAAATTTAATTTCTCGAATGGAAATAATGGAGTTAAATAATCAAACGGAACACGGTCACGCACTTCATCCGGACGTTTGCCATTGATCGCATCCACTTTTAATAATGCAAAATATTTTTCACCTTCTTTCGGAGGTCGAACATATCCTGAAACAGTATCGCCTGTTTTTAATCCGAATAATTTTATTTGTGAAGGAGATACATACACATCATCAGGTGATGATAAATAATTATAATCAGAAGAACGTAAAAAACCATAGCCATCCGGCATCATTTCCAATACGCCTTCGCCTGAGATCACACCATCAAACTCAATATTGAAAGCAGGTTCACGGCGATGATTTTGTCTCGGCTGTTGTTGTGGTGCTTCCTGAGATGTTCCGTTCACATTTTCATTTCCGTTCTCATTGGTGATGGTCGCTTCTTCTGTTGCTTCATTTCCGTTTGCATCTTCGGGATCTTCTGTTGCCTTTAATATCTGGTGACCTAAATTTAATTGTGCATCATCGATCACTTCCGGTTCTGCCGGTTTTGTTTTACGTCCGCGATGTTTTGCAGCGGCTTTATCCTGATCAGGATGCTGCGGTGCTTCCTGCATCACTTCTGCTTCTTCGGTGATATTGGCAGTTGAAGCCTTCACGGTTATCGGCTTGCGGGTACGCGTTTTTTTAACGTCTTTCCCATCACTTGCTTTTGATGCTTGCATATCAACAATTTTATAGATCAGTTCTTTTTTATCTAATTTTTTTGCGTTGGGTACTTTTAACTCGTCGGCTATGTCCAGTAATTCAGGGACAAGCATATCATTTAGTTGCGAAATATCGTACATATAATCATTTATGTGAAAGAGGGTTCAATTTGTCTAATTGTTTTAATCCAGTCTGATAGAGATTGAAAAATAAATCGGTTGCGTGTTGCAAAAGAGATAAACTGATGAGTCTGTGGGATTTTCTTGAAGACGAAATCAGTTCGATTCCACTGCAATGTTACGGCAAATTGTTGTAAACAAACAAATTTTTGCGCAAAAAATGACTTGATTGGCCCTTGCGGAATATGTTTGGCAACTGCATTAACTTATCTTTGCCGCTCTAAAAAGCTCAAAAGCATTACAAAAGTACAAGAGTGCGACCTGCCTTTGCCGGCAGGCAGGCGCAACAGTAGTCAAATAGTGTTGATATCGCCGGTAACAAAAACAAGCAACCATGTTTAACAAAAGAACCAAGATCAAACAACTGCTGCAAAGTGAGCAGACGGGACATGAAGTGACGGTGATGGGTTGGGTGCGTACTTTTCGCAACAATCAATTCATTGCATTGAACGACGGCAGCACCAATAATAATTTACAGGTAGTGGTTGAATTAGGATTATTGGATGATGCTACTTTAAAAAGAATCACTACAGGCGCTTCTTTAAAGGTGAATGGTATTGTGGTGGCTTCTGTTGGTAAAGGACAAAGCATTGAAGTAAAAGCAAAGAGTTTAGAAATATTGGGTGACAGCGATGCGGAAAAATATCCTTTACAACCCAAGAAACACAGTTTGGAATTTTTAAGAGAGAAAGCGCATCTGCGTTTTCGGACCAATACTTTTGGATCTGTTTTTCGTATTCGGCATTCATTGGCATTTGCGATCCATCAGTTTTTTAATGATAAAGGTTTCGTGTATTTGCATACACCCATTATTACTTCAAGCGATGCAGAAGGCGCCGGTGAAATGTTTCGTGTAACCACTTTGCCGATTGACGGCACAGCTCCGAAGAATGAAGATGGCAGTATTAATTTTAAAGAAGATTTTTTTGGGAAGAGTACTAACTTAACGGTAAGCGGACAATTAGAAGGGGAATTAGGTGCGATGGCATTCAGTGATATCTATACTTTCGGTCCAACTTTTCGTGCAGAGAATTCCAATACAACCCGCCACCTCGCTGAGTTTTGGATGATCGAGCCTGAAATGGCTTTTTATGATATCGAGGATAATATGAATTTGGCAGAAGAGTTCATCAAATATTTGATTCAATATGCGATGGATCACAATCGTGATGATATTGAATTCTTATCGCAACGTTTAGCGGAAGAAGAAAAACAATTACCGCAAGAAAAACGCAGTGAATTAGGGTTGATCGAAAAATTAGAATTCGTTTTAAACAATGCTTTTGAAAGAATCACTTATACCGATGCTATTAATATCTTATTGGAAAGTAATCATTACAAAAAGAAAAAATTCACTTACGATATAAAATGGGGAATCGATCTGCAGAGTGAGCATGAAAGATATTTGGTAGAAAAGCATTTTAAGAAACCGGTGATTGTTACAGGTTACCCTGCCTCCATCAAAGCATTTTATATGAGAATGAATGATGATGGTAAAACAGTAGCGGCGATGGATATTTTAGCACCGGGCATTGGTGAAATTGTGGGTGGTTCTCAACGTGAAGAGCGTTTATATAAATTAGAGGCAAGAATGAAAGACATGCATATTCCTGCTGAAGAAATGAGTTGGTATTTAGATACGAGACGTTTTGGAACAGTGCCGCATGCGGGATTTGGTTTAGGTTTTGAAAGAATGGTACAATTCGTGACCGGAATGACCAATATCAGAGATGTGATCGCTTTTGCGAGAACACCTAAGAATTGCGAGTTCTAATAGCAGATTTTGAAGATGAGCGTACAGATAATTATGATAGGGCTGTAATTTGATTTTTTCTTTTTGCCCCGACCTCTTATATTTGCAGCCCTTTACAGGATGGTGCGGTAGCTCAGTCGGTAGAGCAAAGGACTGAAAATCCTTGTGTCGGCGGTTCGATCCCGCCCCACACCACTTTTACAAAATAAAACCCACGCTGGTCGTGGGTTTTTCTATTCCGTGCGCGGAACAGTGCGCGGAGAGTGTCCTTTCTCAAGATTTTTCAGGTTCATTCTTGACCTCCTTTTTGCTGTTATTTTCCCAATGTTTTCTAATTAATTCAGCGTGTTGTAAAGCATCAGCCTTAATATACCTCCTGAATGACTTTTCGGTTTTATGACCTGATATTGCCATTATACTCAACATTTCTACACCATCTAAATACATATTCGTACAGAACGACCGGCGAGCCGTATGACTTTGTACAAGTTCCCATTTCATTTTTTCTTCTTCCGTTATATGTCTATTACGGGTAATCAATTTTGTAAATGGTGTATGAAACTCTTTAATCCTTTGGGATATATCCTTTAATGTTCTGTTGAACTCTTGGTTGGTTGGACATACAGGTAATCCATCCTTGTATTTATCAAATATCATCCTCGCATTTGGATGGATGGGGATGGTCACTTTTTGTTTGGTTTTGATTTGGACAGTAGTTAAAAATTTGTCATCCAAATAATCAAGGTTTATATTGGAGTAATTACTGAACCTTAATCCGGTATAACAACCCAACACAAACAAGTCTCTAACAGTTTCCTCTGTTCCACTTTGTATATCTTTTAGGTTTAGTAACAATTGGATTTCACTTTCATTCAAGAATATTGCGTCGGTTTCTTCACGGGTTGTTTTAAACTTTGTCTCATGCAACACACTTCCACCTAACAACTTTTTCTTTACAGCGTACTTGATGACCTGATACAAAGCCATAATATATTTTGAATGAGTATTCTTGGCAAAGTCTAAATCCATTATCAAATAATCACTGAACTCATCATGTAAGTTTTGGTTCATATCAGTCAGCAAAAATATTTTACCAACCTTCTTTTGAAAATTGAAAAAATGTAACCGTGCTGTTCTATATGGTTTGATACTATTTTCCTCCAATTGATATTCATCACCTTTTAACCTTTTACCCTGTTCAATATCTTTTATGGTTTGGTCAAAGAAATCAATCAAGGTCATTTGACGAGTATTTTCTCCTGCGGTGTTTTCAGGATGTGCCAGTTGAAGGATTTTATTCTTGAAGATTTCAAGGGATACCTTTTGTTTTCCGTTCAATGATAAATCATCGTACAGGTGACGGATCTTTAAATCCAATTCTTTCAAGTTCGTTGTGGTTGATTTTACTTCAACACTTCCTTTAACCGATTTGGGTAATCCTATTTTGGTATCCCAATGTTCAGGTATGATACTATACCCCGGACAAAAAACAATTCTATTCCCACTGAAGGAGACCGATGTCCGGATCGTGGATTTTCGTTTGGCACGTTTATCACGCAATGAATATTTTACACTAATCATTATCTATATTTTTTCAAACACTTAACTACTTCACTTTTTAGAAATCTATATTCACGACCAATTTTAGTTCCCGGGATTTCTTTTTTATCATACCCTTCTGTTACTTTTTCTGGGGTCATCTTTAATAATTCTGCCGCACCATTTCTTGTCAAGACTTCATCTTTGAATTCAGTTCCAAAACGACATTCTGATAAACAGGTTTCAATTTCATCCCTTACTGCGTGTTGAATTAATTCCTTCAAATCCTCCAAGTCTATTCCGATCACCTGGTTCTTTTCTTTACTCATATACATTACCCATTTTATTTTGGGTCTTGTATATGGATAAGAAAAATATTTGACAAACGGAAATCCGGAGTGATATTTCTTTGGAAAATTATTGAAATAGTGAACTAGCGAAAGCCAGTATCCACAAATGTTTCAGGTAATCGGTTGTTTTCTGTTCAGGTATCCTTTCTTTTTAAGACCCTGCCCCCTTGCCCCCCAGTTAATCACGGTGCCAGTTCAAAAATTCTGGAATATTTTTTGGGTAATACCAACATCAATCATTGACTTATTCAAAAAATTAGTTTACCATTTACTATCCTTTTGTTGTTCGTGATGGTAATGACAATTATGGATATAAAGAGATTGAAACCTCCTTGAAAGTAGCTGAACCATCACCAGTGAACTCTTGGAGGATTTTTTTTACCCGTGTTTAGTTATTTTAAAGAGGGAATTAAAGATACCAACCCAGAAAAGATTATTGATTTACCAACCTTAATAAAAATCATCAAGAACAATCCTGAAAGAAGTTTAATAGAATGGATCCGTGTTCTTCGCACAAATGGTAACGATGAAGAATACAAGGAATTAAAAAAGAGATTACCATATATCACCCCGAACTGTATTGTTGGATACAGAAGTTTAAAGGAGGATAATTTTGACAGGAACTTTACAGCACCATCCGGTTACATTTATTTTGATACGGATGATATTATCAATGTTGATGAATACAAACAATACTTTATAAAGAAGTATGGTCATCTTGTTTCAATGGTATCAAAATCATCTTCCTGCAGTGGATTATCATTCTTATTCAAATTAACATTCAACATTACAACCAAAGAACAATTCTTTCAGGTTTGGGATGTAATCAGAACAACAATACTCAAGGATGAGACTATTGACCCATTATGTAAGGACATTGGTAGAGCAATGTTTATATCGTATGACCCAGAAGTATATTGTAACTACGAGAATGAAATAACAGTAGAAATATCAGATACAAAGGATATTGTAAAAGAGGAAAACCACCCTATATCATATGGAGGGGATAATAATAGACTGGTTTACTCTTTTTTAAATAAAAAGAAAGAAGAATACTCATATTCTGTATTGCCAATAGATATTGTATTAACTAAATTAGATAGAAGAACCAGAGTATTAGTAGATAATCTTATTATAGATTTTAAGCCAGTAGAATACGCAGAAGTATATATTCCTAAAGTAATAAAAGATGGAACCAAACATACTATCTATACCGCAATGATACATCAGCTGGCATATCTAAATCCTTCAATTGAAAAAGAATATATTTTCTCTTTTCTATTTTATGTAAATAACAATCACGCAAAACCAAGGATGAATATGAAGGAGCTGGTAAGATTATTCAATTTTGTTTATGATACTATTAAATCCACCGGAATTACGCATCATACCACCATTACCAAGTATGTTCATTTTAACCCCAGTTATAAATTATCCGGCAAGGAAAAAAGTATCCTGTCAAATACAATCAATGGATACTTTAAACGATACACCAACATCAATAAGATTATCGCAGCAAAACAAGAACTTATATCAACAGGAACAAAAATCACCCTTAAACAGGTATCCAAATTGACCGGATTATCCATCAAAACTGTTCAAACCCATTTCAATTCAGAACCCATTAATATGGATGAAGTGATCTATAATCTCAACTATCCACAGGAAAATAACCCCAGAACCAACCAGTTCAATTCTGGGGTGAGATATTTGGATAAGGGTACAATTACACCACAGGAAGATTACATTCAACCAGTGTGATCCCAGTAGGTCAGGAATTGAAACCTCCAGCCAAATGACCGGAAGTGAGGTGGCAGAATTACCCCGCAGTTTCCAAACCTTTCGTCTTTTGATGAGAAGTGATCCAAAGGTCGGGGTGAAGTTTACCCTTACTTTTTTAATATTAGGACTTATATGACCCTTGAAATTGATTTACCTCCCGGGGTTACTGGCAAAAGAAATCCGATTTGTCGGATATCTTTTTGAAATGGTTACTAGCGATTTTATTTTTAACCTCAAAAATCAATTTACCTCCCGAGGTTACTAGCAAAAGGTTTCCGATTTATCGGATTTCTTTATTGTTTTGGATCCGAAAATTAATTTACCCTCACAGGGACCACCTTATTTCTCATATTTTTATGAGAATTAGGTTCAGGGACTAGCGATTTTATTTTCAAGACCAAAAATCAATTTACCCCTCACAGGGACTACCTCTTTCCGTGTTTCCAAGAGAAGTTATCAGTTCAATCGGTCGGAACTCCACCGATTGGATTTAGATTTTCACTTTTTCGTCCAGCCGAAAAGGTTGAACTTCCTGTCAGCAGGAACGAAGTGAGGTTAATATCAATACTAGCAATTGCCAGTATTATCTTGTCGTATTATCTGAAATCAATCAATTTTGGGTTCAAACCACCAGTCAAATCCCAAAATCCTTGATATTTACATCAATATCAAGAGTTCTCCGGTGATCCGTTCCATAAACCTTGTCTGGCAATCCCCACTTGGGAACTGTTCCATTCATCATTCTCAACCATTATTCTTCAAATTATTCCGGCGGTATTTATATTAAAAACAAGATGAAAATGAATAGAGTATCTATAATCCTAACAGAGGAACAAGTGACAAACCTCATGGGTTCTGTAATAAATGAAACTAAAAACCTAAGACAATGATTGAAGACGAAATTGATATAAATGACCCCGACAATGAAATGATATTTTACTTGTCAAACAAAATCGGGAAAGGAAAAGAATTGAATACAACGAGCTCGAAAGTATATGCTCAAGCCATTATCTCTAAAATATTGATGGAATATGAGGTTGATGATAAAAAACTAATTGGAGTGTGTGGAACAATTGAAAGTATGGAATACCTATTGATTACTTTTTTGGACGGGTATATGGATTATTGGGTTTCCAATGATATTGACTTTGAACATCCATACCCGTTGCCAGACAAAGTTGATATCTGAAGCAGATCCTCTACAGGTTCAAATTCCGGGTTTTCACGTCTGTTTTTCAGTGCCAGTCAATTTCAGATCAGCACCGGTCACTTAAAATCCACCGATCCACTTCGTTCAAATTTGTACCAAGTTCAAATCAATAAAAACATCAGTGAGAATAGTATTTGCAATGAAAGATCCATTTTTTGAATGTATTATTTGAGTACATACTTTTAGATGTTGCTGGATGTTTATTTTCACAAATGTTTAGATTGTTGCAATGTTTATTAATATTTTCTTGTCATTTAATAAACGTATTTTATGAAAAAGATTTTTTTTCTTTTAATATACTTTTTGGTTATTGTTGTGACATTAAATTCTTGTACAAGGACTGTCGACATTAATTCTAATTTAGTTGGACAATGGCAATGGGCATTTTCATATGGAGGATTTGCGGTTCAGAAAATTAATTCTTCGCCAAATATTGTAATATTAAATTTTAACTCCGACTCGACATATACATATATGGAAAATGGGGTATTAAAATCAAATGACAGGTATCATATAACTCGTATAGATCCAAATAATGTTGTTTTAAATCTAACTAACTTAAATTATAGTAAATTGTGGTTAAGCCCAAACGGCGAAATTCTATCAATAAAAAACGATACTCTGACGATGACGGATTATATGATTTCAGATGGTTATAGTCATTATTTCAAAAGAGTTAAGTAAAGATATAACTGTCCCCAACAAACCCCTTGCGTTTATGTCGGCGGACTTGGCTATGTGAAATACAACTGTGGTATAGATTTCAACGATAGAAATTTATTGAACAACATTATTTCAAATTCCACCGATTCACTTCCTCCAAATTTGAAGGAAGTTCAAAAACCACCGATGGCTCCCTTTTTGTACTAAAGGGAACTCTTAAACATCTGATATTCACCCAAACTCAAAAATTAGCATTGCCAGTAGTGCCAAAAGGCGTAGCCTAGCATCAAAATTGGCACTATATGACAACGAAATTAAAGTCCTCCGAACATCTTGAAGAAATTGAACTGAACAAACTTTTAAAGTATCTATACCAAAATGAACTTTGGGTTTATTATATCCTTGTTCGTCTTGGGGTATCCACAGCATTAAGATATTCTGACCTTTCTCGTATCTGTTGGAAAGATGTATTAAACCAACCAACCCTTACACTCAAAGAAAAGAAGACCACCAAGGTCAGAGAAATACCCATTCAACCCGAGTTACAGGATACCTTGTTGAAAGTCTATATCAAGATGGGAAGTCCTGACAAACGAAATGTAATCATACCACTTCATATCAGAACCATCAACAAACAAATTAAGTTGTATGCCGCAAAAGCTGGTATCCGTGGTAAAAGGATATCCAGTCACACATTCAGGAAGACATTTGGGCGGGAGGTTTGGAGAAGGAACAATTATAGTGAAGGTTCGCTGGTTAAATTGTCCGAACTATTTCAACACTCATCAACTAAGATTACCCGGATCTATTTGTCCATTACCAAGGAAGAAGTGGATGATCTGTATAATTTACAGGACTTGTTTGTGTATTAGATGGACGGCAGAACTAACGAGAAGGATTTCCAATAAAAGTTCGGTTTATCAAACTATTCATCATCACTTCAAAATAGTAATACTTCCGTTCAATGGTTTGCTCTGGGGATTTAATTTAATAATATAATAGTAAGTGCCGATCGGTAAATCTTTACCGTTTAATTTCCCATCCCAAGGCGTGTAATATCCAGTTGATTTAAAAACAGGTTGTCCGTAACGGTTGTAAATTTCAACAATTGCTGAAGAGAATAATTGAAGGTAAGGTATAACCCAAGTATCATTAATACCATCACCGTTAGGAGAAAAAGCATTAGGTACATTAATAGGTGGTGTGATAACCACAGATACAGGTTTTACAGCAAAACATCCGTCAGTACTTGTTCCTTTGATATAATAAATACCAGTGGTTGTAATAGTATTCGGATCTTGTATTGTGATCGTGGCTGATGAATCCATCCAATAAGAATACTGATATTGATTACTGTTATTTACAAATGATGTAAGATTAACAACAGCAGGAGATTCAACAATATAAGCAGGAGCAAGTATAAATTCAGCACCCGGCGCAACGCTTACACTAACTGCTGTACTCACAACAGAACAACCTTCTATTGTTGTTCCTTTAATATAATATTTTCCTGTTGTTGAAACTGCTTGAGGATTGGTTACTGCGATAGTTGCCGCAGAATCCTGCCAATAACTATATGTCAATTTTTTAGTACTTGATAAAATAATTGATGGGTCTGTAAGATTAATGGTATTGGGTTCGCATACAACAGGAATATTGTAATTAACAGCAATAAACGGGTCAGTGATGTTTACATAGAGTGGTTTGGTTACTATACATCCAACGGCATTAGTAGCGGTTATATAATAAGAACCTGTCTGTTGAACGTGGGTAGGGACAGTAACAGTATTGCTGAAATATTTGTCAGTATAATAAGCAAAACTTAAACCGTTGCTGCTGCCGTTTGTAACGGAAGTGTTAGTAAGGTCAGCACCCGGTGTAAGACAAGCCTTCACTGTATCTTCCAATCGTAAATCAATGGTATCTCCGATATATTGAACAGTCGTATAGATGGTATCGGTACAACCAAAACCCGGAGTTGGTTGAAATACCAACGCCAATTTAGTTCCGGGTAAAGGTGGGGGAGAAATACTAATTACACTACTATTACCTTTACCAAGTACTTTAGAAAAAGTACTATTGTACCAAGTATAATAACCCGGCGTTGAAGGGCCTTTTAAAGTAATTGAAGTATCTCCTCTGCAATAAGTATTACCAGTAATTGGTGAAGCTGCACAATTCTCATCTACATCAATGTATGTATAACATCCTCCTTGGTACGCAGTATCACCTTCAAATATTCCATCTACTGAAGAAAACTCCAATGATAATTTTTTTCCTGCCATCCCAGATAGATTTATTGTTGAATAAGTCCAAGGGAGAGAATACTGAGAAGGCCAAAGTGTCGATTCTTTAAAATTAATATACGGATTAGAGAAACGAATATCAATTGTTTTACAATCTAAATATTGTTGTGCATCATAATCATAAATTTTAGCTGAAAATCTTGGTTCATCTAAAGAACCCGGTCTAAGTCGATTACTGATTACAAATACAACCGCAAATTCAAAGTTTATCGCAAAATCATTTTTATTTGTCGGTACCGTAAATGTATAATTCATTCGTTGTGCCCCAAATGTACCTCTTGAGCCACTATCATATGCAAATGCTGGCTGGTTAGAATATCTGCCCAATACTGAATTGCCAGCATAATGGTCTGCCCCAAGGCGGATAGAATATTTACTACCATTCGGAGTAAATCGTGGAACATTGCAAGTCGGATCTAAGAGTTGTGGAAATGAATTTATTACTAATGGAATATAAAGGGATGTAGGTGTAAGTGCGTTTACATTAAAATTATTAATTCCAGTTAACCCGTAATTCGAATAAACCCAATTATCAAAATTCCCATTCTCAAAACCAATATTGGGAAGGCATTGGCAGGTTGCATTGCCTTGAAACAAGATTACTGTAGCAAATAGTACAACAAATCGTTTTAAAAAGAAAACCTGTTTCTGATTTACAAAAGAGCCAAAAATTGTATGTACTCTTTTAAACTGCATACAGCAATTTAAAGAAAAAATATGGTAAAAGAAAGTTATGCTTAAACTGGCGCAAGTTCCCCGACTTGTGCCATCCCTCACTTATTTAAAATAATTTGGATCAAGTGACACTAATGCACAGTTCAGGAGACCTGCGCCAGATGGAGGCAATCATACTCATGTGTCTTTAAACATATACTTCCTATTCGCCACTAAATATTTAATTTTAAAGGGCATAAGGTTGTAGTAATGAGATATGTTGTTTTCCTTTTTCTATGCATCAATTATAATTCAGCGGTAGCGCAGTGTAAAACACGTATATCGCCTGATTATAATTTTACGATGTGTAAAGGAAACAGCATTCAGATCAATACCAACAGCAGCATGACGCAATATCAATGGTGGCCCAATAAAGGCATCAGTGATACTACTGTAAGCAGTCCTGTTGTTTCGCCCGATACTACGATCACTTATCATATCAAAGCAGTTGATCCGACAGGTTGTGTTGATTATGATTCTATCACTGTTTATGTAATTGATTGTTCTTTGCCAGGACAATTTATTACCGTTGCTAATAATGATTTTGGAAGCGGTAAAATAAATCCTTCCATCATAAGGTACGATAGTATAATTCCTGTAAAATTTGTTCCCTTAATAGGCGATCCTCCTTCATCATTTACGACCGATGGGTATTCAGTTGTAAATCAAATACCACAATCTTTAAATAACGATTGGCATACAGGTGCATTAAATCATACTCCAAATCAGGGAGATTCAGGTTATATGGCTGTATATCATAACGCACCAAAAGACGGCCTTTTGTATTCAAGTATATTTCCACATATTTCTAGTAGCATTCGTCAAATTCAATTTTCCTATGCCTATCCATTTAAAAACCCTGTGAATACACCATGCAATGGTTCTTCATTACCATCTTTTCCCCAGTTGATGATTAAAATAAATTTAGGAAATGGGTATGATACAAATGGCCAACCTATCTTTCCTGATTCTGTTTATGTGGATTATGGTTGGCCAATTGGAAAGGTTTTAATGCCTTATTATACTATTTTATATCCCGATTCTCCTGAATTAGACCCCAATAATTTATTATGGAAAACATTTACTGCAACCACAGATCATACTCAGCCAAATTTTTTCTATGGAGGAGATGAAACAGGTTATCGATTAAAAATATTCAATCTTACACCTCCATCACCTTGCGGTAACGATTTTGTGTTGGATGATATACATTATAATGCCTATATAAATTACACCTCGATTTATTTTCGTTTACCCTATGATACTGTAAAACTTTGTACCAAAACAAGCCAAACTTATGCTGCTTCAGATTTAGTAAATACAAGCAATGTTCAATTTGCATGGTTTAAAAGTTTGGATAAAGGAAAAACATGGCAAGCTATTAATAACACCAATACCGATAGAACAACATTGACGTATGCTTCGCAACAGAAAGAAGAATGGATAAGGTTAGAAGGTTCTACGGTTGTTAGTTTTCTACCTGTGCAACGTTTTCAAAGTAATTATTTTATTATTCTTTCTGATGCTGTGTTTAATGCCAAAGCGGGTAATGATACAGCCCTTTGTAAAGGTGCATCCTTACAACTGAATGCAACAGGCGGCACCTATAATCTATGGTCACCTCCTGATTATTTATCGAATACAAATACTTTGAATCCTGTTGTTACTCCGGCTACGAGTATGCAATACATTTTACAAACATCCAACGACCCAAACTTTGCAGTAAGCTGTACAACTTACGATACGATCAATATTCAGGTAGATGAAAAACCCATTGTGGTGGCAGGAAATAATCAAACAATTAATCAGGGCGATTCCACAAAAATGAATGGGGTGGTTGTAGGGAATAATGTGTTGCTGCATTGGGAGCCCAGACAATTTTTTTCTGATAACACAAAGCTGAATGCTGTTTGTAAACCTGATACAACCAGAACATTTTATTTATATGCCGATTCAAAATATGGTTGTGGTACGGGATTAGATTCAATGAAGATATTTGTTACACCAACTGCTGTTGTTGTTCCGCCAACCACAAATCCTTCCACCAATAATTCTCAAATTATTCCGAATGCATTCTCACCAAACGGAGACGGCATCAATGATACATGGGAAATACCTTTATTGAAAAATTATCCAAATTGTTCTGTTGAAGTATATAACAGGTACGGCCAATTGGTTTTCAAATCCATCGGGTATAACAAAAACTGGGATGGAACTTTAAATAATCAGGCTTTGCCAATTGGGACGTACTACTATATTATTAAAACAAGTCCGAGTGCAAATCTTTTATCAGGTTCTGTATTGATTATTCGATAAATGATTATTAAACCGGCACAAGTATCTTATTGGTGTCATCTCTTACTTATTTTAAAATATTTGAATCAAGTGATAATAAAGCATAGGTCAGGAGGCTTGCACCAGATGAAGAAAATAAGAAAAAAGAAGGAAGGGACAAGAAACAAGGGACAAGAAACAAGGGACAAGAAACAAGGGACAAGTAACAAGGGACAAGAAACAAGGGACAAGAAACAAGGGACAAGTAACAAGTAACAAGAATCAAGGAGTCAAGAAGAATGGGAAAAAAGACATATCTACTTCAATATTGCTAAAGGATAGAAGCTCCGTGTCTTAAACATTGGAGCTTCTATTTTATTTATCTAATTATAAATTAAGATCACCACAAACGTCTCGGGCAGGAATCACCATATTTATTGCCCAATAAAAAGCCAACTAATATTTCATGCGTCCCTTTACTTACCGTGTTTAATTGTGAAGTAGTGATATCATAAGAATAACCGACATTGATATTGTTATTGATATTGATGCCTATCATGGCGGCGAAACCATCCTGGATACGATAAGATCCGCCCACCCATAAAAGATCTAAGTATTGAAATTTTGCATTGATGTCAACACCAAGCGGTAATGGATTGATATAGCGTAATAAAACAGAAGGCAGGAAACTGATATCATCACTCAGCATCATTCTGTAACCTGCGGTTAAAAAAGTATGCGGCAGCAATTTACCGGTTTGCAATCCGACTGTATTGTTGGAGAAAGTAACATCTTCAGGAATGATCTGCTGAAAAGATAAACCAACAAAATAATCTTTTGAATACAACCATGCACCTGCGCTGATATCGGGTTTTATTTTATTGATGATGCCGCTGCCCGATACGGCAGGATCAACTGTTGTTGCAAAATTGAGTTTATCAGCATTTAAACTTAATTGAGAAATGCCCGCTGAAATACCTACTGCCAAACTGGTTTGAACATTTAAACTTAAATGATAAGCATAAGTGCCGTAAGCAGTAAAACGATTCAAAGGCCCTGTTGCATCATTGATCACCGAGAAACCAACACCCGCATGAGGCTCAGGTGCCGTGTACGTTTGCCAGTAGGCTTGTCCTCTCGGGTTTTTTCCTTCCGGCCCAAATGTAGTGGCAGTCTGCCTTTCATCATAATCGCTTTTATGGATGGGGCCCTGGATGGTTAAATAAGTAGTAATAGGTGCATCTTGTAATCCTACCCATTGTAAACGATGGCTTGCTTTTACATCCCAATAATTTTCAATACCCGCAAGCGCAGGATTGATGATGTAATTGTTCATGATATATTGGGTATAATAGGGGCGTTGCTGTGCATTGGACGATAGACCAAATAACAATAAGAAAAAAACTATGGAATATGTGAATCTTTTATTCAACCGACTGGTTTTTATTTTATCCTGAATTGCCGCCACAAGATAAGAAGATGAACGGATTGCGACGCAACGAAGATGCCATGAGATTAAATTGCCGGTATTATAAACATTTATGGAGAACATCTTTTAACATAGGTTTTTACTGAAACGTAATTCAGGATATAAAATTATCTGATAATGGTAATGGATCCACTGATGACCGCCCTGCCATTTTTTGGATTGATAATATAATAGTAGGTGCCCACAGTTAAAGGTTGCCCGTTGATGGTTCCGTCCCATTCGGTCTGATAACCGTTGGAATGAAATACAAGCTGACCATATCTGCTGTACACATCAACCGTTGCACCGGGATACGTATCTAAGTATTTTATTTTCCAGGTATCATTGATACCATCACCATTAGGTGAAAAGGCATTGGGCACCACAGGAGGGAATAAAACAAAAACCCTTACCGTATCACTTCTTGAACATCCTTCTTTTGTGCTTGCCGTAAATGTATAGGTTAAATTATATTGCGGAGAACATACCGGATTCAACACTGTATCGCTGTTGAGATAAGATGGCGGTGTCCACAAATAATTCAAAGCACTATCAGTAACAACGGGTGTCAAGATATCACTTTTTCCCAGCAGAATATATTTATCCGGTCCTGCATCCACATAGCTTGGCATTGGATTAACGGTTAATGTATCTGAAACACGAACAAGGCATCCCGGATTGGATTGCACCAACAACGTAACAATATATCTTCCTGCTACTTTATATAAGAATGCAGTATCCGGACTTGTGCTAGTGGCATTATCAGGCGTTCCGAAAAACCATTTATATTTTAATGCCTGATTGAACTGACTGCCTGCAAGGCTTATTACATCACTTGCTAAGTTTACAATACTTGAATCGCAGAATGAATGTGCACTCGCTTGTATTGTAGCAGCAAGCGTATCCATCAATATCGGTGTTGTGGTATTAAATACAGAACTGCAGCCACTGCTGTCTTTCAATACCAATGAAGGATAATAAATACCTGATTGCGGATAAAAATGCTGTACGATTGTATCTCTTGTTATTTGAACCGAACCGTCATTGAAATCCCATGCATACGAAGAAGTATTTTTTAAAGAAGCAGATAAAGTAATGCTTGCAGGAGAGCATTTTTGATAAGCATCTGCACTGATTTTTGCATAAGGTCCTAATATGGTAATATACTGCAATGTTGAATCAATAACCCCGTTGATATATCCATATAATTTGATGGTATAAACACCCGGTTGATTGTATGTATGGCTCGGATTCTGAACATTACCTGCAATACTGCCGTCACCGAAATTCCAACTGATGGAATCTGCATTCACGATCATTCCATTTGTATTTGGATACATCACTAATGGCGGGCAACTGTTACTGTCGATATAATTTGATTCATACGTAAAAGGCGTGTACATTTTGTTAACGGGTACATATTGAACAGATGTATCGGCGCATTTATTGACGGAATCCCTTGCAATCAATGTTACCGTATCCAAACTGATATTATTGTATTTGTACACGACTTGTTTTGAAGAGGTATCGGTATAATTATTATTGCTGAAGGTCCATAAATAATTAAGCTTGGAACAGTTAAAAGTATCGGAGGTGTTTAAAAATGTGGTAGGGATACCCGGATTAACCGGTGAAGGAGACCATTGGAAATTTGCTTTGGGTCCGTAAATGATCATCGCTGTTGCAGCTCCGGATGAAACTGCAGTGCATCCTCTGCTGTCTGTAACTTTTAATGTTGTAATAAAGTTGCCGGGCTTTATATATTTATGAATGATGGTGGCTGAATCGGCAACATACAAAACACTGTCATCACCAAAATTCCAAACCCTTTTATTGATAGTTAGGTTTTTATTGATAGAGGAGGTATCAATAAAATTATAAGTTGACTGAAAACAACGGGAGGTATTCACGATCATAAAATCTGCTGAAGGACCTACGATCGTAAGTGGAACTATATTAGTAGTATCCGTACAACCAAAATACGTTGATTGAACAATGGCTCTCAGATCTTTTTTGTTGCTGTTGAGATTGGTCAATATACTTGTATAAGTATCCGTCGGGTTATTGTTATTCGCAATAGAAGTTCCTGTAAAATCAGAGCCATCACCGTATTGCCATTTGAGTATTGAATAACCGTTTACAGACTGATAAGGATTGATAATTAGATTGTTTACAGTCAGCGCTGAAGAATCGCTGGCGCAAGCTTGTATGGTATTGCTGTTTAATACAGGTTGTTGTTTCAATAAAATATAAACAGTGGCAGAATCAGTGACCGTGCAAGGACCGTAACTTCCGGAAACTGTTACTTTGTATTTTCCGTTGCTCGTAAAATTATGTGTTACCTGTGTGGTGGAAGAAGGTGTTGTTTCAATACGCCCATCACCAAAATTCCAAATTGTTTGAGTCGTGTATTGCGATGTTTGATAAAAGTTCACAATATCTCTGGCACCATCACAGGAATTGACAACATTGGTAATTTTTGTAAATGTCGGTAATACAGTTATGTTGTTGATCTTCCTTAATGTATCACCGCAACCGCCGTTATAAGCAACTAATGTTACAGTAAAAGGACCTATTCCGGAATATTGGTGCGTAACAGATTGGTTATTGGATGAAATATCTGTAGCTGTATTATCACCGAAATTCCAATACCATCTGTCTGAATTAATAGAATTGCTTGTAAATACTATTGCTGTATTGCCGCAAACTTTGGCAGGAGAAATGGTATTGGCAGTGTAAGAAAAATTGGCTGAAGGCTTTGAACTGATCGTGATGTTGTTGTTTAAAAAAATGGTTGCTGAACAACCGCTGATGGTAGTATAGGTAAGGCTTACAGGATATTGTCCTATTTGAGTATACGTATGTGTGGGTTGTTGTTGTGTGGAATTGAGTCCATCACCGAAATTCCAGGCGAAAGTTTTTATCTGGTCTGCATTGGTTGCTACGAATGTTACTGTATATCCGGTGCAACCTCTGAACGCATCGTTGGAGGAGGGATTGATCGTATAGATACTGATAACAGGTTTTTGTATCGCCAAAGTTTGGGAAGCAGAAGCAGTGCAACCTGCTTTGTCTGTTACGGTAAGATTGATCTGATAATTATTATTGGAAGCATAAATATAAGTTGGGGTTTGCACTGTTGAAACTGCAGTTGGATCATTAGCATCAAAGTTCCATGACCATTTTGTTGCTGTATGGCAGGTATCTCTGAATGAAATGATCGCCGTATCGCTGCAGATAACATGCGAATTGATAATGAATCCGGATAAAACAGGTGCCTGATTTACCACTATCGTTTTTTGAGCAGTGTCTTTACAAGTTCCGTAGGTATTGATCAGCCTTGCCGTAAGATTTCCGGGTTGAGAGAAAGTTTTGGTAACACTGTTGCCACTGTAATTATTCAAATAATTATCTGCACTGAAACTCCATTGCGAAGAAGAAGGAATGACAGAACTGTTATTTTGAAATGACGTGTTTGTATTACTGCAAACAGGAGAAGTGACTGTAAAATCAGTATTGAAATCAGATACATTCACCAAACCTTTCATCGTTGAGATACCACTGCATCCGGCTACCGTTGGATCATTTAAAATCAATGAAACATCATAGATTCCCTTTTGGGCATAAGTATGCGAAGGTGCTTTTGCATTAGAAACAGTGCCATCACCAAAATCCCACAAATAGTTTGCAACCTGATAAATAATATTCGCTGTTTTAAAATTTACTGATTGGGTAGGTTTGCAAACAATTGTTTTATCAACTGTAAATGATGCGTTCAAAGGCTGCAATGCCTGAGTGATATTGATTTTCTGTGCCGAATTCTGACAACCGTATGTGGTGGTAATGATCAATCTCGGATTCAGGTTTTGCGCTGTTGTGTAGGTATGAGAAATGGTATCTGTTCCTGAAACTGATTTAGTGGAGCCATCTCCAAAGTCCCAAAACAAACTCCTGATATTTCCGTCATTCGCCGTAGAGTTGCTGGTAAATGTAACATTAAAAGGTGTGCAGCCTTTTGATTTATCTACTGAAAAATCTACGGTTGGTTTTTTATAAACACTGATTTGTAAACTTTTCGTTGCTGTTTGACCGCCATCGGTTACTGTCAGCGTAACTGTATATTCTTTTTCTTCAATAAAAGTAGCTGCTGCATTTAAAAATTGACTCGTTATATTATTTCCAAGATCCCATTTATAGATGGCATTGGCCGAGGCACCTGTTGTAAGATTTTTAAAGGATACGATGTAGGGCGAACAACCACCTATTTTACCATCAGATGTGGTAAAATCTACCGTTAATTGTGCCGAAACAGTAAGCGCATCAGCCACAAAAAATATAATAAATATTATATTTTTCATAGCAAGACAGCTATTATGCATGAACCGCAAAAGTCGCTATTCATTTTTTATAGGATTGAATTATAGAGTCTTCTCTATTACTTTGTTGTTTATTATTACATTATAAATGCTTTAATTTTAGTATATTAATTAACAACTAAAAGCATCCCTTTGTAGTAATAATAACGATAAGATAAGCTTTTTTGTTGCTTTGCTGCATGGTCTGCAAATAATAAACATCACATTCAACTTATATTTGTGCTTACACTCCTGAGCAAGTGTAAGTGTATATAAAGCAACCAAATGACAGCCGAGCAACAAAGACTTAAAGTAAATGCTGCAAAAAAAATTCCTTTAGAACAGTGGGGGCCTTATTTGTCCGAAAGGCAATGGGGTACTGTTAGGGAAGATTACAGTGAGAATGGTGATGCATGGAATTATTTCCCCTTCAGTCATGCGCACAGCCGTGCCTATAGATGGGGTGAAGACGGATTGGGCGGCATATCAGATTTCTTCGGCAATCTTTGCTTTTGTGTTTCGTTGTGGAATGGTAAAGATGCCATCCTCAAAGAAAGATTATTCGGATTGGGAAATAAAGAAGGCAATCACGGGGAGGATGTAAAAGAATTATATTATTATCTCGATAATATTCCTTCGCATTATTATATGCAGATGCTGTACAAATATCCGCAGGCAGCATTTCCTTATCAGCAGTTGATCGATGAAAATAAAAAACGCAGCAAGCTTGAACCTGAGTATGAAATATTAGATGCCGGCGTATTCAAAGACAACAAGTATTTTGATGTTTATATTACTTATGCAAGATGCAGTAAACGGGATACTGCTATTGAAATAAAGATCGTTAATCGCGGAAAAGATACTGCCC
>Ga0364887_10271_pt1 | contig 32992 bp, 28 predicted proteins | sample ExccelJu500001D4_4_FD_206924 | JGI IMG/M metagenome (GOLD analysis project Ga0364887, IMG submission 206924) | Enriched cells from Trout Bog Lake Hypolimnion, Wisconsin, USA - BchlTB.July23.5000.01.D4 | ecosystem: Environmental > Aquatic > Freshwater > Lake > Hypolimnion/Profundal zone | place...
GTACAGCAATGTACATTTTCCACCGTCAAGTTATGGATCAATTTAAAAATTAGGTGGAGCGAGTTTGTTAAATCTGTTATTTTTGTTTAAAAAACACAGATTTAATGGAAGCGACACAAGCACAAATGCTCAGTATCCTTGAGCTGATCTTACCCCGGGAGATTCTGGAACATTTTATTGTTATCAATTTGGTGATCGGGCCTAAAGAAGTTCATTTGTATCTGGATGAACGGCCTGAAGTTCCGGATGAGTACCAAGGTGAAAAGTTGATATCTAAAGGGTTTCATCCGGAAGCTGTGATTCAGGACTTTCCATTAAGAAATAAAGCCCTACTCCTTCATGTTAGGCGAAGGAAATGGGAGGTAGAATCAACCAAAAAGATAGTGAGTAAGACCTGGAATCTAATGGCCGATGGGACGCGATATTCGAATGAATTTGCGACTTTTTTAAAAGGACTGCTTGGATACTTACCCGATAAGTTCTAATTCGCTTGAAAAATTCTTTCATATTAAGGGTGATCAGCTTGGCCAGCAGTACAAAGATTTCTTAAGTGATTATCGTACTTGGGATCAAAAAGATCATGCAGCCAAATGGGTGTTATTCCCGAATAATATTGGTCCAAGATTAAGTATTGATGAGACAAGTCTCTCCAATGGTGAGCTTTATACGATCCTGACAAACAAAGAGGCTAAAGGGAAAAAAGGAGCCATCGTTGCAATGGTTGAAGGGACTACCTCAGAAGCGATTATCAACGTAATTACAAAGATCCCCCAAAAAGAAAGAGCAAAGGTTTCTGAGATTACTCTGGATATGGCAGGTTCAATGAACTTAGTGGCCAAAAGATGTTTTCCTTATGCCGAGCAGGTTATCGACCGGTTTCATGTTCAGAAACTGGCATTTGATGCCCTACAGGAGATTAGAATTGCACACCGGTGGGAAGCTATCGATGAAGAAACCAATGAGATAGAAAACTGCAAAGCTGACAACAGGAGATATGAACCGAAGATCCTCAAAAATGGGGAAACCAAAAAACAACTTCTGTTCAGAAGCAGGTATCTGCTTTTTAAATCGCCTAATAACTGGACGTTAAGTCAGAAGAAAAGGTCGAAGATCCTGTTCAAATTATATCCTGACATCAAACAGGCTTTCTCCCTGGTACATAGTCTTAGAAGTATTTACAACAAAAAGCATCCTAAAAATGTGGCGATTGGTAAGCTGGCGCTTTGGTTTAACAAGGTGACAGACTCTGAATTTAAATCATTCAATACCATCTCTGCCACAATGTATGCGCATTATGACAAAATACTAAACTACTTTAACAACCGAAGCACCAATGCTTCTGCCGAATCGTTCAATGCAAAAATCAAAGCTTTTAGATCAACTCAGAGGGGAGTGAGGGATGTGAATTTCTTCCTGTTCAGATTAACCAAAATTTATGCGTAAATCTTTTACTCCACCCGAAATGTCAATTGATCCGTTATTCGCCATGCACGGCGCACAAAAAAAGGGTAAAATCAAAATATTTTTGATTTTACCCTTGATAATCAACACTTTCTGTTGTAGCGAGAACCGGGGATGATCCGGTGACCTCATGATTATGAATCATGCGCTCTAACCAACTGAGCTACCTCGCCATTATTTTTTATCGTTTGAGCGTGCAAAGATAACAGCTTTCCGGGTTATGGCAATACCTCCGGATATTTTTTTACCATTTGATCCCACTTCTCAGATAAAACATTGAATTTTATAAATAATTAACTAATTTGCGTCACAAGAACAGAATAAACTTACATTTGTGATATAAAATCTGTTTTGATTGTGGCAAGCCGCTTCAATTAAATGCAAAGTACTGTACAACAAACGATTTAGCCACAATTTTAAAAGTTAGGTTCCTGTTGACAGGGGATTCAACAGAGATATAAATTTTAAAATATTCATTAAGATATTCAAGTGTGAAAGAGATACGATTAGAATTCTTCCTTAAAACATCACCTTCTGTTTTGTTTAGCCGCATCAGTACACCATCCGGACTGGCAGAATGGTTTGCTGATAATGTGAAAGTTGACGGAAAGATATTTACCTTTTTCTGGGGAGAGACAGAACAACAGGCTGAAATTCTGACCATGATTCCTAATGTAATGATCAGCTTCCGATGGCTTGACGGTGAGCCATCGTTAGAATTTGGATTCAATATCATTCAGGATGAACTAACAGGCGATGTTGCTCTGATTGTTACGGACAATATTGAAGAAGATGACGCAGAGGATGCCAGCAATCTTTGGAATTCACAGGTTGCCAAATTAAAACATATGATCGGCTCCTAGATTTAAATACCCCCAAATTCCAAAAAAGATGTAACTTTGCGTTCGTTTCAGAAACCCATTGCATGAAGCGACTACATCTGTATATTATTAAAAGTTTTATAGGGCCCTTTTTTGTCACCCTGGTGATCTCCCTTTTCGTGCTGCTCATGCAGTTTTTATGGGTTTATCTCGATGAACTTGTTGGAAAAGGACTGGATTTCAGCGTAATCCTTGAATTCATTGTTTATACAATGGCCATGCTGATGACCAATGCATTGCCTCTGGCGATGTTGCTGGCCTCCATTATGACCTTTGGGGACCTGGGGGAAAATAACGAATTGCTGGCCATGAAAGCGGCCGGTATCTCCCTCTACAGGATCATGAAACCCGTGATAGTGCTGAGTATTTTACTGAGTTTCGGATCATTTTACTTCTATAATCAGGTAATCCCTGTATCCTATAAAAAGCTGATTGCCCTAATGTCGAGCATCAGACAGCTTCGTCCTGAAATCATTGTTAAAGAGGGTGTCTTTTCGAATGATATAGATAATTACTCCATTAAGGTCGGAAAAAAATCTCCCAACGGGGAGATGCTTTATGATATCATGATCTACGACCATACCGAAGAAAAGGGAAATGTGACAATCACCGTAGCCGATTCAGGAACGATGAAAATCACCAAGGATAAGAAATATATGATCCTTAATCTTTATTCGGGCCAGACACATTCGGAAATGCAGCCGAATGACCGGAGAAAATTGACCTATCCGGCCCGAACTGATAAATTCACCAAGCAATCGATTTTTACCGTGTTGCAGGGGATGGAACTTGAACGCAAAGATGAGAGTATATTTAAGAACCAAAACAGGGCCCTTAATAATGCTCAAATTGTTTATTTCCTTGACTCAATAGGCAAAACACTTGAGATGAGAAGGATAAATCAGGCGATGACGCTTAATTATTTATCCCCGCTCTCGACCAATGTTTTCAGGCTGGCGCGGAAGGATACCTCTGCCTCCAAGCCCCTTAAGCTGGTTCAATATATAAACATCGATTCGGTGATGGTGAAATCATCATACCCCATCCGATCGGGAGCGCTGAATACGGCCCTTAATAATGCGCGCAATAATGCGCGGACTATTCAGCAAGCCGAGGAGATGCTTGTAGCGACCAACCGAAATTTAAACCGGTTTGGTATAGAGTGGCATAAAAAATACACCTTTGCAATCGCATGCCTGGTTTTCCTGTTTATTGGGGCCCCTCTTGGCGCAATTATCCGGAAAGGGGGACTTGGAATGCCGCTGGTAATATCGGTAATACTCTTTATCTTCTACTGGATCATTACAACTACCGGTGAAAAATTCTCCCGGGAGGGGGTAACTTCCGTATGGGAGGGGGTTTGGCTCTCAACATTTATTTTCCTCCCGGCCGGAGTGTTTTTAACTTACAAAGCAGCCAATGACTCGGTTGTATTTAATATTAATTCCTATGCCGAATTCTTCAAAAAAATCTACAGACGACTGAAGAAAAAGGATACGGAGATACAAGACAAATAGCTTAATATATTTTAGAATGAACGGCATTAAACTGAATACCATTGAAGAGGCAGTTGAAGATCTCCGCAATGGGAAATTAATCATAGTAGTCGACGACGAAGACCGTGAAAATGAAGGTGATTTTATAGCTGCTGCCGAAAAGATCACCCCTGAAATGGTAAATTTCATGGTGACTGAGGGGCGGGGACTGATCTGTGTACCCATCACGGAGGAGCGCTGTGAAGAGCTTGATCTTGGGATGATGGTCGGAACGAACACCTCTCTGCATGAAACCCCGTTTACTGTATCTGTCGATGCAGTTGGGGAGAACGTTTCAACCGGTATCTCGGCATTTGACCGTGCCGTTACGATCCGCAAACTCGCCGATCCGGCAACCAAGCCTAATGAACTCGGCCGTCCCGGACATATCTTCCCGTTACGGGCACGGAGTCGGGGCGTTCTTCGCCGCGCTGGCCACACCGAAGCTGCTGTTGATCTGGCACGACTTGCCGGCCTTGAACCGGCCGGAGTCCTGGTTGAGATCATGAACCAGGACGGCTCAATGGCCCGGCTTCCCGAATTATATGAGATTGCCCAAAAATTCGGACTAAAGCTCGTATCGATTGAAGACCTTATTGCCTATAAATTAGACAAGGAGAGTCTTATTGAAAGGGGTGAAGAGGTCCAATTGCCCACTGCACACGGGAAATTCAGATTAATTCCATTTCTTCAGAAATCCAACGGAGTGGAACACATCGCTCTTATTAAGGGGGAATGGGAGCCTGACGACGCTGTTCTGGTGAGAGTTCACTCCTCATGTGCCACGGGTGATATTTTTGGATCGTTGCGGTGTGAATGCGGCGATCAACTGCATAAAGCGATGGAGCTTATCGAAGAACAAGGGAAAGGCGTAATCGTCTATATCCAGCAGGAAGGGCGTGGCATTGGTCTGATGAATAAAATTAAAGCCTATAAACTACAGGAACAGGGAATTGACACGGTTGATGCGAATATCCATCTTGGGTTTGATCCCGATGAACGCGATTATGGCGTGGGGGCACAAATCCTGTGCAGTCTGGGCGTGCGGAAAATGCGGCTTTTAACCAATAATCCGGTAAAACGGGTTGGACTGGAAGGTTACGGATTGAAAGTTGTGGAGTCGATCCCAATCGTGATCAAATCAAACCCTTACAACGAGGTTTATATGAGAACAAAACGCGATCGGATGGGTCACTCTTTATAGCACCGTTAAAACTTGTATATGTCTGATAATATTGAATATAGAAGTGAATATGACAATGAGCCAGTAGAAGGGGTTGATTATCATTTATCAAAGGAGGGGTACCGAATAATGACTGAAAGCTTCCTGATCAGACGTGGCTATTGTTGCGGTAATGGCTGTCAGAATTGCCCCTATTTTCCAAAGGCAACCAAAGGAAACACCAACCTCCGGTAAACAGTTCCTAACTATTTACCGGCAAAATCTACAAATCCGATACTGATGAACGGCAAACAGCTCCGAATAGTATTCATGGGAACACCTGAATTTGCGGTCACGAGTCTGAAAGCTCTGGTTGAAAATGGATATAATGTCGTTGGAGTTGTCACGGCGCCTGACAGGCCATCGGGGCGAGGGCTGCAATTACACCAATCGGATGTAAAGCAGTATGCAGCGAGTTGCGGATTACCCGTGCTTCAGCCTGAAAAGCTGAAAGATGAAAATTTTCTGCATGCATTAGAATCGTTGAAGGCCGATTTGCAGATTATTGTGGCCTTCAGAATGCTTCCGGAAGTCGTGTGGAAGATGGCGCCGCTTGGCACATTTAATCTCCATGGATCGCTGCTTCCCAGGTATCGAGGGGCGGCTCCCCTCAACTGGGCAATTATCAACGGGGATCTGGAAACAGGGGTTACCACCTTTCTTTTAAAACAAGAGATCGATACCGGAAATATTCTCTTCCAGAAGACCGTTCCTATTGGCCCGGAGGAGGCTCTGGGCGAAGTCCACAATAAGCTGATGGTCATAGGGGCAGATCTGGTGATAAAAACAGTTGAGGCACTGGCGGAAGGGAAAGTCACACCGCTACCCCAATCCACACTGGAAATCGATCCGAAACGCCTGCATGCCCCAAAAATCTTTAAGGAAACCTGCAAAATCGACTGGCATCAACCGGCGGTAGCCATAAATAATCTGATCAGAGGATTGAGCCCCTATCCGGCAGCCTGGACAAATCTGAAAGGTTCCGGAGCAGAAGCCGGACTCAAAATCTTCAAAGCCACGGCAGAGATTACTGGTCATAACTTACAGGCGGGGGAGATTTTAAGCGACAACAAAACGTACCTCAAAATCGCTTGCAGGGATGGCTTTTTGCATATTCTGGATCTGCAGCTTGCCGGAAAAAAAAGACTGGAAGTAGCCCCGTTCCTTCGCGGTTTTTCAAATGCAGCCAGCTTCACGGCACATTGAGCGAAGACTGAAAGAATTAACCTGCTGACAAAGACTCTTTCAACAATTAAAATGACCGCGACAGATAAAAATACCAGGCAATTCTTTAATCTGTGAGCAAAATCGCAGGCAACTTTAATAGATAGAATTCACTATTAATCGCTCAATAATCTATCGGCTTACCCGTAATCTCAGAGAGATTTGTTGTCCCACTACAGTTGCTTCCCCCTTTTTCAACCTGTTTTTACGGCAAAGCGCATTCAACCGGATTCCATACCACTGAGCTACCGACCAGAGTGATTCCCCTTTTTTAAACGTGTAGATATCATTGCCCCGGGGCGCTTTCCCCCGTTTTCGCTGAAGATAAACAATCGAGCCCGACTCAGGTTTTTCTCCCGGTTCAACATCGTTATCCCTGTAAATTGAAGAGACACTCATTGAAAACTCGGCGGCAATCTGCTCATAAGTATCGCCTTTCTGCGCAAAAAATGCATTTGCACCATTCCTTTTCTCTACTTTGCGGATCAAATAAGGATTTACCGATAGGCCAGACCTGCCGCGACTTCCCCAGCGATTGGATATCGTTTTAGACCGCCCCTCCCGGCTTTGCAGCCCCATAAAGCCATCGGGATTATCGTAGTATTCATCCAACCTGTAAAGTTGAAAATCCTCAATAATCTTGAGTAGTCTTTCAGGATACTGCGGGTTGGTTGCATAACCGGCCTTTTTCAGGCCATATGCCCATTTCTTGTAGTCTCTAATATTATAATCAAATAAAAACTGATAGCGCATGCTTCCAGTCAAAAACTCAGAGTGATCGCGGTAAGATTCTATAGCGTTCCGATATTTCCGAAAACATTCATCACGGGCATCATCATCTCTGCGGATTGAAGGTCCGGACCAGTTATTTTTGCACTTAATCCCAAAGTGGTTGTTCCCTTCTGTGGCCAGAGGTGAATTCCCGTCACTTGATTCCAGGCAGGCCTGAGCCATGGTAATGCTGGCCGGAATGTGATATTGAATCATCTCTTGTATTGCAACTTTCGCAAACATATCAATATATTCCTGCCGTGTACCCTTTTGTGCCGGCCCGCCAAAAGCCAGGCTATTCAGCAGAAGAAACAGACCGATTGGAAAAAATAATTTAAAACGATTACAAACCATTATGGGAGATCAATAAGTTTAATTAATTTGGCATCAAAATTAAAAAAATCAGTAGGATTGCAACTAAATTTCTTCCAATCAAATTACCCCAGATGAGAGATATTACCCTCCAGATAAATTATCACGAATACGAAACAGCTGCAAATTTACCGGAAGCAGACCAGCTATTAATTCTGAAAGCCAGAGAATCGGTTAAGAATGGTTATGCTCCCTACTCCGGTTTTCATGTAGGCGCTGCTGTCCTGCTCCAAAACGGCATAATCATTACCGGGAATAATCAGGAGAATGCAGCTTATCCGTCGGGACTTTGTGCAGAAAGGACCGCTTTGTTCTATGCTGCATCCCAATATCCCAATGTTCCGATCATCGCTATTACCGTAAGCCTTTTTAGCCCTAAACAAAGCGGCATCGCCAGGCCATGTGGCTCATGTCTCCAGGTAATGTCTGAATACGAAGATCTTGCAGGAAAGCCTTTGCACATCATACTCGATGGTTCTGACCGGATCGTAGTTCTTGATGGTATCGATAACCTGCTCCCGTTTAGATTCAGAATAGCCGATCTGAAATAATTTATCCCCATTAGGAATAAGAGCTCATGAAGGTTTTGATCTTATTCAACCCTGATCTCCACCGCACTTCCGATCCATTGTCTGTTTTCACTGAATCCGGCTATTTCCAAAATAAATGTGGAACGAATATTTCCTGTCCTGAAGGGTATGACAGCCTCTCCCTTTTCATCTGTAGTAAGAACCGGAAGCCACTGCAAGGTAGTTTTGAGGTTATATTTACCTTCACCGACAGGTTCAGGCACGAAATTTTTTGAAGAATTATTCTTTACAGGATCAGTGATTTCAGGGGATTTATTGTCCGGATTGCTCTTGTTTTTGGTTTTAATATCTATTATTCCAACCGAATTTAATCCGGTATAGATGCCCATCTCGGACTGATCGAGGAGTATTTGAATATCTTCAATATCCATCGGATTAATCAGTGTTAGCTGCGATGCATCGGTCCCTATTTGCTGGCCATCGACAACTATTAATGCTCCTTGCTGCTCGATAAATGAGTTCAATCCCCGGAAAACAATCTTGCTGCCACTCATTTCAAACGGGTGGATTGATCTAAGAACCTCAAGCAAATTGGAAGACCCGTTTAGATTTTGTTTCCAATAAGCCTCTTCAGTTTTTTTCTCACCGTTTCTTACTCTCACCGTAACCCGGGATTTAAAAAAATCGGGATTTTCCCGAAAATAACCGGATTGACTGATTTGGTCCAGAATTTGCCAATTGTTCACCGCCAGATTATTCAGACTATTGACCAGCTCGTCCTTGAAGCTCTTGTTTAATTTAACCCGATAATTCCACTTCCCGGTACTGTCGGTTGCGGAAGGTGTAAGGCTTCTCCGATCAACGGATATAGGTACATTGATTGCGAATGCCCCTTTTTGATCACTCCCTGCATTGAATTGCTGGAGGGAGGAGCATGTCACACTGACCAAAGCATATGGGACTGGCAGGTTTTTATCATCTGTGACTGTTCCTGAAATCCTGATGGTTCCAGTTTTCCTGGATATTCCCTTTACCGGATCAATAGCGAGAACCTGACCCCAATCAAAACCTGTCAGGCTGTTGCAAGTCAAAAGACAATCCTGGGTAGCACTATTTATGGCCTCCATTGGTTGGCCCGACTGTATGACTTTATTCAGTCCAATCTGGAGGGATTCAATCACCGCAGAGGATGACGGGAAGGTATATTTATCGGTGAGACTGCCAGCCAATTCCGCCCTGACAGGAGCTCCCTCCTGATCTGCAATTTTCACCCGAATCTCCCCATCCTCACCGGTTTTGTAAATGGGTTTATCCGATGAGAATTTGACATTCAGGCGCTGGCTTTTACCTGTATTTATCAATCGATGAGCAACCAGCAGCCCGGCTTGATTAAAAACAGCAAACGCGGTAACAGGCGACTGAAGATTTTTAAGTGGGACATTGATTACTCCGGAATCCCCAATTTCAAAATCACCGGCCCAAACCATCGACCCATTATTGACTCCAACAATCGTATACTTTTCCGGGGTCAAATTTGGAGTTCTGGCAAGGAGCAGTGATAAAATATTTCCATTGTCTTTTTTAATCCCCAGGCTCACACTCCCGGGGACCAGAGCCGGCAGCTGGATCTCCTGATTCTTTCCGATATCACTCAAAACTCGCATAATCAACCTTCCGCCATTTCCGTTCTGCAGGTTAAAGAGCCCCAGACCCGGTTGAATCGTTACTGACGAAGCGACCACTTTCCCCTGTTCATCTACGATTTCAGATTTTAAATCGATCGGGTTGCCTGTCTGATCCTTCACTTCATATACAATTGGTTGCAAAATACCCGGAACACGACTCCCCCCCTGAGGATGGAAGGAGACATCGATTTTTTCAGAGGCAAGGGGGATCTTACTGATCACATTCAACCTATCCTTTCCCGAAAAGATTGTTACAGAAACGAGAAGCGGGTATCCATTTTGTTTCGGAGGGGTAAAAAAGACAATCTCTCCGGTTCCGCTTGACCCGGTTTTCCCTTTCCCTGAGAGGAGTTCGCGTTCATGGCTATAAATCTGATATTCATATTTTTTACCCGCAACCGGCTTGCCGGCAAAATTCATCACTTTTAGGGTTGCACTCTCTTTGCTGTCTGACAGAAAAAAAGCTTTTGAAAACTCAAGGTGTGGCACAATATCGAGATTCTCTGGCCTTCCTATAAAAATATTTTTTTTGAAGATTTTTCGGATATCGCCATTCTCCATTTCCGGAGTGTAGGCAATAAGATAATAAATATCACTTGGCAGATCAACTGGAATAGTAAAACTGAAACTGGTAACGCCATTTTTGAGCATGAATTTTCCTTCCAGAATATTTCCCCCTTTTGAATCGGTCAGCTGCACCGACAATTCAAGGCTGTTCAGGGATAAGGAATGTGTTAGGGCATCCATGGAATAACCTTTCATCCAAATTGTTTCTCCCTGACGATAGAGGGTTTTGTCGGTCTGAACGACAATTGTCTGAGCAGGATTTTGTGTGCGATAAAGGAACAGCTGAGTCTTTAACCGGGCTATGAAATCATTTTCCTGACCCCAGGCCAAGGCTGCCGAAAAATTCAGAATAATCAATAAAAATAATTTCGTGCTGCTGGTTTTCATAATTGATTGGTTATTGTTGAGATTAAATTGTCCATTCCGATTATTTTGCTTTGGGATCGATTTCCCGAAACGCTTTGCTCAAATCATCATCGGGTTTGATGACATTATAGTATCCCCAGAATTCGGGGTCGTATTCTCCCTTGATGTCCGAAAAGATATCATCAGCCCGGAAAAGACCCGAAGGTCCAAATCTGACATGAGAAGGGAAAGAGTATTGCTGTGTCACCAATATATCTGAAACACTCCGGTATTCGGTCTTCAAATTGCCTTTCCGTTGTTTTACCTTAAAGATCACATCAGTCCGGGCAGTATAAAATTGCCATCGCCCGTCAATTATACGGTAATTCACCGAATATTCAGCCCCTTCAGGCCTGGTAAGATATCCGAACGGTTCTTTTTTTATAAAAGACTCCCCATTCAACTTCAGACTTTTTTTATCCAGTCCAAAATCCGCACCAACAAGGGCATAAGTTTCCGCATCAATCAGAATCTTACCGAAATAACAGGGAAATTCAACATCCTCCTTCCGGGAGAATCGGATAACCCATGTCACGCGCCCATTAAACATCTCGGGCTGTTCGAACCGGTACCGGTACAGATTTTCAAATTTTGGGTCAAGAAAAGTTTCAGGATTACGCACAATATCCAATGAGGTGATATACCAGGGTCCCCCCTGAATCTTCAGACTTACATCGGTAAAGGTTTTATGAAAATTGCTTTTTCTCCCTTTCAGAAACCGGACCCGGTCCTCCATCTCCGAATTATAGGGTTGCTTAAGCACTTCCATTATTGCTTCCCATACACCGATATACTGATCGTCACGTTTAATGGTTTCACGGTAAAAAGTGACCATTAGCTGTGCTGAGGGTTCATAATTTTTTTCAATATTTTTTCTGAAATTTCGCAAAACTTCGGCTATATCAACGGGTTTTACCTCGATCTCCCGCAAATGAATGGTTACCGGTTCCAATCTGATTTTGGCATTCCCCTTCATTTTTTCAGGTTCAAGTTCGAGCGGCTTAAACCCAAGGCAATGGACCGAGATCTTATTGTTTCGAAGCCTCCAGGGGAGCACAAGATCGTATCGTCCGTCGATATTTGTCATCGTCCCTATACTTTCCCCTTCAATACCCATGGAAGTATAAGGTACAGGCGTATCTCCCTTTCCCTCTACAACTATTCCGGAGAGGCAGATAGGGGCCACCTCTTTTCTGGTAACGATGAATTGATTATCCAGTCGCTCAATACTATATGTTTTCGGGGGAAGGATATTAACAAGAAACTCATCAAGAGTAACATTAACCAAATCCAATGAGACCTTATTTTTAGGTAGGATATCCGGATTATAGGAGAAGAAAAGGTTGTTTTCATTAACGACTTTTTCGAGGATTTGCTCAACCGTAGCAGTATCGATCCTGCAACTTATTCGTCCCTCAAGCAAAGGTGTGCGTTCCTGAGCCGACGGTCTAAACCATAACAGAAGCAATAACAGAAGTACGAGGGCCGTCCTGGAAAGCCACATGGATTTATAATTAAGTCAACCGGTTACGAAAATAGCAAATAACGCCGAAAAATACTTTTTTATTTAGCAACACGGGCTAATATAATATCATCTCCATTTCTTTTCACCTGAAGATGATGAGTTCGTGCAATTACCCTGACAATATAATCGAGATTTGCATCAGCAAAATTTGCCGTATATGGAATCTTTCCTATTTCCTGATTTTCCAGAATGAATCTGACATGATAGGTATTTTCCAGAACAGCCAATACTTCTGCAAGGGGTGTCCGCTGGAAGTTGACTGCTTTGGTGATCCATGAGGCATAATTAGGTTCAAGCAGTTCCGCACGACCAATCTCCTGTTTTGAAATCCTGAGCCACCCACGGTTACCGGCAGGTAAAACAACGAATTTCAGATCTTTACTACCCTCATTATGTTGTGAAAGCCTCACCTTCCCAGCCTCTACATTCACCTCAACGTTGTCGGTATTTGGATAAGCCGAAACGTTAAATGAGGTACCAAGTACCTCAACCGAGGCATTCGGTGTTTCTATCCGGAACGGGTGGAGAGAGTCTTTGGTTACTTCAAAGAATGCCTCTCCTGAAAGTTTTATTTTACGGACCTTACCTGCAAAGCACTCAGGATATTCAATTTTTGTATTCGCATTCAATGTTACTGAAGAACCGTCAGGCAGCGAAATCCGCAACACATTCAATGGGTGTGCTTCAGTTTGAGCGGTGGCCATCCGGGGAGGTAAATCTTCATCAATATTGGATTTTCTGAATAATTGAAGGGCAGCCAATCCGATACCCAAAACCAATACCAGCATGGCTGCATATTTAAGAAAGCCGCTTTTAAAAAAACTGACTTTCACTATTCTGTTTGATTTGCCGATCTTTTCCTGCAGTTGAGACCATCCCTTATCAGGATCTGCACCTCGATAGCTAAGGTTCGTACCTGTCATTTCCCAAACCCTGATAAATTCGGCTTTCTCACTTTCATCCAAATCACACGAATCAGTAATGTCAGGCTCACCATTCAGACAGGCAACCCAGCGACTCTCTTCTTCCGATAGTATGTTCTCTTTAGAATTCACACGTATAAATTTTAATTAACTTACAAATATTTTGATTCCTGATCCGTGTGGAACCCTCATTGATTTATACATTGCCTTTTGTGGTTGTAAGTTCATGAGGGTTTCATTTGAAAATAAATTATTTAATCTTTCCATATTTTTTAAGACAATCCTCAGATTAATTACCCTTAATATCCGGCATAAAAAACAGTACCATATGCTTGTATACCTTGAGTGCAATCCTTAATTGTTTAAGCGCCATAGTCATTTGAGTCTCAACTGTTTTGACGGAGAGGCTAAGCCGGTCAGCTATTTCCCGGTATTTCAGTCCTTGCTCCCGTGCCATTCTAAAGATCTCCTGACGTTTTGGAGGCAGTGCCACTATTGCAGACTCAATGCGTTTCATTAAATCCGGTTCAGGAAAGAACTCGCTAAAATCATTTCGATCTGCTTCATGTTGAATAACGATGGTCTGATACCTTGATTTGATCCGTTCGTGTTCCAAAAAATTAACACATTGATTTTTAACTGATTTAAAGAGGTAATTTTGCAGTGACGAAGTGATCGAAATATCCATTCTGTTTTGCCAGAGCCGGAGAAATACATCCTGAACCACGCTCTCCGAATCGGGCACATTACCCAGAAAGCGGAAGGCATAGGAGGTCATTGACCGATAGTAAGCACGAAATACCTTTTCGTACGCAACATGGTCGCCCATTTTGATGGCTTCAAAAATTTGTCTCTCGTCCACAATCAGTAAAAGAAAAGCGTTTAAACTACAAGATAACCTATTGACCGTTTAAATCCAAAATACCCTTAAAGATTTAAAAAAAATATTTCGCCACAAAGAATATTGGATTATCTTTGTGCCGCGCTTCTGAAGCAGTTCCATAAGCCCGGGTGGCGGAATTGGTAGACGCGCTGGACTCAAAATCCAGTGATAGCAATGTCGTGTGGGTTCGATTCCCACCCCGGGTACAGATAGCCCCTGTTAATCGTTTGATTATTAGGGGTTTTTCTTTTGGTGAGTAACAAAATAGTAACATTGGGCAACATAGGGATCAATTGATATTTCAGGTGGAGGAAAAACGCCCTGTTTAAATGACGCATAGCAACCTAATGGGTGCAATGTCTTTGTTCTGGAGATTTGGGAAGTAGCTGCAAATTTTGAGGCTAATAGAAACAAATTTAGGTTATCAAAATAATGCCTTTTCGTGTAAGGTGGGCGGGTGACTGTCCGTGTCATGAGCAGTCACCCGCCCACTAAATTGGAAATTCAATTTGCCCCCAATGAAACCGCGATCATAATCAGCGCAATCATATAATAAACTAAAACTTTCTTGTGCTTATCTTTATCGATTCTGCTTTGGCTTGAAAATATTAAACCAAGATTAGCAATTAATAGTGCAAATAGCATCAAAACGATATGCTCTATGGGCCAAAACCGTTTGGAAGCCAGCTTCATGGCATCCTGCACCCCTGCGCTGCCCTGCACATCACCGGGGTTTGCAAAGAGAATCAATCCGAATATAAGTTGAAGGTACAACGTTATTATAAAACCATACGAGAGGTATTTGTCAAGCATTAGATAAGGAGAACCGTGAATAATCCCTTTTAATGAGCGTATTACCAGCCATGCAGCAATTAGGGCAAAGGTTCCGCTGATAATGGTATGCAGGCTTTTCAAAATGTTCGAACTCTCTAAAACAACAAGATTTATAACCATGGTAATTATTTTAGTAGTTAAAATGAACTTTCAGTTTCTATAGTACTGCCTCTGCAAGCAGGGAAGCCTGTTGAATCCGGTCAGCCATCCCAATGCCGTTTCTGAGATTTCCCCCGATAATCAGACCCGGATATTTTTTCTCCAGGTCAGCTACAGCTTCTAATCGAAATTCCGTATCTGCCTCATATTGAGGAATCGCCCAGGCATGACGGATGATTTTAAGGAGTTCAGGGTTAAATTCCTTCAATTTCATTGTGGAACAAATCTCCTTTTTAAGAATCATTCTGACCTGTTGGTCGTTTAGGTCACAAAGCTCCGCTCGACGGACTCCACCCATAAATATGGAAAACAGCGCCCCCTCTTTTGGCGCCCTGTTCTGAAAGAGCGAAGACATAAACAATGCCCCCAGGATATCCCTGTTTTCCTTGAAAGGAACCAATCCGCCAAAACCATCGAGTTTAATCCCTTCCCAACGGTTAAAGCCCAAAACAATTTCAATTACGCGGGCATAAGACAAATTAGTGATCTTTGCCAGTTGTGCGGGGTCAACAAAAGGGAGTATCTGAACTAACTGATGCGCCCCTACCGTTGAGATCACCTTTTTTGTCTCCATTTCAACCCGATTCCCCTCAGTGTCGGTATAGGAAACCAGGAAATGTGAATCTATTGGATTGACTGTCAGGTCAGATATTCCAGTGAGAATATTCTCTTCCCCAATTTTATTTTTTAAGGCATTGATCAATGAAGAAAGTCCGCCTTTGGTCGAAAATACTCCGCGCGTAACCTTTTTTTCCTCTTCCGTTTTTGGTTCTGATCTTTTTTTGATCGTTCCACCGATGAAACTGCCGTATTTCTGTTCCAGATTATACAGTTTAGGAAGAGCAAACCGGGTCACCAAACGGTTTGGGTCACCAGAATATACACCCAGAATAAATGGATCTATAGCATAATCGAGAAAGCTTATTCCTAACCGCCGTTTGACAAGTTCAGCCAGGGTCTCATTCGGGTTGGTCCCCGGAGATCGGAAGGGCTCACCCAGAATCCGGAATTTATCTTTTAGGGTGAATAGTGGAGTAGTCACCGCGGATTTTAGCCCTGAAGGAAGGGGCTGCCAGTTTTCGCCCTTTAATATGTATCTTCTTTTAACATTTTCATTGGCAACTTCCAGTTCGCAATCGTTTTTCAAATCTTCAAAGAGTCGTAATACTTCAACGTTGGCGATTACCCCTGAATTAGGACCCTCTTCCCAGGTAAATCCGTTTTCAGTAACCGAATGAATAACCCCGCCGGCCCTGGACCCTTTTTCAAGAATACAGAGGTCTACCCCTTTCTTCCTTAAATGGTGGGCAGTGGTTAATCCGGTGAGTCCTGCGCCAAGAATTACGACATCTTTCATAGCTACACTGTTTTTGAATAGATGTTTTCCGACTGATTATAAGCAGGATCCAGTGCCATTGCAATATTCCGGGCAAATATGAACCCTTTGTCAAGTACCTGAATTTGGGAGTCTTTGAGAATCATCAGATCATCTTCGATGAAATCCTGAAAATTAGCCGGATCAAACCGGACCAGTTCCTTAATTTCATCTGTTGTCATATTAAATTGATCTGCAACATCTTCGAATTTCAACAGCCCGTTGCACATGATGCTGTTGACAATAGTCCGGATGATTTGCTCCTCCCTGTTTAATTTGTAGCCACGTTCAATCGCATAGCCCGATTGTTCGATGGCCTCAATGTATTTTGGAAATTCCTTGATATTTTGCGCGTAGGCTCCCCAGAACTGGCCGATGGAGGATGAACCGAATCCATAAACCTGGCCGGTTGTTTCGAGTGTGCAGTAACCCTGGAAATTACGGTGTAATTTCTTCTGCTGAAATGCAATGGCCAGGTCATCATCGGGAAGGACAAAATGGTCGATACCGATTGAAATATATCCGGCCTCTTCCAGTTGTGCAATGCTGTTTACGAGCATCTCCATTTTCTCCTCTGGACCCGGAAGTCCAATTTTTTCGAGTTGTTTCTGAGCCTTTTTCACCCATGGAACATGGGCATAGGAGAAAGTCACAATCCGGTCGGGCCGGATGGCAATAGCTTGCTTTAAGGTCTCGGTGAACGATTCCGGAGTCTGCAACGGCAAACCATAAATAAAATCGAGATTGATACCACGGAATCCTTTGACTCTGAGGTAGTCGACAATCTCATTTACAGGATATTTGGGTCCAATGCGGTTAACTACTTTCAAAACATCGGCACGGAAATCCTGAATTCCAAGACTCATTCGATTAAAACCCATCTCCGCCAATTCATCAATATCGCTGAATTCGAGGTAGGCAGGGCTGCACTCCATGGCAATTTCGGCCTTTTCGCTTATGGTAAAAATACTCCGGATATGATCCATGACATCCCGGATAAACCGCATCTCTATCGAATTTGGGGTGCCTCCGCCCCAGTGGATCTGTGTTACCTTGCGCTGAAGGTTCAGATGAGAGGAGACATTGGAGATCTCAAGTTTCATTGCGGCGATATACCTTTCAACTACAGACAGTTTCTGCGCGATGACTGTACTGCAACCACAGAAATGACACCTGCAGGGACAAAAAGGGATATGGATATAGATCGAAATATCTTTGGGCATCTGATTATTTGATGCTTCCAGCTCGCCAATATAATCAGATACGGAAAATGCGTTATTGAAAAAATTTGCAGGCGGATAACTGGTATACCGCGGGCCCGACACGTTGTACTTATTTAAGAATTCAGTGCTTACACTCATCGTATTAGTCTCTTTTCCAATTGGTTTGTTTGATCCAGTCCACTACCATTTTAGCGTTTTCAAAGGGGATGCCGGGAATAAAACCATGTCCCAGGTTGAAGATCCAGTTTTGGTGTTTTGAACCAAATGAAACATATCTTTCAAGGGTTTCTTTAATTGTAACCTGGTCAGCTAATAACAACCGCGGATCAAGATTTCCCTGGAGTCCGATTTCGGGGTGAACCAGCCCACGGGCCACTTCTACCGGCGTCTGCCAGTCAATACTCAGGTAATCGGTATCTTCAGGAGTGATATTTGCAATCCCTGTCCCAAGACCTTTGGGAAGGAAAATAACCGGACACCCCGCCGCTTTGACGGCTGCCGAAATTTTCCGGACATAGGGCATAATCATTTCGAAATAGAGATCTGACGGGATCAGTCCGGCGTGTGTCTCAAAAATCTGAAATGCAGAGATGCCATGTTTTACCTGATTCACTGCATATTCTACCGACAATTCGGTGATCATGCTTAACAATTGATGAGCGGTCTTTTTATCCTGGTAAAGTAAACCTACGGCATCGGGAAAGGTATGATTGGAACTCAGCCCCTGAACCATATAGCACAGCGTAGTGAAAGGTGCTCCGCAAAAACCGATCAGCGGGGTATCTGCGGGTCTGGTCTTAAGGACCTCATCGATGGACCTGTAAATATATTCCAGTTTTGACGCGTCAGGGTGGAGGGTACTTACCGGATCACTGATATCTTTGAGCGGCTTGCCAAATTTTGGACCCGAATCGGTGAAATTCAGATTCATCCCAAGTGCTTCAGGAATTACGAGGATATCGGAAAACAGAATTGCAGCATCAACACCCAGATCGTAAACCGGCAACAAGGTCACTTTAGCCGCCAATTCCGGAGATTGCATCAATTCACTGAAACTATATTGTTCGCGTAATTTGAGATAGGAGGGTAATACACGACCTGCCTGCCGCATAAACCAAACAGGTGGACGTTCGGTTTTCGCGCCCTTTAGAGTATTTACAAATATTGAATCAGACATATTTATTTAAAAATGTATTAACGAAATAAGGTAATAAGGTTGATTTACCGGTGTCTTTATTTTCCACTAAGGTTTAAAGCGAAAATAAGGTTACTGTATTTATTATTGTTATAGTTGTTTTAACGCCTTCAGATTAGCAGCCAGCGTCTCTTCAATCTCCCTATCTGTATGGACATATGAGACAAACAGGCACTCAAACTGAGAAGGCGCAATATAAATTCCACTTTCAAGGGTTAGCTTGAAGAAGGCGGCATATTTTTCGGTATCCGATTTCATCGCTTCATCCAGGGAGGTCACTTGTGATTCATTGGTAAAGAACAACGTCATCATCGAGCCCACACGGTTGATTACCCCTTTTACTCCGCTATCATCCAGATTTTTCCGGATTCCGGCTTCAAGGATTGCCGCTTTCCGCTCCAGTTCAGGATAGAAATCGGGTGTATCTTTCATCATGGTCAGCATCGCTATTCCTGCAGACATGGCCAGTGGATTTCCCGACAGTGTACCAGCCTGATAAACAGGACCAATCGGGGCAAGCATATCCATGATCTCTTTGCCTCCGCCATAGGCTCCGACAGGAAGGCCGCCCCCGATAATTTTTCCGAGAGTTGTCAGGTCAGGTGTTATCCCGTAATATTCCTGTGCCCCCCCTTTGGCAAGCCGGAAACCGGTGATCACTTCATCAAAAATCAGCAACGAGCCATATTCCTTGGTAATGTCTCTGAGTCCCTGCAGAAAACCTTCCGTAGGTGGAACGCAGCCCATGTTTCCGGAAACCGGTTCCACAATTATCGCCGCAATCTCGTTCCCCTTTTCGCGAAAAATCGCCTTTACAGATTCCAAGTTATTGTACTCGGCAATAACGGTATCCCGTGCCGTCCCCATTGTTACCCCCGGACTGTTTGGCAATCCAAGTGTTATGGCACCTGACCCCGCCTGGATTAGAAAGCTGTCGCCGTGCCCGTGATAGTTACCGGCAAATTTCATAATCGCCTCTCTTCCGGTAAATCCGCGGGCCAACCGGATCGCACTCATCGTCGCTTCCGTTCCCGAAGAGACCATACGTACCTTTTGAATTGAAGGAACCATTTCAATAATCAGCTCCGCCATTTTAGTTTCGTATTCAGTAGGTGCACCATAGCTGGTCCCTTTCTGAGCCGCCTCACTGATAGCCGCCAGAATAGTGTCATGTGCATGACCGAAAATTAATGGTCCCCACGAGGCAAGGAAGTCAATATATTGATTTCCATCGATGTCCGTTATGGTCGAACCTTTTCCTTTCTGAATAAAAACCGGATTTAGGTTGACGCTTTTAAATGCCCTGACCGGAGAGTTTACCCCTCCCGGAATAACTTGCTGAGCTTTTTTAAAAGCATCTATACTTTTAGTGAATTGCATTTGTAGTGATATAATATTATAAATCAAATACGTTCTAAACTGGCTTGCATATGCTCTTTCATCCCGTCAGAGATTTAATATGGGTAGAAAATTGGACCAAAAGTCTATGTTTCATCCCGTTCGGGTCGAGATATTGGTGATACGCGATGTAATTCTACCCATATTTTGAAGATGCATCAAAGCCTTTTTTAACCGCAAAAAACGCGAATCAGGCGCAAAGAGCACAAAGTTAAAGTATTATAAATATGAGCTTTGCGATCTCTGAGAAATTTCTTTACGACCTTTGCGGTTTGTTTTTATAACTTTTGATACAGCCTCATTTTCAATCCGGGATTTAAATTTTTTTATCGCTGTTTACTACTGATTACTTCCCGTTCAAAATATTTGCCGCTTCAACTGCATGATAGGTGATGATGATATCTGCGCCTGCCCGTTTGATCGAGGTTAAAACCTCCATCATTACGCGCGGTCCGTCGATCCATCCATTTGCTGCAGCCGCTTTAAGCATCGAGAATTCTCCGCTTACATTATAGGCAGCTACAGGCATATTGAATTCATTTTTTACCCGATAGATCACGTCAAGATAACTGAGTGCCGGTTTAACCATCACGATGTCAGCCCCTTCCAGGATATCCTGTTCCACCTCGCGGATCGCCTCATTTGAATTGGCCGGATTCATCTGGTAGGTTGCACGGTTCCCGAATTTCGGAGCGCTCTCAGCAGCTTCCCTGAACGGACCATAAAATCCGGAGGCATATTTGGCGGAATATGCCATAATCGGGATTTTATTATATCCGTTGGCATCCAGCTGTGTGCGGATCTCACCAACACGACCGTCCATCATATCGCTTGGCGCAATCATATCGGCACCTGCTTCAACAAGCGAAACAGATTGTTTGGCCAGCGTAATCAGGGTAGCATCATTATCGACATCTCCGTCGATAATGGTCCCGCAATGCCCGTGGGTGGTATATTCGCAATTGCAAACATCGGCAATCAGGTAAAGCCCGGGGACCTCTTTTTTGAGAGCCCGCATTGCCTGTTGAACTATGCCATTATGCTCGCAGGCCACGCTGCCATCTTCATCCTTGTTTACAGGAATTCCGAACAGCAATACTGCTTTTACCCCCGCGGCATAAATATTTTTGCACTCTTCAACCAGTAAATCGACCGACAGCTGGTAATTGCCAGGCATGGAATTAATGGGATTTTTTACGTTTGTTCCGGACACCACAAACAGGGGCATTACAAAATCATCGACTGAAAGTTTTGTTTCAGTTACCATTTGCCTCAATACGCCGTTGTACCTTAACCTTCTTAATCTTGTTACAGGAAATGTCATGATATTTAGTTTTTTATAATTGATAAAATTCTGTAATTGCATCTCTGATCCCTTCAGCATTCGATTTTTTGGCTGTGAAAAGGGGTTCTAAACCCGCTTTTTGAATAGCCTTTGTAGTGACGCTTCCGATGCTTGCCATCTTTAATTTTCCAGTTAATGCGGCATCATAAAAAGAGCTGAAGTTGTGGAAAGTTGAAGGACTCGTAAAAACGATCAGATCGTACTGGTCATTTTTAATCATATCCATGATTTCAGGGTCTGCCTTGGCGGGTTTGACTGTCAGGTAAACATCGATCCGGTGAACCGAATTCCTGAGGGCCAGGTTGTTTTGAAGGGTATTGTCTGCGAGATTCCCTAAGGAAAGCAAGATGTTCCGATTTTCAGGATGATATTTCGCATTGAACCTGTTCAGGAACTCCTCCGCTGTATTTTCTTCGCTGATAAATGTTGGTGCGTAGCCGTAATATTCAAGCTCCAGACCTGTTTTAAATCCGATAACCGCAATTTTAACCGTTTTTGGCAACTCAGTAGTTCCTCTTGCATCAATCAGTTGCTTGAAAAAGTTGACGACTCCGTTTTTACTGGTGAAAAAGATCCATTCGTATTGTTCGAGATTATTTAGTTTTTCAGCCATTTGGGGATCAAGCGGAGCAGGGACAATTTCAATCATTGGCAGCGAAAATAATTTAGCCCCTGCTGACCTTATGATTTCGGGTAAAGTATCACTTGCTTCGAGTGGTCTTGTCGAAATAATAACCTTATCTTTTAATGCCAGATCGGCTTGCGGGTCTGCCAGGTTTTCGTTCCTGATCTCCTTAAGAATTTCAGCACCGCCACTGTTAAATAAATTTTTTGCAAGTTTAGCTGAGAGATAGACCGCCTGACTGATATCACCTTCGGCTGATTCCCTTAGGAATTTGGTGCCGTCGATGCTTGAAATAAAACCTGTAATCTTAAATTTATCACCTTCAATACTGGTATAACTTCCGACAGGTATCTGGCATCCCCCCTCAAGAGTGCCGAGGAAAGTACGCTCAGCCTCAGTAGCCAGAAACGTTTCCTGGTGATTGATTTTTGACAGAAGCGCTTCGGTATCGGGATCGTTTTCCCTGATTTCAACGGCGATGGCTCCCTGGCTGCAGGCTGGAATCATTAGCTCAGGATCAAAAAGTTCAGAAATATATTCGCCCATCTCCAGCCGTTGCAATCCTGCTCCGGCCATAACCATCACATCACAATATCCTTCCTGCATCTTGCGGATCCGTGTGTTTACGTTGCCACGGATTTCAATTATCTTAAAATCAGGGTTAATCCGTAAGAGCTGGGCCTTTCTTCTGAGGCTTGAAGTGGCGATGACGTCTTCTGAAGTCAGGTCTTTGATTTTGCGCCCGTCTGAACTGATCAGTGCATCGCGGATATCACCCCGTTTTAAGACAGCGCCAAGTTTGGCCCCTTCAGGGAATTTGGTGGGTAAATCCTTGAGGCTATGGACAGCCATATCGATCTCCCCGCTGAAGAGAGCAGTTTCCATCTCTTTGGTGAACAGCCCTTTGTCTCCGATTTTGGAAAGAGCTACATCGAGGATCTGGTCACCCTTGGTTTTTATAATTTCCAGGATAAATGTGGTTTCAGGGAAGTTTTTCTGTAGTTCTTCCTGCACAAGGAAAGCCTGGTACAATGCTAATTTACTTCCTCTTGTACCGATCTTTATGGTTTTGGTGGTCATTAATTGAATTCGAATAATTTATTAAGCATCGTAATGTATTCCTCTTGTCTTCCGTTATTGGTAACCGATTTTACATTTTCAATCATTAGCCCAATAAATTTCTTCGTGATTATTTCTCCGTAGGCAACCGCTTTTTCATGATCGTCATGTTTCTGGTTTTTCAAATAACCATCCAACATGGTTTTATTGACCTCCTGAAAGCGGCTTGAGATATTCTGAAAAGTGGGAACCAACACCTGAATGGCGTGCCATTGTGAAAACTCGGCAACCGATTCCTCGATAATCAATTCTGCATGAGTGATCTCCCCTTTTCTGCGCTCCAGGTTATCTTCAATAACATCGTGCAACGCGTCAATATCGTAAACATGGACATTTTCAATTTCACTCACGGCAACGTCAACATTCCGGGGAACCGAAAGATCGATAAAGAACAAAGGCTCGTTATTTCGCTCAACCATTGCTTTGCGAACCATATCTTCTGTAAACAATGGTTTTTTGGAAGCTGTCGAGGAGATTACGATATCGTTGGAAACCAACAACTCCTCAAGCTGATCAAAATTTGCAACTTTGCACTGATATTTTTCGGCCAGTTCACACGCTTTTTCCTGGGTACGATTGACGACGGTAAACTGGTTGCAATCCTTTTTCAGCAGGTTTAACATCGTAAGTTCGCTTGTTTGACCGGCGCCTACCACTAAAACAGGGTGAGAACACAGATTCTGAAGTTTTCTCCCGGCCAGCTCGACGCCGACATAACTGATTGAAACGGCTCCCTTGTTGAGTGCGGTATTGGTGCGGATTTCCTTCCCGGTTTTCAGCGCCTCATTAAACAGCTTATAAAGTACTGAACTGCAATGCTGAAGACTCTGACTGATGTTAAAAGCATCCTTAATCTGTCCAACGATTTGATATTCACCTAATGCCATGGAATCAAGACCGGAAACCACCCGGAAAAGGTGTTTTACGGCATCGTCATTTTTCATCTGATAAAAGTGAGACTTCACCTCTGTGGAGACCTTGCGGTATTCGATCAGTGTGTTGCCAATTAAGTCAAAATCAGCAGTTTTATTATCCTTGAGTTCAAAGTAGATTTCGGTGCGGTTACAGGTGGAGACCACAATCGCCCCAAGTATTCCTTTTGCCTTTAGCTGGGGGACAAATCGTTTAATGTCTTCTTCGCAAAATACAAATTTCTCCCTGATCTCTATCGGAGCCGATTTATGATTTAATCCAAATAATCCTATCATCCTATTTTGCTTTCATGATTATTACTCTGCAATTTTAAAAACAGAATCTGAAGCAAATCTGAAGTAACAGTCCAAATCCGACAGAATTGCCAGTGGAAATATAGTCAGGATAATAATTCACCGTAATTCCAAAGAATAAAAGCTTTTTAAAGGATTTGAGTCTGCAAAAAACAGGGAGTAAAAGGCCTGTTTGAAAAGAATTACTCCATTGATTAACAACCAATTAGTCAATACTGAAATTAGCCAAAACGAAAAATAACTACCATTTCCACAAGCAACAGAGATTTGCCTGTCTGATTATTTAGATTTAGTATTAATTACTTTTTTTTGAGCTCAGCCTTAATAAAATCAACCTGCATCACATGCAGGTTATTTTGATAGCTGTAATTCACGTTAAATCCGTACACTGTGCAGATTTTCTGAACAATTGACAGTCCCAGACCAAGTGACTCAGATGAAGATGAAGAGGTATGAAACCGCTTAAACATCGTTTCGGGATCAATTTTGAGTGCTGGTCCGGAATTTGCAATCTTTAGATGTTGGTTTGTAAGTTCAATATTGAGTTCTCCCCCGCTGATATTGTGCCTTAAGGCATTTTTAATTAAATTAACCAGTAGGATTTCAGCCAGATAAGGGTTCATTGAAATGGTAACTTCAGCCTCCATTTGTTTGATAACAGTTATCTTTTTGGCATGGATAAGATCTTCCAGGCTCTCGAGCTGATGATTGATCATTATGGCAGGATTCACTGGCTTTGATTCAGGGAATTGACGGTTCTCAATTTTAGCCAGCAGGATCAGTGTTTTGTTCAATCTTGATAACCTGTTTGAGGCCTCATAGGCATCTGCCACAGTTTTATATTGCTTCTCTTTCATATCGCCCGACTGCAGCAATAACTCCATTTTTGAATTTATGATGGCCAGTGGAGTCTGAATTTCATGAGAAGCATTCTCAATATATTCCTTGAGGTTTAAATAATCATTTTTGATCCGTTCGGTCATGGCGACTAAAACCCGATTCAGGTCCTCAAATTCTTTGATGTCAGAGTTTTGAAGCAAAAAGGCTTCGTGAGAGTTGACATCGTAATTATTGATTTTAGAAAGGGTGTCATAAAATACTTTCCAATCCTGACGAGAGGAGTGGCGGTTTGCAATTATCAGAGGTAAGATAATCAGGATCACCAGCAGATTCATGATAATTACAATGCGGATGATGAGCCGGTCGGTTTCTTCCAGTGGCTTAAAAATCTGGATATAATAATCGCGGTTATGAATCGTTTTAATGAATCCCAGTTGCCGGAAAAGCGCATAGGAATTTGTTTCCGGATTAAAAAGGAGCGTATCGGAAAACGATTCGATAAGCCGTGGCTGATTTAACGGTGTAATGATTACCGTATCGCTTAAATTAACTGATTGATTAACAGACGAATGAGCAGTATCAAACTCCTTACTGATGCTCATCTCCCGCTTCTTGAGCTCCTGATTGATGTTTTGATCAACCTGTTGCCGGAGCATATAGTAAAAAGCCACCATCCCAATCAAAAAGATAAACAGGGTGATTGCCAGCAAATTAAGGGTTATTTTGTTAAGAAGTCTCAACTGATTTCAAATTTATAACCTAATCCGTAAATTGTTTTGATATAATCCTCACACCCTTTTTTAAGCAGTTTTCTTCTTAAATTCTTGATATGTGTATATATAAAGTCATGGGAATCTGCAAGATCCATGTAGTCTCCCCATAAATATTCAGCCAAACCGGCCTTGGTAATTACTTTGTTTTTGTTTGAAATAAAGAACAACAGCAGCTCGTACTCTTTTTTGGTCAGAATAATTTCCTGGTCCAGGACAAACGCCTTGTGTTCATCGGGAATCAGGCGTATCTCATTGACGGTGATCTGATTGCTGCCACCATAGCTGATGCGCCGGTTTATCGATTTCAGATGAGCATTGAGTTCAGCCAGGTGAAAGGGCTTGGTCAGATAATGATCTGCCCCGATTTCGAGTCCTTCAATGCGGTTTTCGAGCGAATTCAGCGCAGATATAATAATGATACCCAGCGTGATAGATTGTTTTTTTATGACCCGGATCAGATCAAGTCCGTTTCCATCGGGCAAATTGATGTCGACTACAATGCAATCATATTGATACATTCCAATCTTCCCGATTGCATCGAAATAATTATAAACCGCTTCGCAAAGATGCCCCTCTTCCGCAAGGTATTCCACCATCGAATCTGACAATGGTTTCTCATCTTCAACTATCAGGATCTTCATGTCTTAAAGGTCATTCATTATCACCTTTGTTCACACAAAAAACGAATATTAATTCATGTGAATAAAGATTGTGAATATACAAAAATTAAATCCACTCTTTTGGATTCAGGCAAACCTGTAATAATTTTTCCTCTTCGCTTCCCACATTGGGTTGATGATTGTATTCAAACCTCACTGTCGGAGGCAAGCTCATCAGGATGCTTTCTGTCCTTCCATTGGTTTTTAGGCCAAAAATAGTCCCCCGGTCATGAAGCAGATTAAATTCAACATATCTGCCTCTGCGGATCTCCTGCCAATGTTTATGCGATTCTGTAAATGCGGTATTTCTTCTTTTTTCGACAATCGGAATATAGGCTTCAATCAGCGCATTGGCACACGATTTTGAGAAGTTCAGCCAAAAATCAACATCCTTTGATTCAGTGGGTTTCTGATGATCGTAAAAGATTCCGCCAATCCCCCTGCGCTCCTTGTTCCGGTGTTCATTCACGAAATAATTGTCACACTCCTTTTTGAATAATGGGTAAAAGGCCGGATCAAAGCTGTCACAAACATCCTTGTAGGTTTGATGAAAATGGGAAGCATCTTCTTCGATCAGGTAGTAGGGGGTAAGGTCGGTACCTCCGCCAAACCACCTGTCGGTGACCTCATCCTTATCGTTGTATAATTCGAACATTCGGTAGTTGCAGTGGACCGTCGGGACAAACGGGTTCTCAGGATGAATTACAAGACTAAGACCGCAGGCAAACCATTTATCACCGTCGATATCCAGTTCTTTTCGCATGGTATCCGACACATTGCCGTAAACTACCGATGTGTTCACCCCTCCTTTTTCAAAAACCAGGCCGTTTGAGATCACCCGGGTCTTTCCGCCACCGCCTCCGGAGCGTTCCCAACTGTTTTCCTCAAATTTTGCCTTACCGTCACATTGTTCCAGGGCCCGACATATTTTGTCCTGCAGCTCATGGATGGTCATGATCCATTTTTCCTTTATGCTCTTCACAAAAAATAGCTTATAAATAGTTGTTAATTATCTGCTTAGCGTAACTCGGTTAACATTTGTTCCAGCCCATCAATCCATATTCTGCTATCATTGAGACTCTCCACCATTTGTAGGTGTTCACCGCCATTTTCTCTGAACAGATGGCCGTATTCATACTCAATCTCCACCTTTGTTTCGAGGCAATCTGCCACAAAGGAGGGTGCAAAGACGAGTATTCTTTTCGTGCCGGATTTGGCTTTTTCAATCAGCACTTTATCGGTAAATGGAGACATCCAGTTTTTACTGAGCCGCGATTGAAAAGATACCGAATAATCTCCGGATGAGAGTTCCATTTCAGCCGCGATCAGCCGGGCTGTTTCGTAACATGCCGCCTTGTAACAGAGCTTTCCTTCGGGGATTGTTTCTTTGGTGCAGGAGCAGGTCAGACAATCTTTTCCCGGGTGCAGCTTATTGATTTGTCTCAGAGGTAACCCGTGAAACGAGAAGAGTACATGATCAAAGGAGGCAACATCGTATTTTGCTCCCTGGGCGGCAAAAGCTTTCAGAAAAGCCGGATGATCCTGGAAGCTGCTAATTATTTGGATATTAGGGTAGGTCTGCCAGCTGCTTGTCTGGTTCATGATTAACTCAATCACTGATCCGGTTGTGGCTGAGGCATATTGTGGGAAAAGCGGCAGAACAATGATCTTCTTAAAGATTTGTTTTTCAACCTGATTTAAAATTTCTTTCAGGTCCGGTTTACCATAACGCATGGCATTGTAAACCCGGTAATGATCACCCAACCGATTCTGGATCTCTTCGGCTACCTGCTCTGAATAATACAATAAAGGCGACCCTTTTTCGCTCCACAACTGCTCATAAAGTTTTGTCGATTTCGGCGCCCGGAATGGGACAATAATCAGATTTACAAGTGCTTTCTGAAGAATCCAGGGCAGGTCAATCACACGCCGGTCGTTCAGAAACTGGAATAAATACCTTCTGACGTCGGGTAATGCCGGTGAGTCGGGAGTCCCAAGGTTAACAAGAATAACTGCTGTCTGATCCATTGCAAATTTGTAAATTAGGATGTCATACCTCCCTTAGTAAAGGCATATCTGGATGAAATTGCTAAAGAGTGACAATAATAGGGAAAAAAGAGGGTTTTTGATGATCAGAGTTCGACAATTAATTTTCCAAGATTTTTCCCTTCGAAAAGTGCGATAAAAGCTTCCGGCAGTCTCTCAAAGCCATGGTAGGTCGTATTCGTATATTTGAGCTTTCCGGTGTCAACCAATTGGCTTAAGGCTTTTAATCCCTCATCAAACCGCGAGATATAATTGCTTACAATAAAGCCCTGCATCAAAGCGCTTTTTTTCAGCAATACAGGCTGTATTCTGGGACCGGTCGGCTGAGTGATGGCATTATAGAGCGAGATCTGACCGCAAATGATTATCCGCGCATTTTTATTGATCTGTGAAATTACGGCATCCGAAATATCACCGCCTACATTGTCAAAGTAAACATCAACCCCTGACGGGCAGGCCGATGCAATTGCAGTCTCAAGGTCAGAGGTAGTCTTGTAATTTAATGCAGCATCGAATTTTAGTTCACCCGTCAGGTAACTGACTTTGGCATCATCGCCAGCAATACCAACAACACGACATCCCTGGATTTTTGCCAATTGCCCTGCAACCAGGCCTACGGCACCTGCAGCACCGGAAATCACGACTGTTTCACCTGGCTGTGGCTTGCCAATATCCATCAGGCCAAACCAGGCAGTGAGCCCTGGCATCCCCAGGATACCAAGGTAATGACTTATAGGAGCCCTCTTTTCATCCACAACTTTAAGGCCTGCAGTTTCGACAACCATCTCCTCCTGCCAGGGCAAATGACCCATTACGTAACTTCCTACATTAAATCCTTCGGCCCTGCTCGCTGTAATATAGGCAACTCCACCACTAACAATGGGTTCACCCACCTCAAATGAGGGAATATATGACGGGCCATCATTCATCCGTCCGCGCAAATAGGGATCAACAGATATCGTATGTGCCATAACCCTTATCTGACCGTCAGAAACTTCAGGGATGTCCACATTCCGGGTTTCAAAATTGTCCGGGTTTGGGATGCCGGCTGGCCTTGATTTTAAAGTGATTTGTCTTGTCATTTTCTTAACTTTATACCTTAAAGTAACACCACGGTCCCGGTAATTGTTCCAATTAAACAACAATAAAAGGGGAGCAGTGGTAACAAAAAGTACTGAAAGCCGTTGAACTATCACGGCGATCACTATTAATCAATTTAAACCGAAACGCATGGAAAATCAACCAATTGTTATAGAGCGAATTTTTAAGGTTCCTGCGTCCAAAGTCTGGAATGCGATAACCCGAAAAGATGAAATGAAGAAATGGTATTTTGATCTTCCGGAATTCAGGCCGGAGCCCGGGTTTCAGTTTCAGTTTTCAGGTGGCCCGTCTCCTGAAAGGCAATACCTGCATCTGTGTGAAATAATCGAAGCGATTCCTGAAAATAAATTATCGCATAGTTGGCAATATGACGGTTATCCGGGAAATACAATTGTCACTTTTGAACTTACCGAAATGGAGGGGAAAACTTTACTGCGGTTATCGCACTTTGGCATTGAAACTTTCCCGCAAGACAATGAAGATCTGTTAATTGAAAATTTCATTACCGGATGGAACAGTATAATTAATGTTTCCTTAAGGAATTATCTTGAAACGTCTCAATAGCTTCCTGTAAGAATTGAAAAGGACAGAGCCGGGAGGCTCCATCCTTTTACTAAAACCAAACTAACTAAACCTAAACCTATGAATTAAATGCACTGCAAACATAATCCGACTGAATCCAACCACCAAATTTATTAAGTTAATGAAACCTAAAAGAACTGAAAAGTTGTGATTTTGTTATTAGTCACCAGTTGAGTAGCTTTGATGGCTTATTCTAAGTCACCGATCCATGAGTCGCAGAACCTATATTTTCCTTTCAATCCTGGTCCTTAATCTGATCCTGATATCCAATTGTTCAAAAAAAGGGATATCGATTCCCAATCCAACGATGGGTACTCCGATAACTGATATTGACGGAAATGTGTATAAAACGGTTGTCATAGGAACTCAGCAATGGATGGCCGAAAATCTTAAGGTGACCAGGTACAGAAATGGTGATACGATTCCAAATGTGACAGATACCACCTGGCTAACGTTAAAATCAGGTGCCTATTGCTGGTACAACAACGATACAAATGACACCGCAGCTTACAAGTCCGCTTATGGCGCCTTATATAATTGGTATTCATTGATTGACAGCCGAAATCTTGCGCCTGCCGGATGGCATATTCCCACTGATTCCGACTGGACTATTCTCACCTCATTTCTTGGCGGGGATAGTATCGCAGGAGGAAAGCTGAAAGAAACAGGGACTTTGCACTGGTACAATCCGATGGCAGGGGCTACCAATGAAACCGGATTCACGGCCCGTCCGGGTGGTTGCTTATCAAATTCTGATCTATTCCTAAATCTCGGTGACTATGGCTACTGGTGGTCTGTTACATCGAATTCAACTTCTACGGCGTGGTTTCGGGGAATGTATTTCAATAACACCGTTTTCAGGAATAAGGTCAGTAAAATAAGCGGTTTTTCAGTTCGATGTCTAAAAGATTGAAATAAAAACTGGTTTAAATCTATTCTCACATATGTCATATCAGGCTAAAATTAAAAGATATCTTCAGATTCTTCTCTCCATAGAAAAATCGCACTACCCTACCTGTGCCGAGATGATCAGCAGGATGGATGAGAGCGGAATAAAAGTCTCTGACAGGCAATTAAAACGAGATTTTGAGAGTTTACGCGGAGAATTTGGCCTGGATATTCACTATTCGACTATCCGCAAAGGGTATTACCTGGAAAATGAAGGTTTCACGTTCCCCTATTTTTTAAAATTACTTGAGTTCTCACAGAATATCGAACTGCTTACCTCGTACCTAAAGGAGGGGTCAGATATTTCAGAAATCATTGAATTTGAAGAGTATCACTCCTTTAAAGGGCTGGGATTCATACATGATATTGCTTTCTATATTAAGAATGGATCGGAGGTTAACCTTAAATATAAACGATTCAATGCTGAAAAAGAGAAAGACTACAGCTTTCACCCGTATTTACTGCGGGAATACCTTAAAAGGTGGTACGTAATTGGTCTGTTGCAGGATACCAATGAGATCAGAACCTTTGGCCTTGATCGTATAATAAGTATACAGGATTCGGGTAAGTATTTCAAAAAAGAGAAACAAAAAGTGATTTCAGATTTATTTAAGGATGTTATTGGTATCACCGCATTTGAATCGGATATCCCCCAGGAGATTAAACTTGTTTGTAAACCTTATCAGGGGAATTTGCTCAAAACTTTGCCTTTACATTCATCCCAGCGGGTTATCAGCGAGACTACAAATGAAATGGTTATGACTTTTAAAATGGTCGTTAACTTCGAACTCAAGCAACGCCTGCTGATGATCGCAACCCAGGCGAAGATTGTAAAACCCGACTCTTTAAAACTGGAAATGGAACAGCTTCTGGCCGAGGCGCAGGAATTTTATAAGGATCCTCTGCCTTGAATGTTCCATTTGCATTTTGATTTCCCATTCTAACCCTGATTTCTTATTAAAATAAATCCACTTTCATTAGCTATGACCTGTTTTGGCATAGTGAGGTATTACCTTTGCATCAAAAACATTACTTATGGAAACAAAACATCAGGTACACAACCTAATTATTCTCGACGAAAGCGGCTCAATGCAGTCGATAAAGAAAACGATCATTGAGGGATTTAACGAGATCGTCCAGACCGTAAAGGGGATTGAAAAGGACTTCCCCGAGCAGGAACATTTTATTTCGCTTGTTAGCTTTAATGGACTAGGAGTGAAGTTATTACACTTCATTGATCCTGTAAGCCGTTTAAACCAGATTGATGACAAAAGGTATCAGCCCGATGCATCTACCCCTTTGTATGATGCCATGGGATTTAGCTTTTGTAAGTTAAGGCAGGTATTGGAAACCATTCCAAACTACAATGTTCTGGTCACTATTCTCACCGATGGTGAAGAAAATGCTTCTGTTGAATATGACGTGCAAGCCATTAAGCAGCTCATTGAGGAGCTAAAATTAAACCGGTGGACCTTTACTTATATTGGTACCGACCATGATGTCGAAAAATTTGCCGCTTCCATATCCATCACTAACACGATGGTCTTTGAAAAAAATGAG